>Ga0209232_1000651_pt1 | contig 20499 bp, 22 predicted proteins | sample ETNvirenome_2_60_FD_184066 | JGI IMG/M metagenome (GOLD analysis project Ga0209232, IMG submission 184066) | Marine viral communities from the Pacific Ocean - ETNP_2_60 (SPAdes) (version 2) | ecosystem: Environmental > Aquatic > Marine > Oceanic | place: Pacific Ocean | collected 2013-06-22
GCGCAGGTCCGAAATGTCGGCGCCGCGCCGCCGCGCCTCCGCCTGCGCGCGTCGATCGGGCGCGTGGCCGACATGCCAGTCACCGGTGCCCGCCGAATCGAGCGTCGCATCGATCCCGGCGGCGGCGAAGGCCACGCGCGCCGCCCCCTCGGCCAGCGGCGAACGGCAGATATTGCCCAGGCAGAGAAACAGAACCGCCGGCGCGTTGGGCTTTATATCGTGCATCTCGATCCTCTCGCGCAAAAGGTGAACCGACTTTCAACTTGCGCCTTTGTCCGGCTCTGCTAGCCATGGGCCATAACAGATAACGGGTCAGGGAGAGGGTTGCCAGATGGCCGAGACCGCCAGCGAAACCATTGCGGCCGAAACATCGGCTGTGCAGGAACCGAAAGCCACCGGTTACAGCTGGTATGTGCTGTCGGTGCTGGTCGTCGTCTATATCCTCAATTTCATCGACCGCCAGATCCTGAGCATATTGGCGGTCGATATCAAGGCCGATCTGGGGCTGACCGATGCCGATCTGGGCTTTCTCGGCGGCGCCGCCTTTGCGGTGTTTTACGCGCTGTTCGGAATTCCGCTCGGGCGGCTGGCCGACAATTGGAGCCGGGTCCGCTTGCTGTCGGTCGGCCTGGCGCTGTGGTCGACGATGACCGCGCTGTCGGGCTTTGCCCGCGATCAGCTCACCCTGACCTTTGCCCGCATGGGGGTCGGCGTCGGCGAAGCGACCGCGAGCCCGACCGCTTATTCGCTCATCTCCGACTATTTTCCGAAGAAACAGCGGGCGACCGCGCTCGCGGTCTATTCGTCGGGCCTGTATCTGGGCGGCGGCATCTCGCTGTTCATCGGCGCATGGATCGTCAAGGCGTGGAACGATGCCTATCCGGGCGGCGGCCCGCTCGATCTGGTCGGCTGGCAGGCGGCGTTCCTGGCCGTCGGCATCCCGGGCCTGATTGTCGCGCTGTGGGTGGCGACCCTGCGCGAACCGGTGCGCGGCGCAATGGACGGGGTCACCAGCCCCAGCTCACCCGCCCCGTTCCGCCAGTTTGCGCAGGATTTGTCGACGATCGTGCCGCCCTTCACGTTGATCGGCGCATGGCAACGCGGGCCGACCGCGCTGGCGATCAACATCGGCTTTGCGGCCTTGATCGCCGCCTTTGCCTGGTGGATGATTGGCCTGACCGGCAACTTCCCGCAATGGTCGGCCGTCGGCCTTGGCTATTATGCGGTCTTTTCCTGGGCGTGCACGCTGCGCGCGCGCGATAGCGCCACGTTTCGCCTGATCTGGGGCACCCCGGCCTTCATCTGCACGACGCTGGGGTATGGCATGGTCAGCCTCGCCGCCTATGCGCTGGCCTTTTGGTCGGCGCCCTATGCCGAAACGGTGCTCGGGCTGCCCAAGCAGGAGCTGGCGGCGATCCTCGGCGCGAACGGCGCGGTCAGCGGCTTCATCGGGGTGATCGTCGGCGGCTGGATCGCCGATGCCTTGCGCGCCCGCAACCCCGGCGGACGCGTCCTGATGATCATGTTCGGCGTGATCGCCCCGATCGTGCCGATCTGGATCGGCTACACCACCGAAAATGCGGCGCTATTCTATACGATGAACTTCCTCGCCGGGATGTTCGGCGCCACCGCGCTCGGCGCCGCTGCGGCGACGACGCAGGATCTGGTGCTGCCGCGGATGCGCGGTACCGCCACCGCCGCCTTCTTCCTGGGCACCACCTTGGTCGGCCTGTCCTTCGGTCCCTATATGGTCGGGCAGATTTCCGATCTGGCGGGTACGGTGGTGAATGGCCAGCCGGTCGGCGATCTGCGCACCGGCATCCTGTCGCTGATCGGGGTCGCGCCGATTGCATTGGCGCTGCTGCTCTATGCCTATCGCGCCGTACCGGCCGCCGAGGCGACCATCGTCGAGCGGGCCGGCGGCGCTTAGGGTCCTGACCCTAGCCGCCGCCCATAACGACCACGCCGCACGCGACGCGGTCGCCGCTATTGCCGCTGGGGTCGGTTTTCATGTCGTCGGGTCCGGCATGGATGACAAAGGCCGCGCCATCGGCATCGAGCAGCCCGCCCTCGCCCGTCAGCCGCGTGCCGACGAGGGTCAGCGTCGCGCGGCCGATCGTGTCGGGCTCGACCACCAGATTGGGCAGATCGCCATGATGGGCGCCCAGCGGATTGTCGCGGCCATGCTGGGCATTGGTCGGGTTCCAGTGCGGCCCCGCCGTCGTGAATTTGGGACCGTCGCAGCGGCCGACGCTATGGACGTGCATGCCATAGGTGCTGGCGGCAAAACCACGCGCGACCAGCTCGATCCGCAGCCCGTTGGTATCGCGATAGAAATCAGCGCGCCCGCGGTCAGCGCCCTTGGCATCATAAAGCTGGGCATGGGCGTCGGCGACCGGAAGCGTTGTCGCCGCCTTCTTCCCCATCCCGGCGCACCCGCCAAGCGCGAGCGCCCCGGCGATGACAACTGCGGAGGCAACAGCCTGTTTCCGGCGCGAACCAATCTTCATCTTGCTGCTCCCTGCTACCTGACTGGAATCCAAACGTCGCGGCAGCGCATTTCGATCCCACCCCGCCGACGATGCCCGCAATCATTGCCGGTTCCAAGGACATAAGTCACAGCGCCGCGATCGGGATCAGGCGAGCGACGGAAAACTCGCCTTCAGCCCGTCGATGACAAACTGCGCCGCCAGCGCCGCGAGCAACACCCCGAGCAGGCGGGTGATCACCGCCTCGCCCTTGTTGCCGATCAGCCGCATCAGCGGTCCCGCCGCGAGCAGCGCGCCCAGCGTCAAGAGCAGCACGAGCAGCAAGGCGCCAAAGATCACGAACGCGCGGTCGAGACCGTTATTCTGTGCGACCAGCAGCATCACCGACGCGATCGACCCGGGTCCGGCCAGCATCGGCATGGCCATCGGGAACACCGACACATCCTCGATCTCGGGCGTCGCGATCAGCTTTTCGGCGCGTTGTTCGCGGCGCTCGGTGCGCTTTTCAAACACCATGTCGATCGCGATGATGAACAGCATGATGCCGCCCGCGATCCGAAAACTGTCGAGGTCGATGTGCAGGAAGCTAAGCAAGGCTTCGCCGAACATCGCGAAAAAGACTAGAATCAGCCCCGCGATGACCGTCGCGCGGATCGCCATCGCGCGGCGCTGCGCGGCGCTCGCGCCGGTGGTCAGGCTGGCATAGATCGGCGCGCAACCCGGCGGGTCGATGACCACGAACAGCGTGACAAAGGCCGAGATGAACAGGTCGATCATGGCTGTTTGGGCGCCGCGACCTGATCGTCGATGACGGTTTCCATCGTCTTGCCGTCCCATAGCCGGATCGTGACGCGGCGCGACTGGTCAGGGCGAACGGTCGATGTCCAGCTCAGGGTCTGGTCGGGCGACAGACCGACCGCTATATCGTCCCCCTCGGCGCCCGCTTCGATGGGGACGGCGGGGCGCGATCCGCACACCGCTTGCTTCGAGGCGATGAATTCAGGGGCTTCGCGCGGGCTGGTCAGCCCATCGCCATGATCAAGGATCCAGTCGATCTTGCCGCTCTTGGGATCACGCATCCACACCGTGCTGAAAAAGCCGTTGGTCGTCCCCTTCTGCCACGCGCCGGTCGTGGCGCCGCTGTTGCCGTCGCAGCTGACATAGACGGCGTGCGGCTGCCACTTCACCGCTTCGGCGGGGTCTTTCTGGGTCTTGAGCCAGTCGCGCGCTTTTACCCGCTGCGGTACGAACATCACCGCATCAGGGTGCGATGTTTCGCGAAATGCGGTCCACTGCCCTTTTTCCTGCGCCAACCGCGCGAAGCCGATTTCGGCGGCGATAAAGGCGCTGGGGTTCGGCCCGAGCGGGCGATTGCGGACGTCGTTGGGGTCACCGGCACAGCCGGCGAGCAGCGACAGGGCGAGCGCGGGCAGCAGCAGAATACGCATCAAAATCCTTCCGGATCGGCCAGTCCCGCGCGGCGGTGCGCGGCGACCAGGGTGTTGCGAAGCAGGCAGGCGATCGTCATCGGCCCGACCCCGCCGGGAACCGGGGTGATCGCATCGGCGACCGCTGCGGCCTCGGCATAATCGACGTCGCCGACCAGTCGGCCCTTGGTTTCGCCCTCTGCCGGGGCAAGCCGGTTAATGCCGACGTCGATGACGACCGCGCCCGGCTTGATCCAGTCCCCCTTGACCATTTCAGCGCGCCCGACCGCAGCGACGACGATGTCGGCGCGGCGAACGAGCGCGGGCAGATCTTTGGTGCGGCTGTGCGCCATCGTCACCGTGGCGTTGGCGCCGAGCAGCAACTGCCCCATCGGCTTGCCGACCAGGATCGAGCGCCCGACGACGATCGCGTCCTTGCCCGACAGGTCACCGAGCCGATCCTGGAGCAGCAGCAGGCAGCCATAGGGCGTGCACGGCACCATGCCGGCGATGCCCAGCGCCAGCCGCCCGGCGCTGACCGGGGTCAGCCCGTCGACGTCCTTGTCGGGGTCGATCGTCGCGACCGCCGCCTGTTCATCAAGGTGACCGGGGAGCGGCAATTGCAACAGGATGCCGTCAACCGCTTCGTCGGCATTCAACTGTGCGAGCAGCGCCTGAACCTCGGCCTGCGTCGCGGTGACAGGCAGGCGGTGCTCGAAACTGGCCATGCCCGCGGCGACCGTCGCCTTGCCCTTCGACCCGACATAGACCGCGCTCGCCGGATCGTCGCCGACCAGCACGACGGCAAGGCCCGGGGCGCGCCCGGCGGCGGCGACAAAGGCGGGGACGGCGTCGGCAATCCGGGCGCGCAGGCCAGCGGCAAATGCCTTGCCGTCGATCGGCTGCGCCGCGGTGTCAGCCATCATCACGCCATGCCATTGGCATAGGCCAGCCGCGCCAGATAACCGAGCACCGGCCCGTCGAGGATGATGATGATGATCAACACCAGCATCGGGGTCAGATCGAGCCCGCCGAAATCGGGCATGATGCGGCGGAACGGGCGGTACAGCGGCTCGGTAATCCGGTCGAGCACCGTCCACAGCTGATTGACGAAATCATTGTGCGTGTTGATGACGTTGAACGCGATCAGCCACGACATCACCGCCTGCGCGATGATGAACCACCACAGGACCGTCAGGATGATGTGGACGATCTGGAGGAGCATGAGAACCAAGGCGATTTCTCCGAAAAAGGATCTTGCCGCGTCTCTTAGCGGTGAATGAGCGTGCCTGCACCCCTTGCGGTGAAAATTTCGAGCAGCATCGCGTGCGGAATGCGCCCATCGAGGATGACCGCCGCCTCGACTCCGGCATCGACGGCCGCGACGCAGGTTTCGACCTTGGGGATCATGCCGCCGGTGATCGTCCCGTCGGCCTTCAGCGCCGCGATCGCCGGACGGTCGAGGTCGGTGAGCAGAGCGCCCGATTTGTCGAGCACTCCGGCGACGTCGGTGAGCAGGAAGAAGCGCTTGGCGCCGAGCGCCCCGGCAATCGCGCCCGCCATCGTATCGGCGTTGATGTTATAGGTGGCGCCGTCGGCGCCCAGCGCAACCGGCGCGACGATGGGGATGAAATTATCCTTGGTCAAATTGATCAGGATCGTCGGATCGACCGCGACCGGTTCGCCGACAAAGCCGAGGTCGACATGGCGCTCGATCCCCGAATTGGGGTCGGGCTGGGTCCGCCGAACCTTTTCGGCGAGCACCAGATTGGCGTCCTTGCCCGAAATGCCCACCGCGCGGCCGCCGAGCGCAGCGAGCCAGCCGACGATTTCCTTGTTGATCTTGCCCGCCAGCACCATCTCGGCGACCTCGGCGGTCGCCGCGTCGGTGACGCGCAGGCCGCCGACAAAGGAGGATTCGATGCCGAGCTTTTTCAGCATCGCGCCGATTTGCGGCCCGCCGCCATGGACAACGACCGGATTGATGCCGACCGCTTTGAGCAGCACGATATCCTCGGCAAAATCGCGCTGCGCCTCGGCATCACCCATCGCGTGGCCGCCATATTTGATCACGAAGGTTTCGCCGGCGTAGCGCTGCAAATAGGGCAGCGCCTCGACGAGCGTTTCGGCCTTGGCGAGCAGGTCGGGCATTTTCGACGGGTCGGTCATCACCATCCTCCGCCGTTCTTGGCGTCGAGATTGCGGCCCAGTGCGACCAGCCCGGTGATCACGAACGGGATCACCAGCACCGACAGCGCGACCTTGGCCAGCATCTGCCCGCCCATCAGATTGGCGATCGGAAAGACGCCGTAAAAGGCGATGGTGACGAACAACAGGGTGTCGACGATCTGGCTGAGCGCGCTGGCGATCGCGCCGCGGATCGCGAGCCAGGTCGTGCCGGTTCCGGCGCCTGCACGCCCACGCAGCTTGGAAAAGATGGTGACGTTCAGGAACTGCGACGTGCCATAAGCGACGATCCCCGCCGCCATCAGGCGCGGGGTCTGGCCCAGGATCATTTCGAACGATGCCAGCCGCGCCGGGTCCATCTCGGGCGCTGCCGGGAGCGAATAGACCAGCGATGTCAGCATGATCGACATCACCAGTGGGACAAAGCCCCACAGCACGAGTTTGTTCGCGGTCGATTGGCCCTGCAGCTCCGACACCGCGCTCGACAGCGCGACGAGGATCAGGAACGGGAAAATCCCGGCCTCGACCGCCAGCCCCCCGAACAGGGCGACCTGCTTGTTTCCCAGCACCCCGGCGAGCACGACCATGCCGCCATAGATGATGGTGAAAAGAAAGAGCGAGGGCGAGAGTGTGCGCGGCAGCGCCGTCGATGTGGTGTCGGTCATGCCGCCCGATAGTCGGTTTTGGCGGCGCTGGAAAGATGGGCGGAGCAGCGGCACTTGCCCCACCGTCAAAGCCCGCTAGACAAGGCGCAACAAACTTGCGGGGGACGCAATAACATATGGAACGCCTGATTGGTCTGGTCGGTATCGTCGCCTTGCTGGCGATTGCGGTGCTGTTTTCATCGAACCGCCGCTGGATTCGCCTGCGCGTCGTCATTCCTGCCTTTCTGCTCCAGGCCGGATTTGCCTTGCTGGTGATCGGCACCCCATGGGGCCGCGCCGTCATCCAGGCGATGTCGAATGCCGTGTCGAACCTGCTCGGCTATGCCAAGGCGGGGACCGATTTCATCTTTGGCCCGCTCGCTTCGCCCGAAATCGGCGCTAACAGCTTTGCCATCGCCGCCCTGCCCGTCATCGTCTTTTTCGCCTCGCTGATCTCGATCCTCTATTATCTCGGCATCATGCAGCTGGTGATCAAATGGGTCGGCGGCGCGATTCAGAAAATCACCGGCATCACCAAGGTCGAAAGCCTCGGCGCCGCGGCGAACATCTTTGTCGGCCAGTCCGAATCGCCGCTCGTCATCCGCCCCTATCTCGCCGGGCTGACCCCGCCGCAGCTGTTCACGATCATGACCGTCGGTATGGCCGGGGTCGCGGGGACGATCCTGGGCGCCTATGCCAGCATGATCGGCGAACAATTGCTGCCATACCTGCTCGCCGCCAGCTTCATGTCGGCACCGGGCGGCATTTTGATGGCCAAGATCATGATGCCCGACGATCCCAAGGATCTGGGCATCGAACCGGTGATCATGCCCGAGGCGAGCCATGACGAGGAAAAGCCCGCCAATATCATCATGGCGGCGGCGCAGGGCGCGCAGACCGGGGTCAAGCTGGCGGTCGCGGTCGGCGCGATGGTGCTCGCCTTCGTCGCGCTCGTCGCACTCGCCAACGGCCTGCTCGGCGGTATCGGCGGCTGGCTGGGCTATCCCGACCTGTCGTTCCAGGCCGTGATCGGCACGCTGTTCCGCCCGGTGATGTGGCTGATGGGCGTACCGTGGGACGAAAGCGCGGTGGTCGGCGGGCTGTTCGGCAGCAAGATCGTGCTCAACGAATTCGTCGCCTTCATCGACCTCGGCAAGGTGCAGGGCGACATGTCGCTCGCCGCGGTCGCGATCGCCACCTTTGCGCTGTGCGGCTTCGCCAATTTCAGCTCGATCGCGATCCAGATGGCGGTGACCGGCGGGCTGGCGCCCAACCAGCGCCCGATGATCGCGCGGCTGGGCCTGAAAGCCCTGCTCGCGGGCAGCTTGTCGAACCTGATGTCCGCGGCGCTCGCCGGGCTGATGCTCGGGATTGCGCCGCCCGTCGCCCCGCCGCCCACGGCGCCCATGGCAGTCGCCGCCCCAGCAGAAGCCCCCGCCGCGGCACCGGACGCAGCGGCGACCGCGCCCGCCAAAGCCCCCTAACCCGCCGCTCGCGGCGCTTGGGAGAATTTGCAAGCCCACCCCGAATGGCGTAAACTGCTGACCGAAAACGAATCCCGGGTCGCGTTCGCCAGCAGGGAGTTTGCCATGAAAATCGCATATCGTTTGTCGATCCTCGCCGCGGCCGCGGCATCGATAGGGGCCGGTGTCCTCGCCACGTCCAGCGCCCAGACCCCCGAGGACAAGATGTACCGTCCGCCCGAGGCGACGATCTATCGCGACGCCGCCTACCGCGGCCCGGCGGTGTTCATCGGCGAGGCGAAACCCAACCTTGGCCTGGCGTGGCCGGTCAATTCGGTGCGCGTCGCCAGCGGCCGCTGGGAATTGTGCGAAAAGACGCGCTATCGCGGCACCTGCCGCACGATCGAGCGCGATACGCCGATGCTGAACAATGTCCTGCGCGGCCTGACGATCCAGTCGATCCGCCCGGTCGGCAGCGGCGGCGGATGGGATCCGGCACCGCCCGCCAATGATCAGGTCGCGCGCGGCAATTTTGCCGAATTCCACACCCAGCCAGCCCGCGGCAACCGCCGCGTCCTCGCCTGCGAATATGGGTCGGCGACGGCTAACTGCGCGGCGCAGACCGCCGACAATTATTGCCGTTCGATCGGCTGGAACGGGTCGGCGCGCGAGCATATGGAAACGGTCAGCAACCGCGTCTATCTGGCCGATGTTCTGTGCGTCCGGTCGGGCTATTGAAGGAGATGTCCATGACCACGATGAAGGTCGCTTCGGTCGGCGCGGCCGCGCTGCTGCTTTCGGCCTGCGCCGCAGTCGGCGGGCCTGGGGTCAGCACCTATTATGAATGCGACCGCGGCACCCGGCTGAAGGTCGATTTTGTCGGCGACCGGGCGCTGGTCAGCGTCAACGGCGGCCGCGCCGAGACGATGCGCTCGGCGCCCGCGGCGAGCGGCGCGATGTACGAAAATCGCGCCGGCTGGCGCCTGCACACCAAGGGTAATGAGGCGATGTGGAACACCGCGCTGCGTTCGTCACCTGAGACCTGCCGCCAGGTGATGGTGCCGCGCTAGGACCGCTGTACGCAATTCCTCAGAGGTCCATCTTGGCCAGCGCGGCGCGGACTTCGCCGACGAACAATTCGGGCTGTTCCCAAGCGGCAAAATGCCCGCCGCGCGGCAGTTCGTTCCAGTGGACGATATTTTTGTAACGCCGTTCGGCCCAGCGCCGCGACAGCCGCATGATCTCGTTCGGAAACAGACTGCACCCCGTCGGCACCAGTATCTCGCCCGCGGCGAAATTGCGGAAGCTGTGCCAGTAAAGCCGCGCCGACGAGGCGGCGCTGGCGGTCAGCCAATAGAGGCTGATCGTGTCGAGCATCGCGTCCTTCGACAGCGCCTGTTCGGGATGGCCGCCGATCGACTGGCCGCCCGGCTGATGCCCGCAATCGGTCCAGCCATGAAATTTTTCGGCGATCCACGCCATTTGCCCGACGGGCGAGTCGGTCAGCGCGTAGCCGATCGTCTGCGGCCGGGTGGCGTGCTGGGTCGAATAGCCGCTGTCCTTCGCCTGATACCAGCCGAAGCGCGCGAGATAGAGCTGCTCGGCCTCGGTGAGGTCGCTCATGAGGTCGGGCGGCGGCGCGCCGACGACCATGTTGACGTGGATGCCGGCGCAATGATCGGCGTGGTTCATGCCGATCGCACAGGTCACCGCGCTGCCCCAGTCGCCGCCCTGCGCGAAATAGCGGGCGTAACCGAGCGCGCGCATCAACGCGTCCCATGCGGCGCCGATATGCTCGACGCTCCATTTGGCCGCGGTCGGCTTGCCCGAAAAGCCGTAGCCGGGCAGCGACGGGATCACCAGGTGATAATCGGCCGACAAAGGTTCGATGACGTCGAGAAATTCGAGCACAGACCCCGGCCAGCCGTGGGTCAGGATCAACGGGCGCGCCGCGGGATTGGCCGACCGGACATGCAGGAAATGCACGTCGAGCCCATCGATGGTCGCGAGATAATTGGGCAGCGCGTTCAGCCGCGCTTCGACCGGGCGCCAGTCGTAGCTGCCCTGCCAATAGGCGGCGAGTTCCTGCGCATAGGCGAGCGGGATACCCTGATCCCAGTCACCCACCGTTTCCTTTTCGGGCCAGCGCATGCGCGCCAGCCGGTCTTTAAGGTCGTCGAGCGCCGATTGCGGCACATCGATCGTGAAGCTGCGGATATTGTCGACGTCCATAAAAACCCCCTCCCTTGCCGTCCGCGGATCAGGGCCGCGCGGGCGCCTTGCAACCGCGTTCGAGCCCGACGCCTTTCAGGAAACCGCGGCGCACCGTTCCGGCATAGACCGCGAGCGCATAGCGCCGCCGTTCGGCATTGGCGCCGGTGACTTCGCCGATGAGCCCGCGAAAGGGAATGATCGACCCCGCGACATTGCCGACCACCCGGCCAGCGGTTTCTTCGCGTTTCTTCGCGCGGTCCTTGTCGACCTGTTCATTGACGTCGGGGCCCAGCACGGTGCCGAGTTCGTTGATTTCGCCGATGATCGCGGCGCATTTGCCAAGGCCGGCGAGCGAATAGGGACTTTCCTGAATTGCCAGCAGCTTGGGCGGAATTTCTTTGCCGTCGAACGGTTCGGTCACCTGATTGGCGGTATCCTTGATCGTCGAATCTTCGGGTGCGCCCTGCTGGGCATAGGCGGTCGCCGAGGCGGCCAATGCCGCGACCGACAAAGCTGCGAGAATTTTCCTGTCCATATGGCGCCTCCTTCGCTGCCCCCTGACAGCCACCCACTAACGCGTCGGGACCGGTTCGGCTCCCGTCCAGTCGTAAAAGCCGCGGCCCGCCTTTTTGCCGACCCAGCCCGCCTCGACATATTGGACGAGCAGCGGGGCGGGGCGGAACTTGGGATCGCCGGTGCCGCTGTGCAGGACGCGGATGATTTCGAGGCAGGTGTCGAGCCCGATGAAGTCGGCCAGCGTAATCGGACCCATCGGATGATTGAGCCCCAGACGACATCCGGTGTCGATGTCCTGCATCGTCGCGACGCCTTCGCCGAGCGCGAACACCGCTTCGTTGATCAGCGGCATCAGGACGCGATTGACAATGAAGCCCGGCGCGTCGTTGGCGTGGACGATTTCCTTGCCGAGGCCGCGGCCGAACGCCTCGACCGTCTGCAGCGTCGCGTCGCTGGTGGCGAGGCCGCGGATCAGTTCGATCAGCCCCATCACGGGCACCGGGTTGAAGAAATGGACGCCGATAAAGCGCGCCGGATCGGGCGACGCCTGCGCCAGGCGGGTGATCGGGATCGAGCTGGTGTTGCTGGCGAGGATCGCGGTCGCCGACAAATGCGGGCCGACGCTGGCAAAGATCGCGCGCTTGATCTCTTCGCGCTCGGTCGCCGCCTCGATGACCAGATCGGCGGGGGCGAAGGCGCTGTGATCGGCGACCGGGGTGATCCGGGCGAGCAGCGCGTCGGCATCGCTTTGGGTCAGCTTGTCCTTGGCGACGAGGCGGCCAAGCGCCTTGGCGATTCCCGCCTTGCCGGCTTCGGCGCGCGCCAGATCGATGTCCGACAGCAGCACGTCATGACCCGCGCCCGCCGAAACCTGGGCGATGCCTGCGCCCATTTGCCCTGCCCCGATGACGCCGACGATCATAAACTGCCCTTTCGCTGGAAACCCTGCCCGTGCCCTACGGTGTCGGTATCATGCGTCAAGGCTGGAGGATCAGGGGGCCGAGCGGAAGGCGGTCGCGGCGGCCAGGATCAGGGCAAAGGCGGGGTCGGTGTCGTCCCAGGTCGCAACCGGGGTCCAGCCGCCCGCGCGGAGCAGCAAATTCGCGTCGCGGGCGCCATATTTATGGCTGTTCTCGCTGTGGATCGTCTCCCCCGCCGCCATATGATAGCGATGTCCGTCGATCGTGAAATCCATGGCGCACGCGGCGACCAGATGCATTTCGATGCGCGCATGGACATCGTCCCAGACCGCGCGGTGGGTGAAGTTTTCGACCGGAATGTCACCGCCGAGTTCGCGGTTGATCCGTTCGAGCAGGTTGAGGTTGAACGCCGCGGTGACCCCCGCGGGGTCGTCATAGGCGCGTTCGAGTACGCCGACATCCTTGATCCTATCGATACCGATCAGCAGCAGCGACCCGTCGCCGAGCGCGCCGCGCCAGTGGCGCAGCAGATCGACCGCGGTGCGCGCGACCATGTTGCCGATCGTGCTGCCCGGAAAAAAGCCGAGTTTGGGCAGGTCGGCGATTTCGCCCGGCAATTCGACGCGCTGGGTGAAATCGGCCTCGACCGGATAAACCGGCAACCCCGCAAAGCGCGCCGCGAGCGCGCGCGCGCTGTCGCGCAGGAAGTCGCCCGAAATATCGACCGGCACATAAGCCGCGGGGGCGATCGCGGCGAGGAGCAGCGGGGTCTTGGCCGAGCTGCCCGAGCCGAGTTCGACGACCGCACGCCCCGGACCGATCGCTGCGGCGAGATCGGCGGCATGGCGGATGAGCAGATCGGTTTCGCTGCGCGTCGGATAATATTCGGGGAGCGCGGTGATATCCTCGAACAGCGCCGATCCGGTCGCGTCGTAGAACCAGCGCGCCGGGATCGCCTTGGGCGTCTGGCTGAGCCCGGCGCGGACGTCAGCGCGAAACGCGATATCGACTCCGGCATGGTCGGCGTCGACCTGACGCAGGCTGCGGACGACCGCCATATCTAAAAATCCTTGGCTAAACGCACGCCGGTGAATTGCCAGCGCTGGTGGGGGTAAAAGAAATTGCGGTAGGCGGGGCGCAGATGGCCGCGCGGGGTCGCGCAGCTGCCGCCGCGCAGCACGAACTGGCCGCTCATGAACTTGCCATTATATTCGCCGACCGCGCCGGGGGCGGCGCGAAAGCCGGGATAGGGGCGATAGGCGCTGCCGGTCCATTCCCACACGCTGCCGAACATCTGTTGCAAACCGGCGTCATCGGGGAACGCGGCGGGTTGCACCGGCCCCGCGGTATCGAGCTGCTGTCCCGCGGCCGGATCGAGCGTGGCCGCCGCGGCCTCCCATTCGAACTCGGTCGGCAGGCGCGCGCCCGCCCAGCTGGCGAACGCGTCAGCTTCGTAGAAACTGATGTGGGTGACGGGGGCGGCGGGGTCGATCGCCCGCCAGCCCGCCAGGGTGAAGTAGCGGTCACCATCCCAATAGGCGGGCGCGTCGATATTTTCGCCTTGCACCCACGCCCAGCCGTCGCTGAGCCACAGCGAGGGCGTGTGATAACCGCCGTCGGCGATAAATTGTTGCCATTCGCCGTTGCTGACCGGGCGGCTGGCGAGCGCGTGCGGGGGCAAAAGCGCATCGTGCCGCGGGCCTTCGCAATCGAACGCAAAGCCGTCGCCGCCATGGCCGATCGAGACGATGCCCGCCTTGCCCTCGATCCATTTCATGGCGGAAAACTGCGCAACTTCACTCGCGATTGCCGTTTCGGCCTTCCACACCGCCGGGCCGAGCGGGTTCTGCGCAAAGAGATGTTTGAGGTCGGTCAGGAGCAATTCCTGATGCTGCTGTTCGTGCTGAATGCCGAGTTCGATCAATATGTGCGCCGCGGATGGCAGATCGGGCAGCGCCGTCTGCACCGCAGTATCGACATGCGCGCGCCAGATGCAGATGTCGGCGAGCGAGGGGCGGGTCAGCAGACCGCGCTGCGGGCGCGCGTGGCGCGGCCCTTCGGCCTCATAATAGCTGTTGAACAGATAGGCGTAGCGATCGTCGAACGGGCGATAGCCCGGCAGATGGTCGCGCAGGATGAAGGTTTCAAAGAACCATGTCGTGTGCGCGAGGTGCCATTTGGCGGGCGAGGCGTCGGGCATCGACTGCGCGCTGGCGTCGGCGTCGGACAGCGTCGCGACGAGGTCGAGCGACAGGCGGCGGGTGGCAGCGAATCGCTGTGCGAGCGATTCAAGCGGTTCGGTTGTCGGACGTGCGTCGGTTTGGCTGGCCATGGTGAGACAATCCCCCGCAGTGCGATTCGGTTTCGCATGAAGATTGAATATGGTTACGCGGTAGCGAAATGTCTAGAACATTTAGGGAACGATCTCGATCCTCCCTGTCGCGTAGCGATGGCGAGGTGGCAGCGGCGCAGCCGCTGACGGAGGGGCTGGGCGCTGACATTGCCGCCCCTCCACCATCCGCTTCGCGGACGGTCCCCCTCCCCATGGCTTCGCCACAGGGAGGATCATCAGGCTAGCGCGTCGCGCCCGGCTTCCAAAGGATGTCACCGCCCGCCGCGGCGTTCAGGTGCCGGGTGAGCACGAACAGATGGTCGGACAGGCGGTTGAGATAGGTGAGCGCGAGCGGGTTGAGGTCGCGATCCGCACCGGCCGCGACCGCCGCCCGTTCGGCGCGGCGCGTAACCGCGCGCGCAAGGTGGAGCCGCGCCGCGGCGTCGGTGCCGCCGGGCAGGATGAAGCTCTTGAGCGCGTCGAGATCGTCGTTCATGCGGTCGATCTCGTCCTCCAGCCGCGCGATCTGGCTGGGGACGATGCGCAGCGCCATGTCGTGCGGGCCGAAACCGAACTGGATGTCGGCGGGGGTGGCGAGGTCGGCGCCAAGGTCGAACATCTCGTTCTGGATCCGCACCAGCATCGCGGTGGCGTCGCTGTTCGGATGGAGCGCGGCGACCGCCATCCCGATCGCGCTGTTCGCTTCGTCGACATCGCCGATCGCCGCCATCAGCGGCGCCGATTTGGCGATCCGCGAGCCGTCGACCAGCCCGGTGGTGCCGTCGTCGCCGGTGCGGGTGTAGATTTTGTTCAGTTTGACCATGTGTGGATAATCCGTAGTGGGACCATCACCCTACCCCGTTCGTGTCGAGCGAAGTCGAGACACCGGGAAGGCGGGCACGAACGATGGGTGTCTCGACTTCGCTCGACACGAACGGAAGAAGAAGCGTCCCCGATCAGCCGCCTGCGGCGAGCAAGCCGATCAGCACGATCAGGATGATGGTGATCGCCTGCCACTTGACGCGCGACATCATCATCTTGTTCTGCATCAGCTGATTTTCCTCGACCGTGCCGTCCATCGCGGCGCGGTGGCCTTGCGAGAAATAAAACAGCCCGCGCGCGAGCGAGAAGAGGACGAAGCCGGCCGCCACGACGACGCCGATGATGAGCAGGATGTTCATGGCGCCAATTTAGGGCATCCGCAGCGAATATCCAGTGGGAAGCCGCTGGCCCAGCAAATCACCCGCCAGCGCCCTGCCATCGATCCCCGCCGCGCGCAGCGACGCGAGCGATGCCGCGGCGTCGCGCTTGGCGAGCCGCTGGCCGTCGGCGCCGCAAACGAGCGGATGATGGCGATAGACCGGCGTCGGCAGGTCGAGCAGCGCCTGAAGCAGCCGGTGGACGTCGGTCGCAGCGATCAGGTCGGCGCCGCGAATGACATGGCTGACCCCCAACATCGCATCGTCGAGGGTGCTGGCAAGATGATAGCTGGCGGGCGCATCCTTGCGCGCGAGAACGATGTCGCCATGGGCGAGCGGATCGGCGGGGCGCGGCCCCTGCCCTTGTTCTTCCCACGCCAGATCACCGACAAGCGCCACGGCACCGGCGGTATCGAGGCGCCAGCAATGCGGCTTGGCCACCATCCGCCATTCGCGCTCGGCCGCGGCAAGATCGCGGCAGGTGCCCGGATAGATCGCGCCCGACGGGCCGTGCGGCGCCGACAGGCTGGCGGCGATGTCGGCGCGGGTGCAGAAACAGGGATAGACGAGGCCGCGGGCGCGCAGGCGGTCCAGCGCGGCGGCATAATCGCCGCGCCGCGCCGACTGGCGCAGCGGTTCGCCATCCCAGTCGAGGCCGAGCCACATGAGGTCGGCGAGCGACGCGCCGACATAGGCTTCGCGCGACCGGCTGCCGTCGATATCGTCGATACGGATCAGGAATTTACCGCCCGCGGCGCGCGCTGCGTCATGCGCCAGCACCGCGCTATAGGCGTGGCCGAGGTGCAGGTCGCCGGTCGGGCTGGGCGCGAAACGGGTCAGCATCGGAGTGGTAAAGAACCCATATACTGTGCCGACGTCATCCGATTCGTTCCATATCTTGCGGCAGATGCCCCCTTGACGTCAGAATCTGATGCGGCATGTAATGACCCTGTCACTTGAGGAAGGCAGTGGCGCGCCATCCACTCCGCAAGGTGGCGCTCAGCAACGGGGGCAATGTTTCGCAGCCATGTTCCATCCCGATCTTGTCCGGCATCCCGATAATTGTCCCGCGCTTGTCCTGAATGCCGATTATACGCCGCTCAGCTATTATCCCTTGAGCCTGTGGCCGTGGCAGACCGCGGTCAAGGCGGTTTTCCTCGACCGCGTCACCATCGTCGAAAATTACGAGCGCGAGATTCACTCGCCGACGCGGACGATGCCGATCCCCAGCGTCATCGCGCTGCGCCAATATGTGAAGCCGTCGCAGCACCCGGCGTTCACCCGCTTCAACCTGTTCCTGCGCGACCGGTTTTCGTGCCAATATTGCGGGTCGGGCAAGGATCTGACCTTTGACCATGTTGTGCCGCGGCGCCTCGGCGGGCGCACGAGCTGGGAAAATGTGACCACCGCCTGCGCGCCCTGCAATCTGAAAAAGGGCGGGCGGACGCCGCAACAGGCGCGGATGCCGATCTATCGCCAGCCGTGGCGCCCGACGAGCTGGCAGTTGCAGGACAATGGCCGCGCGTTCCCGCCCGGCTATCTGCATACGAGCTGGATCGACTGGCTGTATTGGGATGTCGAACTGGAAGGCTGACCGACGGGCAACAAAGCGGACAGACAGGGTTCATCGCGGCGGCGCTACCGGGCCGCCAGCCAGTACAGGAGAACAACGATGGTCCGTATCGCCCGCGCGCTTGCGCTCAGCCTCGCCACCCTGCCGCTCGCCGCGTGCGCGACGCTGGGGCCGTCCGAACAGCCGGTGTCGGTGACCGGCCAGATCACCTATCGCGAGCGCATCGCGTTGCCGCCGACGGCGCAGATCGAAATCCAGCTGAGCGATGTCAGCCTGATGGATGCACCGTCGCGCACGATCGCGCAGCAAAACTTTACCGCCGACGGGCGTCAGGTGCCCTTCGCCTTTTCGCTGACCGTCGACCAGCGTCCGCTCGACCCCCGGCACAGCTATGCGGTTTCGGCACGGATCACCGACGCGTCGGGGCGGCTGATGTTCATCACCGACACGCGCAACAGCGTGGCGTTCGATGGCCGGAGCCGGATCGACATGGGGACGCTGACACTGGTGAAGACGCGCTGATCCTACCCCCCCTTCCCCCTTGATGGGGGAAGGATACGCAGCCTTATCGCGAAGCGATTAGGCGCAGTTGGATGGGGGGTGAGGGTGCGTCGTTGCACGGTTGCTGATGGCCGAGACCGCACCCCCACCGCTGCAACTAGCGAACAAGTTCGCAAGTTTCGCTGCCTCCCCCATCAAGGGGGAGGATAAGTGGGTGCTGGATCCGATGCAGCCGGGCGCATAGCTATGCGCGCACCCTGCCGCTTGACGCTGCGCCTTCGCAGGTGCAGCAATCGAGCGCATGGGCCCGCCGATCCAGATCTCGCAAAATCCCGACATCCGCTATCTGGGGCGGATCCTGGGGGATGTCATCCGCGCTTATGGCGGCGACAAATTGTTCCGGCAGACCGAATATATCCGCTCGTCGAGCGTCGACCGGCACCGCGGGATCGCGGGGGCCGAGGCGATCGATCCGGGGCTCGATGCGCTGAGCCTGGATGACACGATCGCGTTCGTCCGCGGCTTCATGCTGTTTTCGATGCTCGCCAACCTGGCCGAAGACCGGCAGGGGGTTGCGGCGGAACCCGAGGCGACGGTGGCGGCGGCGATCGAGAAGCTGAAGGCCGACGGGATCGATGGCGACGCGATCGCGGCGCTGCTGAGCGCGTCGCTCGTCGCGCCGGTGCTGACCGCGCACCCGACCGAGGTGCGGCGCAAATCGATGCTCGACCACAAGAACCGCATCGCCGAGCTGATGCTGCTGCGCGACAACGGCGCCGACGAGACGCCCGAGGGTGACGTCGTCGAGGATGCGATCCGGCGGCAGATCGTGCTGCTGTGGCAAACCCGCCCGCTGCGCATGGAGAAATTGTTCGTCGCCGACGAGATCGACAATGCGCTGACCTATTTGCGTGACGTCTTCCTGCCCGTGGTGCCCAAACTCTATGCGCGCTGGGAAGCCGAGCTGGGGCAGCGTCCCGCGAGTTTCCTGCGCGTCGGCAGCTGGATCGGCGGCGACCGCGACGGCAACCCGTTCGTCACCGCCGAGACGATGGTCATGGCGACCGGCCGCAACGCCGCCGCGGTGCTCGGCCATTATATCGACGCCGTCCACCGCCTGGGCGCCGAATTGTCGGTGTCGGCCAGCCTTGCGCCGGTTCCGGACGCGGTCGAAGCGTTGGCCGAGGCGAGCGGCGATACCGCGCCGAGCCGCCGCGACGAGCCCTATCGCCGCGCGCTGTCGGGGATTTATGCGCGGCTGTGCGCGACCTATGCGCAGATCGTCGGCAAGGCGCCGCCGCGTCCTTCGGCGCTGGTTGGGGCGCCCTATGCCACTCCCGCGGATCTGCGCCGCGACCTCGTCATCATCGCGGGCGGGCTGGCGGCGAGCGGCCAGGGTCAATTCGGCGGCATCGGTGCGCTTGGGCGTTTGATCCGCGCCGTGGAAGTGTTCGGATTCCACCTTGCGACGCTCGACATGCGGCAGAACAGCGCGGTGCATGAGCGCGTGCTCGCCGAGCTGCTCAAGGTATCCGGCGTGTGCGTCGACTATCTGGCGCTGGATGAAGAGGCGCGCGTCGCGCTGCTCACCGCCGAGCTGCAAAGCGACCGGCCGCTTGCGGCGCCGTGGCACCAGTGGAGCGAGGAGACGGCGGGCGAACTGGCGATCGTTCACGCCGCCGCCCACGTGCGCGCGCGGTTGGGCGGCGATGCGATCTGCCAATGGATCATCAGCATGGCGCAGACTTTGTCCGACCTGCTGGAGGTCCATGTGCTGGCGCGCGAGGCCGGATTGTGGCGGAGCGGCGCAGCGGCGGGCCAATCAAACCTGATGGTGGTGCCCCTGTTCGAGACGATCGCCGATCTCGATCGCGCGCCCGACATCATGGCGCGTTATTTCGCGATGCCCGAGATCGGCCCGCAGATCGGCGCGCGCGGGCATCAGGAAGTGATGATCGGCTATTCGGATTCGAACAAGGACGGCGGTTACCTGACCTCGACCTGGGGATTGCATCAGGCGTCGCAGGCGCTGACCCCGGTGTTCGAGGACGCCGACACCGCGATGCAATTGTTCCACGGCCGCGGCGGCGCGGTCGGGCGCGGCGGCGGCAGCGCCTTTGCCGCGATCCGCGCCCAGCCCGCGGGGACGGTGCAGGGGCGCATCCGCATCACCGAGCAGGGTGAAGTGATCGCGGCGAAATATGGCACCGCCGACAGCGCGGCGACGAACCTGGAGGCGATGGTATCGGCGAGCCTGCTCGCCAGCCTCGAGCCCGAGGCGCTGAGCGATGCCGACGCGGCGCGCTTTACCGCGGCGATGGATATGCTGTCGGACGGCGCCTTCGCCGCCTATCGCGGGCTGGTGTACGACACGCCCGCGTTCAAGGATTTCTTCCGCGCGATGACCCCGATCGCCGAGATCGCGACGCTGAAGATCGGGTCGCGCCCGTCGAGCCGCACCAAGTCGAACGCGATCGAGGATCTGCGCGCCATTCCCTGGGTGTTCAGCTGGGCGCAGGCGCGCGCGATGCTGCCCGGCTGGTACGGGACCGGCGAGGGATTTGCGGCGTTCAAGGACAAGGCGCTGCTGGCCGATATGGCCGCGGGCTGGCCCTTTTTCGCCGCCCTGCTCGGCAATATGGAGATGGTGCTGGCGAAATCCGACATGGGGATCGCGGCGCGCTATGCCGAGCTGGCGGGGCATATCGACGGTCATGAGGCGATCTTTGCGCGCATCCGCGACGGGTGGAACCGCGCGCATGACGGGTTGCTCGACATCACCGGCCAGACGCGGTTGCTCGAAAAGAACCCGGCGCTCGAAGCGTCGATCCGGCTGCGCCTGCCCTATATCGAGCCGCTCAACCTGCTCCAGATCGAACTGATGAAGCGCCATCGCGCCGGGGAGACCGACCCGCGGATCGCCGAAGGCATCCAGCTGACGATCAATGCGATCGCGACGGCATTGCGGAACAGCGGGTAGCGAATAGCCAACCACGTCCCGTTCGTGTCGAGCGAAGTCGAGACACGCGAACAC
>Ga0209232_1000653_pt1 | contig 20447 bp, 10 predicted proteins | sample ETNvirenome_2_60_FD_184066 | JGI IMG/M metagenome (GOLD analysis project Ga0209232, IMG submission 184066) | Marine viral communities from the Pacific Ocean - ETNP_2_60 (SPAdes) (version 2) | ecosystem: Environmental > Aquatic > Marine > Oceanic | place: Pacific Ocean | collected 2013-06-22
ATTAATTGATTGTCTATTTCTTCTTGTACTTCTTCTTTTGTTGCTACCATTTTAAAACTAAGATCAGCTTGAAATCTAGCAACTTCTTCTCCGTCTTTAAATATTATAATAGTTGGTATTACAGCTATTTTAAATTTAGTTTGTGCTTCTGCGTCTCTACCTATGTCTACATATCCTTTAGTTTGACAATCAGTTAAATCCATAAACCAAGGAACTTTATTAGCACTATTCCACTCAGCATTAAAACACCTAGCTTCTATTTGTCCATAACATGTTGTTGTTAGTAACGCAAAGATAATAACTAAAAATTTTTTCATTTATCTATTATATAATTTATCTTCTATTTTTTCTATAGAAGCTTTAATTTCTTGCACGTCTTTTTGTGTATCCATAATAGTATTACGGATCATCTGATCTTTCATATTAAACTCCATACGCGTTACTTCATCTGGCGGTATTACAGGTAGTTCTTTTGCCTCAGCAATATCAGCTTGAAGCATAAACCACATACTTATTAAAGTTGCCATAGCAAAGCCTATTGCTATTAGAGTTTTTATACTTAATACAAAACCAGTATCTTCATTTAATTCTTTTGCCATTTTTATACTTTATTATATTTAGAAGATTACATAATTTACTCCACACTTAAAGTCATACCACTCTCTATTCCAGTACTTGTTATACTTGCCTTCTACAAAAACACCTAAATGCTTACTTATTTTTTGTCCGAATATTAAACCACCAGCATAATCGTTCCATTGATTATCATCTATAAAGTTATGGTAAGAAAACTCACTACCATCATTATAATGAAAAGGCATTATACTAGCCCAAACATGTAACCATCTTGTTTTGGTATACTTATAATAATCAAAACCTACAACTATAGACTGCTGCGTTATTCTAGACAAAGCATTTTGTTCTTTTTCTACATAATCAGATAATACTTGTGGTATAACAACGGCTTCCCAAACTTCTGGTGATGTAGCTACTAACTTACCAGAAGGGTCATAATATTCACCATTATACACGTCTACAGTATAACCTTCTTGCAAGGCTAAATAAGTATAATGTAAATTACCATTATCTAACATCCAGTCTGCTAATGGATCATAGCCGTAAGGTTCAGCTAATCTTTGTGTTAAACCTATACTAAAAGCTAAGTTGTTATTATATTTGTACCTATATCTTTCTGATGCTTCAAAATATTCTACATCTGCAAAACCGTCTTGTAAATATTCTATTTTCATAGAAAAATGACTTACGCAATAAGGACCATCACAATTATCGTCAGAACTATATCTAATAAAGTGATGTTGATCTAAATAATCTACGCCTTCTTGTCTTTTTATATCTACTTCAAATAAATATTCAAAACCTTGTACTTTACCAACGGTAGCCGCATCACTATAATTGGACTCTGTACCATCATAAAAAGTATTAGCCCTGTTCTCATATCCAAATCTAGCTATTTTACGAATACCTAAAGTTAAGTTATAATCATAAGGCGTAGATATAGTTTGTGTAGATAAACCGTTATCTATAGAAAATACTTCTACGTCTGACAAAGATGTACCACCGTTTACAGCTGCATATAATGTAGAAAATTTAGTATTCTTTTTAAACCATTTTTTATAATCCCATTTGTTCCAGTTTTCTTGAGCACAACACTCTTTAGGAGCAGCACACGCTGTTAAAATTACTATAAATAATATTATTAGTTTTTTCATTATCTTCTTATTTTTCTTCTTATTTTTCTTCTTGATTTAGTGTCTTTGTTAACTTGTTTATTTGTTTTCTTTATTCTTTCTTTTATTTCGTTTATTTCTTTATCTTCAATACCAAGCTCCCACTTACTCCAACCTAATGCTAAAGCTAATCTTTGCCACCATTTATTTTCACTATCTAAAGCAGATCTTACATTTTCAACTTTTCTAAGTAATCTAGCTACAGGCACATTAGTTGCTCCTTCTATTAAATTACCATAAGCATCTAAAGCAGGATTATCAATATCAAAAGTATCCATTTCAGGTATTACTTTTTTATTAAACGCCATTGTTTTTTCAAAACTGTCTAGTTTTCTTATTTTAATACCAACTGGTGGTGATATTTGTAGTAGCTCATCACTTATAACACCTAATTTTCTACCCCAACCTTTTTCGTTTTGTTCTCCGTATTTTATAACAGCATTTTTTACAACAGATAAAATAGCTCCAGGTAGACCACTACCTCTTAATATACTATCTATACTACCATTTATTAATCTTTGCTTTTTTGTTTTAAAGAATTTTTCATTTTTCTTTTCTTCATCTTCATCATCTTCAAACGACATGGCAAATAAAGCACTTTGTAAACTATAAAATATAAAGTTTTGTATAGCGCCATAATATATTATTTTAGATATATTAGACATATCACTTTGTACTTGTGTGGTATAAGGTGGTGATTTTCTTCTATTTATTAAGTCTAAAGTAGATTTTTTAATTAATCTAGCATATTGCGAAGTTACGTTTTGAAAAGCAAATATCATACGACCAAGAGACGATCTTTGTAATGATGACAACATATCAGGTCTAGCAGACTGCTGTGTACTTTCTGCTGTAGCTTGAAAATCTTCAAATGCTTTTGATTCAGCTTCTTTTTGCGACAAACCTTGTTTTAAATAAGTATTAACTCTGTTACGATACATACTAGCGCCACCAAGAGCAATAGCAAAACTATCAGCCATTTGCGTAGGTAAAAAACCCTTGTTTAATATATAAGCTATAGCAGCTTTAACAGGTTGTTTTGATTTTCTAACAGCAGCAGCTATTTCAGCCGCGTTAACATCAAAACCAACACCAGCTCTTCTTTGTTTCAAATAATCAGAATTAAATATCATTGAAAAATCTGACCAGAATTGTTTTTGATTAGCAAATGCAGCTGCTGCTTTAAATATATTATTATCTGCAAAGTTTATAAAGTTGACAGTAGATAAAGTCTGTAATACAGCAGATCTAGCATTAAAAAACATTGTAGCAGCAACTGACCCGTTTAAATAATCTAAAAATGCATTAACTTGTTTGTTGTTACCTTGTTTTCTATTAGTACCATTTTTAACAGCATATAACATATCTTCTAAAGCTTCAACAAAATTATCTCCAAAAGCTGCTCTGATTTTATTTATATTTTCTTTGCTAAATATAATATCAGCGTTTTCAATAAACTCTGCAAAAAACTTTTTTCTACCAACTCTACCTGTTGCATCAGCTAAATCTTGTTTTATACTACCAGCCAACCAATGTTCACCTGGTTCAACGTAGCCTTCTTGCATTTTAGATATAGTACCTACAGCATCAGCATAAGCTTTTAATTGAGGATCTGATAAAACTAAATTAGCTAATTTTGCTTTGTCTGTATTACTTAAACCAGGCACTTCAAAAAGGTATTTATTCCATAAATATACCCTAACAGCATCATCATACGTATAATCACCATCAGGTGTTTTTTGTGTTAGCTTTTTACGTATATCTGGCATTTGTTTCATTAAGTTTCTATAATCATTAGCTATACCTTGTTTAGCCATGCTAAGCTCTCTAAATGCTTTGTTTAATGGTTGTATTAAAGCTTTTTCAAAAAAGTCTCTATGTTTGTTACCTTGTTCACCTTTACCTATAAAGTTATATAATAAACCTATAAAATCTTCGTGTGATGGTGGTATAAAAAACCTAAATCTACCTTTGCCTTCACCACGTTTTCTAGCTTTAGCATCAGAAAAACGTTTTTGTGATTCTATACCAGCTACATCTTCTAGTATATCGTTAAAGTTTTTATCCATTGATTTGCTAAACTTAACTTTAGCTTGAACTGATTTACCTTTTATATCTAATTGATCAAATATATTTTTAACAGCTTCAACGTTAGGCAAAGCATCATCAACAAAGTACATATCATTATAACCTTTGTTAGCATATTTATCTAACACCCAATTAGCCTTTGCTTCAGCAGTAGAATTACCAAGCCCTGTTACATTTTCAATAGGTATATTAACGCCTTCAGATTTTAACCAATCATGAATAGCTTGTTGACTTTCAGGTGCTCTAGCGGTAAGTATAAATACATTTTTAGGTCCGTATTTTTTTATTTGGTTTTTCATTTTTTGAAGAAGTGGACCAGGTCTACCTTTAGTAACTTTATTAAAGTCAGTAAAATCAAAAGTATAACCTTCTTCTTTTAGTGTTTCACCAACAAGTGGCCATTGTTCAGACGGTATTGTTTTTGTTATATTACCTTTTGTTGCAATAACAAAATTTTCACTTATACCAACTGTTTCATCAAAATCAAATATACTAGCACCCTTAGCTTTAGACATGTCAGATCTAGATGCTTTAATTAAATTATTAGCTGTACTAACATCTTTTGTTATACTTTTTTTAATTTTAATATTTGAGTTTTCAAGACCAAATAAATTAGCATTTTGTTTTTTAAAAAACCTTGAGTCTAATTGAGCTTCTATTCTTATACCAACTTTTCTATTACCGTTTTTATCAGGTTTACTAAAATCAAATCTAAAAGTTATTGGAATATCAATATCTTGATCTCCAAAAATATCTAAACCTTCAATATTAAGAGGGTTTGTGTTACCTAACTGAAAAAGACCAGATACACCTAAATTAATGTAATGACTAACTCTTGGCTTGTTAAGATACATGAATTCAACATCTTTTGCTTTAATAAAATCTAAAAAGTTTTTATCAAGATGTAATCTTTTCTTTTTTATAGTTTTGTATTGCTTATCTGTTATTACAAGATTATCGTTTTTATTATATTCAGGTGTTATGCTAAGATCTTTAAGTATTTTTTCAATACGATTATTAGCTTTTTTTAATAATTTTTTAACTTTTACCTCTGCTTCTTCAGAATAAATGCTACTATCAATATCATTATAATCAAAGCCTCTACCTTCTTTATAGTTAAAAGACTTTGAAGCGCTTCTAGCGGTTGTACCTTTTATCTCAATACCTACTTCAAAGTTTAAATTAGATCTTTTATATATAACTATGTCTGGAGCATTATCTTTTTCGCTTAAACGCGCAACACTATAGTCTTTTGAATTAAAAATATCTTGAGCTACTTGTCTAGCTATAATTTCAAACTTTTTATGAGTTTTTACTCTTTTTATTTTACCTGTTTTTGGATCTTTAAATGTACTAGCAATACTTTTAAGCTTAGCGTTAATACCTTTCATTTGCCTAACAGCATACCAATTTTCTTTATCTCTTTGTAAAAAGTTTATATTTAATTCAAGCTTGATTTTATTATCAACACTTTCGTCGTCCATAAACTTTTTCCAAGCTTTAGATTGATAACCATCACCGCTAACTAATATTTCTGCACCTCTTCTCATTTGTGGATTAGCCATTGGATCTGATGCTATTTTTTCTAAACTTTTACTAAATTTAAGATTAGGGCTTCTGTTTACTTGAGTAGCCACGTTGTTAACTATAACATCTATATCGGCTTGTTCAGATATAGATAATATTTCTTCTGCAATATCAGGTTCTTGTATAGTTTCCATTAAACCATCTTGCGATAACTCGGTAATTATCATACGAGACAAACCATCTTTTCTAGTACCTAAAGTAGACGCTCCAAGTTTATAACCTAGTACCTCTTGCATATTTTCACCAAAGAAAAAAGCTTCAAGTTCTTCTTGAGTTGGCATACGCTTTTCATAAAGCATAACACCTTCTTTACTTTTATTTATAGCTTCAACAGGTAGTTTACCTTGATTTATAGCTTTTTGTATGTCTTCTACTTTAGTAAGTCTTCTAATAGCAACTGTAAATATTTTTTTACCACCTTTTAATTTACCTTGACCAACAAGACGTTCTAAAGCAACTAAATCTTGTACTGATGTAAAATCAACAATATCAGCCATGTTTTTTGAAACAAACTCAAAGTATTGTTTTTTAGTACCAATAGCTTTTTGAATAATATTTTTTAAATCTTTTTTAACTATTTTTTCAAAGTTAAATAAAAAGTCAGGTGAAACAGCTTTATCAGCTAGCTTTATTAATGTAGATCTTATACCTTCTCTTATATTTTCAACTCTGTCTTCAGTAATTAACTTTGTACCATCAGCATTTTTTAGCTTATGTCTATATCTAGATTTTAATTCGTTTTTATCTTGTTCTGTTTCTATAGCTCTATTTTGTGCCGAAACACTAAGATCTTGTTCTTCAAAAGCTTCTAATCTAGTATCACCTTCGTCTTCTATAGTTTCAGCAACTGTTCTACCAGTTTCACCAACAGGTGTTTCTATTGATTTACCAACAACAGTTTTCTTTGCTTTAGTAGCAACATCACCCATCCTAAATTTTAGACGTTGATTTATATATCCAGATAAACCAAACTTACCTTCTTTAGTAACTTCTGCTTCAGGATTAAAACCTAAAACATCAGGTATTAATTTACCTCTAACATCTTCCATATAATCATTAAGTGGAACACCGTTAACGTTTGCATCTGCAGCTTCTGTATCTATACCACGTTTATTAAGCTCTGCTATTATTAAACCATCTAAACCTTTATTTTCAATTAGATAATTATACGCTTCTATATTTACACCGTCATCATACTCTGCTTTTGTAGTAGCTTTTCTACCTATTTTATCTATAGCTTCTTGAGCTTTTTTTGCTTTAGCTGAAATAGATTTTTTTGTACCAGCTTTAGCTTTTTTATCACCTTTACCAGCAGCTTGTTTAATGGCTTTTCTTTGTGTTATAGCTCCTAATAAACCTTTTCTACCTAAATTTTTATTATAGTCAATTAAAAAATCAAAAACTTCTTGGCCGTTTTTAAAATCAACATTATTAAAACCAAGACCTAAACCTCTAATAGTAGTTCTAAGTGTATTAGCTAAACCTTTAGAAGCGTCTTCAACAACGTCTATTTTTTCTTTCTTTATTAAATCAGAAAACATTGTAAAATACTCTTCAATGTAACTATCTTTTTTCATTACAATTAAACCATCACTGTCTCTTTGTATTCTGCCATTTTCGTCTAATAAAGCATAATCATTTTCAGGATTAGCTAATCTTCTTTCAATAGCTTTTTTTATATAAGCTCCTTTTCCATCGGGTAAACTATCTAAATACTGATTAAAAGCAATTACAGAATCTCTTAAATACTTTGGATCATTAGCAAATCTATTACTAAGTGCGTAATGCAATAACTCATGCCCTATTACATTTGTTGCAGAAGAAGCCGCGGCAACTTCTCTATTTATAAATATCTTTTTTTGACCGTCTTCCGTTACTTCAAAAAAACCATCAGCTTGGTTAGCTATTTTATTTCCGTACTGTTTTTTTAATTCATCAAATTTTTCTTGAGTATTTACGTATTCGTATTTTAAATCTTTTGATTTAAACCACAAGCTTTTATTTGCTTCATCAATTTCTTCAGCAGCACGTATATAATTAGATAAATCAAGCTCAATTTTAGAATCGTAATTAACATCAGTAACAGCAAATAAATCACCAATTACATCAGCGGCTTCTTTAAACTCTGTTTTAGCTTGCTCCTTAGCTTCGTTAGAATATAATCTACCACCATTTATAACATCTAACGCGTCATGCTGTTCTTGTATTTTGTCTAACATTAAAAGCATGTCGTTTTTTTCCATGTTTTCAAACCTGTCAAAAAGTTGATCTTTTAATTTTTTCTTTTTATCTTTTATTAAATCTACATTTTTTTGAAACTTTTCTTTTTTGTTTGAAGGTGCGCTTTTTAAATCTTGTTCTGCTTTTTCTTGTAGTTCACTTAACTTTGTTTGCTGTACTTTGTAGCTTTTTGGAGCTAAATACTCATAAAATTTTGATTTATTTTTTTTATCCATATTACTAGCCACAACACCAGTACCACCACCTAAAGCAAAACCAATTAAACCAGAGTGAATAGCTTGTCTAGCGTACTGGTTAGCTGTCACTTCATCTCCATATATTAAATGATCTCCACCGTTTTGTATTACAGAGGTTATAGCTTCTTGCATAAACTCAACGCTACCACCTTTAAAACCAGCTGTAATAATTCCTCCAATACCGCCAACAACAGCATCTTTAACTCTACCAGGTATTTTACTTGAACCCGCTAATCTTGTTGGCTTAAATAAACTACGTAAATATTTACCACCAAGATATTCACCAACAGCATCCGCACCACCGTAAACTATAGAATTACCTACAATTGCGGCTACAGACTGGTCATTTCTTTCAATTATATCTTTTTCATATTTTTCAAGAGCTGCAGAAGCACCTAACAAAGCATAACCACCAGGAGCCATACTAACCAACAAAGAAGGTAGCGCGGCTACTGTTTCTAAAGCAAAAGAACTAGCAGCATCACCTAATCTATCTTCATTAACTAAATCTATAAAATCTTTTTTTGAACCATCTTCATTTCTTCCAAAGTCTGGCAAAGTTTTTTCAATACTTTCTGCAATTGGCTTTAAATTTATAATATTAAAAGGATCTGTTAGTTTATCCATTTCTGCAGATATGCCTCTAGTACGAGCCACATGTTTTCTAGCGTGGTATATTGCTGCTAAATTTGGATCTTGTAATTGTACTGCTGCTTCGATTAAATTTCCAAAACCATCAGCTATTCTTAAACCACCTGCAGAAAAACTTTTTAAAAGATTATAAGCGCCTCTTATTCCGCTAAAAGGATCACTACCAGGATACGTATATTCTCCTTCTCGCAAAGGTCTTGTTTCAGGTTGTTCTTTTTGCTCCGATGAACCACGATCCAATCTTGAAACCGAACGCGTAATTTGTCTGGACACTGTACGGGTTGGCCTTACAATCGTGTCCGTTGTTGAAAGGTCGTTTGTCTTTCCCGGCTCTTCGTATTTTTGAGCATTGGGATATTTTATTAAAAATTGTTGTAAATCTTCAGGTTTAACATTGAAGCCTTTACCATCAACTATGTATTTTTCCATAAATATTATTTTTCGCTTTCTTTAAGTTTTGTAACATATTCAGTCCTAGGTTGATCAAATGTAGGTCTAGTAGGATCATAAGTTTGAAAACTCATTGTTTGTGTTGTTGTTGGTGTATCTTCTTCTTCTTTATAATTAACATCTATAGCATTTTTTGCTCTTGCTTGTTTTTTAGTTACTCTTTTTTCTAAAACTTTTCCACTTGATGGATCTACACGTCTATAAGTACCATCACCATTAGGAATATAATCAGCGCCATCATAACCTACAAAATACTCACCTTTAGTAATAAGATCGTTCATGCTATCAATATCATTTTTGTCAATATATTGACCAGCAATTCTATTGTAAACAGTATTTCTTTCACCTTTACCACCTGCTCTAGCTCTTACATCTGCAGCTCTATACTCTGCAACTCTATCATTATGTACGCCTTCTAATGTATTAACTACATGATCAATAAAATCTTGTTTATATGTTGAGCTTGAACCTGGTTTTTTCAAATCGTTATACATTTTTTTATACCCATCACTACCTTCTTCAAAACCTTTGCTTTTTATATAACCATCTATAAAGCTATAACCAGTTTCATCATCTCCAAATATTCCATCATAAGCAAAAGCAGTTATACCTTTATCACCTAATTTACTAAACTCATTATTTACAGCATTTGTAATACGTCCTCTATTAAATTTAGAATTTGAACTTTGAACACTATTTATAGTGTTAGTATATAATCTATCATAAGCAGCAGAACCTTGTGTATCAACAGTAGCGTTGTTTTTAAGATCATTTATACTTGTTCCGTTTATAAAAATACCTTGATCATTTATTTCTACATTGTCACCAAATTCACCTTGCATAATTTCATTTTCTATTATTCTTAGTGGATCTTCAACTGATTTAGATAAGTTACCTTGATTATTTAGAGCTGTTTCTCTATAAACTTTTAATGCTTGTAAAGACTCTAAATTATTTTGAAAACCTTGGCGTATATTATTCATTTTACTTATAGCTTCTTGGTATCTTGGATTTGTAGGACTTAATCTACTAGCTAAAGCAGCAGCATCAGCATACTCTTGTTTAGCTTTTATAGCATAATCTTTTAATTTACCTTGAAGATTTTTTGGTACTTTAGCCATGTTAAAATCAGCTGGTACGGCTGCAGCAAAAGCTTCAGCTTTTAATTTAGACTCTGCTAAATAAGGTGTTAAAATATCTTGTGCGCTTTTAATAACATCATCAGTAAAGCTACCTCTAAGCTTTGCTTCAGACTGATACATTTTAGCTGCTATATCTATTAATCCCATATTATATTATTTATTATTTTTATGTTTATTAACCAGTTCCACCACCAGTTCCACCACCAGTTCCAGTTCCAGTTCCAGTTCCAGTTCCACCACTAAAATTTCCAAAAGCACCTTGTGAAAGCCCCATTATACCGTAACCAAGTAGTTGACCTAAACCTTGTTGTCTTCTTTGTCTTTCAGCTGCTAAAGCCTCGTTTGCCGCTGTTACTCTTTGCATGTCCATACCGAATATAGTTTGTGTTCTAGCCATTTCATCTTGTTGTCTTTGTGCTTCACCTATGCCTTCTAAACGCTGTATATTAGCTGCGCCTTCTGCTCTTGCTCTTCGGTTAGCTGCTTCTTGTTGACCTATAGAAGCTGATATTGCTTGCTGTTGTCTTGCTTGTTGATTTGCTAAGCTTTGTGCTAAAGCACCAACTCCAGCGCCTCCAGCAGCACCTCGTAAACCACCTAATATATCTGATCTTGTTTGAGCACCTTGTTGTGCTTGAAACTGAGCTTGTTGTTGGTTAACAGTTAAGTCTTCATAAGGGTTTTCTAAGTTAGCATAAGGGTTAGTTATCTCTTGATCTAAATAAGCTTGCCTAGATCTTTCCATTTGCGCCCTAGCCATTGCTTGTTCTCTACGTGCTCTTCTTCTAGCTTTTCTTCCACCAAACATGCCTATAGCACCTTGAGCTAACCCCATAGCCACCATAGGATTTGCTTGTGCGAATGCTAACAAACCAGCAAACTTAAATGGACTACTCATTTTATATAAACCTTTTGCCATATTATTCTTTTTTTAATTATAATTACACTTTTTATGTATTATTTACTACTTTGTTCAACGCCAACACCTACGCTAAACAGCTCTGCTTTTTCTGTAGAATTATTTATAAATTCTAGTTCAGCATAATAACCTTTAACATTAGCTATATTTACTATATTATTTTTGCTAAACATAGCATACGTTATATTTGAAGGAACTGTGTTAGGTGAAACATACTCTTCGTTTGCAGGATTAACTAAAACAGCGTATGTATTGTCACTTGTATCAAAACCAAGATCAGAACAAGGGCCTAAATAAATTAAATCATCCATACTGGCTTGTTCAAAACCAGCTACAGAATTTAAAGAAGCACCGTATATCCTGTCACCTTTTGTTAAAGATACATTTAACTCTTGTTTAAATTTTAATAATAATGCTGCCATATTATACTGTTATAAAATTATCTAATGCAAGTGTAGATGTAACGTTTTGAACACCTATACTTTGTGTTTTTATACTTGCTGTTATTCTTATTTCACTATCTGCTAATTGTACTGCTTTTAAATTAGAAAAATTAACTACAGTTCCACCATTGTTTAAAGTTATTATATCTCCATATTTAATGCTTTGAGATGTAGATATTGTAACAAAATTATTTGTTTTATCAATAGCAGAAACAGTAACTTGTTTTACTGTTGTAGCTGTATCTGTAAGTTCTTCTGTTTCATCAATACCACCTTCACTTCTTTCTTCTTCTTCTGTAGATTCTTCTGTTGACTCTTCAGTAGTACCTGCCAATGTTGGAGGTGTAACTTCTTCTGCTTCTTCTACTATTTCATCAATTGCAGATTTAGTTCCAGATGATTTTTCAACAACTAAACCAGAAGATATTAAATCAGCGTCTTCATCAGACAAAGAAAACTTACCTCTATCTGCGTTTGACAAAGCCTTAACAACTACTTGTGTGTTAAGTAACAAACCAGGATCGTTAGCTATATTATTACTAAAATCACTTGCTTTAGGTTGTCTACTAATAGTTATATCGCCACCACTAGCACCTTTTATAGTCCAGTCTAACTCTACAAGCTTAACAGTAGTTGGTTGGTTACCAACTTCACCATTAATAGTTACGTTAGTTACGCCATAATTACTACCATGACTATCATAACTACTAGCATTAGCTGCAGAAGCTAAAGTTAAAGTTAATGTTGTTGGATACCATTGATTTATTACAATGTAATCTTTAACTGATGAAGCAAGTTCTGAATCAAAACGTTTTTTAATTTTTATTTTATATTTTTCAGAAGCAGTTACAGAAGGAAAAGTTTGATTAAAAGTATAAATACCATTTTCTGGAATAACAGTGTCAATATCGCTAGTGCTTGCGTTGTAACCTCTAGCATTAGCTGATATTTTACTAACGTTAGCAGCATTAGTTAGTGTTAATAAAAAAGCAGCACCAGGATCACCTATAACTTTTATAGTTCTAGTTTCACCAAATCTATTTAAATTTTTAGTATTAACAACAAGTCTTTTTATTAGTTTTGTCTGCATCGTTTTATGTTATAGTATAATTATCTGGAACTTCTTGTATGCTTTCAATAAAATCAATACCTTGAGTTGAAAACTCTTTAGTATCCATATTTGTATCAGTACCGCTAGCAGTTTTTTTGAACGCCTCTTCTTTACCTTTTATTTGAGAAAACCACTTACCTTCTTTATTTTTAAAATAAATAGCACCAGTATCTTGTAAATCAGTTTTTAATTCGTTTAAATACCAACCACTAACATCAGCATTATTATAATACTCATTATCTTGATCATTAAAGTTTATTAAACTTTGTGAGCCTTCATAATTAACATTATTAAAGTTTTTAATAATTCCAGCTTCGTTGTTTATTATTAATTTTAAAGAAGAGTTGTATTGTACATCGTAAAAATTATTTCTTGGTATTTTAATAGTTTCACCAGCTTTACCAATATATTCTTCTACATGGTGTTGATAAGGATTACCTAAATTAAAAGTATAATATTTATTATTAACAGACATACCTTGCTCAGGTATAAATGATTTTAAACTTGTCCAACCTTTAACAGATTCAGAAAAACTTATTGTTTTTGGTGTGTATAAAACTTCATTGCTACGTGGATTAGGTTTTAAAGCGCTGGTTAAAGTTAAGTTATATAATTTTTTTCTATGATCAAAACTACCTATGTATGTAGGTTTGTCTTGTTCAAGCTTAGAACTTAATTCAAACTCATCTTTAAAAAAGTCACTCATACCTATTCTAGATATTTCTGTTAAACCATCTCTAGATAATCTAAGCACAGCGCCTCTTTGTTTGTCTGTAAAGTAACCTCTATAAGAATCATAAGCAAATGATTCTGGATTTTTAGATATACCAAAATTACCAGCATAAGGAACAGCTACACCTAAAACTCTATTAGTAGCAACAACATTTGAACTACCATCAGCGTTAAATAAAGCATCTTTATTAGCCTGTATATTTAATATACGATCTTCACACATAGCTATTAAATTACCCTCTGCAGTAGCTTGTGACCAAAGTCTTTGTATACTACCGTAAGTTGGATTTAAATCTTTAGTTATATTTTCAGCTATTAAAAATTGATTTGTATCATTAGTACCAGAGGTAGAATTATATATTTCAGAAAATATTAAACTACTTTTTCTTCTTTCTTCTTTATAAGGTTGATCTAATGTTGTAGAAGCTTTAGCACCTTTTTCAAGTTTAACATCATTAAATAAATCTCTTATTCTATCAGATTCTACACCGTTACCAAAAGAATAACAATTGCTCCAGTTTAACATTTGTTCACTACCATTACCTATTGTTATACTAGAAATAGCTAAATATTTTCCTTCACCTACAGGTGGCGGGTTAATTGGTGTGTAGTTTGTATTAGTAACAGGATTATAATAATTTTGAAATAAAGCAGAAACAGCTGTACCATCTACATTGCTAAAAGTAATTTTACTTCCAACTGGTAAATTATTGTTAGTGCAAGGATCTTCGTTAACTTCTATTATAGTTTCTTTTATTAAACCATAAGGAGTGTTTGGAATAAAAATATCTGAACCGCCTTGTCCTTTTACATCAACTACCTTTATACCAGATTTGTTCCACTCAATAGCTGTAGAACATGTAGCAACATCATTTATTCTTATATAATTTTCTGCATTTTCTTCTGTTAAAACAACAGGGTAAGCTTTACTAGCTTCGTAATAAATATCTAATTCAGGAAGTTCTTTAGGTTCTGTTTCAAATATAGCTGGATTATTAGATTTTGTTCTTCTAACACTACCACCACCAGTTGTTCCACCAGGTGAAATAAATTCTATTCCAGTAAAATGAGCTTGAGAATTATCAGAATCATACCAAGCGTGTCTAGCATATGGACCGTTTACTACATTAAGTTCTTTTCTAGCAGACGCAAAGCCTGTTGCTGTATTATATGCATCAAAATAAGTACCACTCGTTGCCGTGTGATACGTTGGTACATAACCATTAGTTGTTCCGTCGTCTAAAGTACCAAGTGGAGGATCTATAGTTAAATCCCATCTACAAGAAGGCATTGCACCTGGAACATTTTCTCCATTAGTAAATCTTGCGTTGTGTTTTGTTGTAGCTCTCCACCATTTAGTTGTATTTACCCCTGTTATTGTATATATCCTTGAGTTAGGATCTTCTGTAAATTTAAACTTCTGCCCTATTGTATTTAATTTATCTACAAATGATTGGTATATAGGATTTCTTCTTCTTGGAATATCATTTACACCTATTACGTTTAAGTTAGGGGTATTATTAGAAAGATAACTAACAGGATAGTTATCTATATAACTATTATTTGACGATAAATTACCTTGAATACTGTACACAGAGGGTTTTATAGGACTTGGAAAGCCTGATATAAAATCATCTTCAATATGCCCTATAAAACCAATAGACATTTCATTACTACCAGGTTCTGCTCCTTTACCTGGTCTATTTTCAAAACCTTCTGGTGCAACATACAAATCGCCTCCAGGTGGGATAGATATCGCATAAGGCAACCGCGCTCCAACTACTCCACTACTAATTTTAGCAAACGTAGGTTCAGCATCAATAAAGAAACACTCTTTACCACTACATCCATTAGCACCTACAGACTGACTAGATGTATCAAAAACATCTAATATAGAGTTCCAAGCATCTTCGCCTCTAGCGTAATAATCTCTTGCTTGTGTAGTTCCATTATATGTAAATGGTCCAGCCCAATACCCACTGTAATTTGGATTAAGACCAGCTCCTAAAGCAGTGTTTGTATCATTAAAAAGAATTCCAAGATCTACACTACTTGAGTTTTGCGGTTGCACTTGATTAAAGTTAACATAACCGTATTGTTGATCAGCTATAAAGCTAGTTGTACCGCTATCATCGTAAACTGGATAATTTACGCTGTCAATCGTTTTTGGTTTACCATTAAAATAAGTTATACCCCAAGATAAATCAGTAGACCACAAACTATCAGCTTCAGCTTCTTCTAGTTCTTTTCTTATTTCATAACCAGATAAAATTTTAACAAAAAATCTACCTTGATGCTCTGGTTTGCTTTCTATAACTTTTTCTGCTATTTCAACTATAATACCATTACCTGGTTGTGTAGCGCTACTTACCGGTGATAAAGCATCTGAGTTTTCAAAATTAACATCTGTTTTTATTGTTATAGTTGCATCTGCAGCTGTATTTGCATTTTTAAGATTTATAGAAGCTACATCGTACCAAGCTGAAAGATATGTAATTGTTGGATCATTAGCATCTGGTTGCACACCTACCCTAACAACTAAATTATCTCTTGTACTACTTACTGCTGAATATTTATCGTTACTACCTTTACGTATATTTTTAGCTTCGTGTAATTTACTTCTATTCCAGTCTATTGCTTTCATAACTATTTCATTAGTTCCAGTAACAGGTACTTGTAAAATACCAAAAGTATTAGTACCATCACCATCTCTAAATTTACCGTAAATTCTTTTTGTTGTTTTTGTAATTTCAGGAGCTTCGTTTTCTATTGCTAAAACTTTGTACCTATGATCTTGATATGTGAAAACATTTGAATCGTGTTGTTTTTTTAATATTAAAACAGTATCATTATCTATTTTATTTCTGTCTTCTGAAGGAAAAGAAAGCCACATAGTTCCATCACCTGCATCATACCAACGATCTAAAGATAAATTATAGTATTCTCCAGAAGTTTCTTTTACAAAATATTTATAAGAATCTGCCCAGGTAGGTGGCGAGCTTAACATAGCCGCTTGTAGTCTATTTCTAAATATGGCTACACTTTTTGATAATTTTAAAGTTGCTGTTTCGTGCGTTACAACTGGAGTTTCTCTACCAAACTCATCTCTATAAACTATACCTAATTGATAATTTCTTAATGATTTAATAGATTCTTGACCTAAAAAAGTAGAGTTTTCTTCAGGAAGTGTAGAAGAAGATATTGTAAAATTAAAAGCAGCATTAGATACATCAAAACTACCTTCTTTTAAATTATAATTTTGTAAATAATTTGCAAAAACTAATCTGTTACCAGTTACTTCTTGAGCCAAAGCTTTTCTAGGTACATTATCCCAAAGTCTTGTAAGTTGATTAGAAGGCAGTGATGCATTAAAAATTTCTTTTGTAATTTTCAACACACCTTTGTGGCTACCTGTTCCAGGTAAATTCCACTCAGCATCTTCTTTTTTTATTGTTTTTACTGTATATACATTAGGCGAGTTAGATTCTTTATAAAGTATATCAACACTAACAACATCATCAGGCGTATCTTTTAAAACAAAATCTGTAATTGTTAGTTCTTGTAATATATTAGTCATACCTAAGTTGTAACCAATATTTTTTAAACCCGGATTATTAAAACCTTCTTGCGCGCCATGCTTGTATTCAAACCCGCCTGGAACAAAAGCTACTTTAGAAAAAGGTGCCATAGAAGAATATTCACCGTCTTCGTATTTATATCTATAAGAAAATTTAGGAAATTTTAATTCAAAAAAAGATCTTTCAAGTTCAAGACTTACGGTAAAATCAGCAACACCAACATTTAAATTTGCATCTATATTTTCTATAATACCTGTTATTTCTAATTGTGGATTTATAAGAACAACTTCTGTAACCCTTATTCTTACTTGAAAAGGATCTTCATCACTAGTGTCAAGATCTAATATTAACACATCTCCTTTTCTATAATCAGGATTACCAACAGTTTGAAATACTATTTCATTACCAGAAGTAAGATTTTGCGAACCTTGCGAACCTGGATCTGTAAAATCTACTGTTGCACTATCTGTAGAGCTTCCGCTAGCAGCTCGATCATCAATATCAAGAATTAAATTAACAGGTAAAGGTGGGGATTTTTTAATTAATGTAATATGTTTATAGTTTAATAAATCACCCGTAGGAGTATTATTAACTATTAATTCTGTATGAGAACTAAAATCTAGATTTGTACCGGCTTTACATCTTGTTATGTTTATTTTTTTAGGCTCATAGTAATTATCAGTCCAAAATAATAAATCATCTATAATGTTAATACCTGTAATAATTGGTTCTTGATGATTTGATTGAGCTCTACCACTAAAATTTAAAACTCTACCAAATTTTTGATTAAACTCAACGTATATATCATCTAATATTCCAGGTACATTATCGTTCCAAGTTATTTCATAAACACTACCGGTTTGTGTTATGTTAGTAATTTCTCTTGTTATTTTCTGACCATCAACGTTCATGGTTATTAACATACCTACTTTTACACCTTCATTAGAATTAATATTTAAACTAGTACCTATTGTATTACCAGGTGCACTTAATTCTGTAGTTGCAATTATAGTATGTATATCAACAACTACAGGTGTAATAACATCTGTTAGTGTATTTAATTCTATTATAAAATCACCATAAACAAAATTATCTATTGGACTTGTTTCATTAGTTACTGGTCCTGCAATAAAATAATATATACAGTCATTTTTACCATCAGCAACAACACCAACACATCTATATTTAGAAGAGTTTGTAGTGTCAAAAATAGTATTTTCTAAAATATCAAAAAGCTTTTTATTACCTAAAATATTTTGTACAGAACCTATATCAGATTCTTCAGATGTAGAAACTTGTACGTTTAAAGCTTCTCTATATTCTCCAAAAGGTAATAATCTTTCGTCAAGGTCTTTATTCATTCGACCAGCCGTAAAGTTACGCTTGAACTCAGCCATATATTAGTGTTTTATTCGTTTAGACTTGCCTCTAAGTATTTGAGTAATTTCTTCTATTTTAATATTTGACAATCTTAATTTAGCTTGTCTAACAGCAGCAAACTTTTCTTTTTTAAATCTTGCCACTTGATATTCTGGTATATTAATTCTACCAGATAAAATAGCGTGCGCTATTGATTTGTACATTGCATCTTCAGCAAATTTATGAACTTTCATTTCTTCTTCTGTACCTAAACCATCGCTTATATATTTTAATATTACAGTTTTTCCAGAAATGTTAGAGCTAAAGTTTATAAAACCATTAGCTTCATCTATATAAAAACTTCCATTTGTTTGCGCGTACTGTGGATCTATACCATATCTTTCACCTAATACTAAATCATAAGTACCATCATCATATCTGTCTACGTTTTCACCAGGTGTATGTGTTTCATAATTAGACCATGTTGTAGAGTCTTTGCTATCACCTACTTGGTAAACTTGTATATTATCAACAACACCGTCAAAAGCACTGTTTCCATAAAGTTTTATTTTACCTGTATTGCTAGGACCTTGTATCCACTCTACAGAGTGAGTACCAACAACAGTTTCATTAATAAGATCAACGTTATTATCAGTAGGATCTGAATTTAATGTGCTTTGATTAGTAGTATGATTAGCTAATATAAAAGCAGCAGCAGGATCTGAAGCTGGTACAACAATATCATAAGTTATTACATATCTTCTTCCTTCAATTATTTTTGGTGCATCAATTTCAACATAACCAACACCTGAACCCCCATACAATACGTTTTTATAGGTATAATCTACTCCGGTACCACCAGCGCCAGCGTCTGTATAATCACCTATTGTCCAAGCAGTACCAGTGGTATTAGTAATAGTCCAACCAGTATCATCATCAAAATCACCGTTACTAATAAGATTATAAGAAGACATTAACTCGCCAGCTTGATTAAATACATAATCATCATTAGCATCTTGTTTTGCAGAAAAAGGATTTGAAGATTTGGAAGTAGGATAAAGCACATGTTCAATACCAGCGGCATCACTCCAACTTAACTTAACATAGTTAACATAATCTGGAGGTAATATCATTTTTAAATTAGAAGACATTGTAAGCTCTATAGATTTTGTAGATTTAAATGTATCAAAAGAAAGTTCTGCTAAAGCTCTCATAGCGTGAAACTGAACATCAGTTCTTTTAGCTCTAGGAATTATTTTATCTTCACCAACGTATATGTACATAAATTGTTCTATTATATCTTTTAATGAAACAAATTGATATTGTCCGTATGTACTGCTATTATAGTAAGTTTCTTCAGATTGATTTAATAAAGCCATTTATTTATATTTTTTCTTGTTGAATATTTTTAATATCTTCTTGAGTAGCTGTTTGGTAAATACCAGCATCTTTTAATGTTATTCCAGCTAAAGCTAATATTTTCATTACTAGTTTAGTTTCTTCTGATGCGTGTATTTCAAAATTTATTGATTGAGAAGCTGCGTATTGAGCTTCGCCTTGAATAACAACATAACCCCAGTTTACATTTAATGGTTTTCTATAAAAAATTATAGTGCTTGGTACTACAAGATCAGTGTCATTAGCGCCAATTAAAACTCTTATAAAAGTATTTCTAATATTAGCTATTGGTCTACTACTAGATGGTTTTAAAAGCGGTAAATTTTTAGCCGCTTCAAAATCATTAGTATTTAATATTTCACAATTAACATTTTCGTATTGTATTTTATTTATTCTATAAAGTGTACTTGGAATTTGTTTAATTGAAGAGTTTGATGAGTTTGATGTATATAAGTTTATTTCAGCTTGACCGTCAGTCTGCTCAAATATTTGTAATTTTTCTTCAACTATCGAAACTTTATCAGCATGATTAGTTTTATTACCCATCGATCTTAACGCTTGATCTAAATCAAAAAAGTATTGCTCAAAAATATCCATTTGCGCTTGATTAGCAAATAAATTAAATTCTTGAGGTGTTATATAACCTCTTTGTTCTTTATTAGCTAAAGCCAACACTCTTTGATATACTGTATCTACGTTTACCATATTTTTTTATTTTTGTAGTTACGATCGCCCCGTAGGGCGACCGCTCTACAGTTTGATTA
>Ga0209232_1000654_pt1 | contig 20441 bp, 19 predicted proteins | sample ETNvirenome_2_60_FD_184066 | JGI IMG/M metagenome (GOLD analysis project Ga0209232, IMG submission 184066) | Marine viral communities from the Pacific Ocean - ETNP_2_60 (SPAdes) (version 2) | ecosystem: Environmental > Aquatic > Marine > Oceanic | place: Pacific Ocean | collected 2013-06-22
ATCAGGAGCTACTGAGAGAAGACTGATAAGGATACCGTAGTAGAAGTAGTGTCGATTTCTCTTTCTATTTCTGTTACTGACAGTACCTGACTGGCTGCTCTTGTTACTAATTCTAGCTCGAATGGATCTCCAGCTGTGTGTAAGGTGAATATTGAATCTGAGTCTGCTATACCTCCTGATGAGGCTGATGTATGGGTTATGTTTTCCCCAGTCCATTTTTGCAATGCTGATCCATAGGTTGTCGTAGTTATTTCTTCTACGATCTCTTGAGTTGTTGTTGTTGTACTGTTCATCGAACCCTGGGTGAAGTTTGGGGTTACTAATTCTGCTCTTGCTACCGTGGGTGATGCCAGTAATAAGAGTACTAGCCATTTCTTCATGTCTTTGATTTGTCCTTTTTATTATTACCGTTACTACCAGTAGTCAAGCCGAAAGTTGCTAAGGCTCCAGTGAAGACACTGGCAGGAAATGTGATATCTCCACCTGGACTTTTCTTGATCATAGGTATTTCTACATAATTTAATGTAATAATAAATCCACTCCAAACAACTACGCCAAGCCTGACGAATGTTCCAAGGATCTGGATTTGGTGTTCTTGATCCTCTGCTGCATCTTTCAGCTTTCCGAGGAGTCCTTTTTTTTCTTCCGCTGTTCCTTCCATTTGTTGACTTTGGCTTGTAGTTGTTTCTGAACTTTCTTTTTAATCGGTTCAAATAAAGACTGCGTAATAGATGTTGTTGCTACCGCTACAACTGCTGTAGTCACAGCTGTCACTACCACTGCTGTCTCAGGTACTGGCATTTTAATGTCCAATACAGGTATCTTTAAACTTGGTGCTACAGGTTCTTCTGTAGCTTCTTCCTCTACCCCTTCAGGAGCCTCCAGATCGCTCGGAGGGATCACCATAGGCTTATACCCTGGAATACGAGCTGAAGGTGGCTTAAACTCGATTTCCATCGTAGGTAGAGGTGTAGGAGCTGTTGGCAGCTTAATCGGCTGCATCAGGGGTGTTACCTGCTGCTACCCATTCTAGATACTCTTGGTAATCTGTGTTATCTTCTGCAAATGGAATCCAGGTTTTTTCTGATCCTATCGTTCTGATAACAATATCAGTTAGTCCAGTTGGAGTAGTTGCTTTTTGTAATTTATAGTTAATAGTCATAATTTAAAGCTCCGCAGAAAATGCAACATAGGCATCATCATCGTTATTAGCACCGTATTCACCAACTTCCCCTTGTGTAAATCCTGATCCACCTGTACTTCTAAGATAAGCTGTATTCAATCCAGCTCTTTGTAATGTTGGTGTAAAGCTATCTGCCCTGGAAGCCATAACTCCACGAAAAGATCCTCCTGTTGTAAAGCTAGGACTAGATCTCATGGTAACTGGATATGAAATAACAGTACTGACTTCTGAAGAACTTGAGGCCCATCCAACACCTAAATTACCGTAAACGTGCCCAGGAAGCCATTTCCAATAATACCTCTGACACCTATCTAATTCTTCACCATACGATCTATGTTCAAAGTCAGTTGCGTAAGAACCTACTTCTAACTGAACACCTGTAATTTCTAAGGTCGCATCATTTGTTGTGTACCATGTTGATGTAGCATCTTTTGTTCGCGTACCACCAGCATAAGTCATCCAAGCATTTTCTGTTACAGAATTATCAGTATAATTTGTGCCAATAAAAGGCCAAAGAGAAAAAACAAATCCTTTACTAGCATTATTATCAGCTTGTAAAGCTGGACTCGAACTACCAGGAATTGTTTTAGTGATTTTTGTCCAAGTATTTGCAGTCAAAGTGCCTGTTGCATAGGGATAACTTCTTTCTGTACCATCTTCCATGCTTAAATAACCTTTAAAATCCTGTGCAACACTAGATTTTATCCAAAAAGATAATGTTATAAAGCTAGATGTTGAAGTATAATTCCAGCCACTTTGTGCAATATCCTGTGCTTCTAGTTGCGTTGAAAAATTTATAAAGTCTGCTGCACCTGCACCGCTTGTTTGGTTTCCGTTTGTTATTTTTAGAGCTTTTCTAAAACCTAATGTATAAGGAGTAGTTCCACTTGCAACATCAACTTGTGCGTGAGTAGGTGCTTCATCTACACCTGAGTTTTCAACTGCAAATCTATCAACACTTCCATAGCCATTGGTAGTAGATGACGTACCACGTTGAGCCACTTGCATCGCCCCATTAATTATCAAATTTCTAAAACTTCTAGGATTCTTAACATCTACTGCAACAGCTTGTCCACTAGTTGCAGCATTGATTGTATTTACGTTTAATGTACTCATGCTGCCTCCAATGCTGCTACTTTAGTTTCTAATGTTTCTATTTTAGTGATCGCCTCTTGTAATGCAGCAGTAAGAAGAGGAACGAGTTTCGATTGATCTATACCTTGGTAAACAGGGTTATCATCAGAATCTACTTCATCTTTTGTTCCTACTATTGCTTCTGGTACTACAGGTGTTACTTCATGTGCAAAGAACCCGTCAACTGTTGTATCAGGATCAACTTTAAAATTAAATCTATATGGTTTAAGTGTTTTTAATCTTGTTATTCCATCGGAAATTGCAACAACATTATCTTTTAATCTGTAGTCTGAAGAAGTTGAATAAGTAGTTGAACTACTATTAATCGTAACCTGTCCGACTTGTGTCTGAGTTGATCCACTTGTGTTTCCATATCTCCACCTTATAGCTGCACCACCGTCAATTATATTCCATTCAGAATGGTCATTAGATTTAACATAAATTCTACCTCCTGAGGTGAGGTTGCAACCCGTATTGTTCCCTGTGTCTACACCTAAAGCGTCAACTGTTGTACCTATATTTAATTGACCACCTGATGTGATGCGAACTTTTTCTGTTGGTGTGGCAGAGGACGCATCAAGATTAAAAGTAAGAGCATTTGAGTTTTTTGAACTACTACCGCAATCTATCGTCCAACTATTACCATAAGCATTAAGAGCAACACACGAGGATGCATCAGCATGATTATTATCATTTTTAACTAATACTTGAGTTCTACCATTTTTATCTTCTTGGAATGTTGCTCTTGAACTCCAATAATCTGTATTTCGTCCTACATGTAAATTTCCAGCAGATGTAATGCGAAGTCTTTCTGTACTATTAGTTCCTAAAACTAAATCACTTGCATAAGTGGTTATTATACTTGGATTATAAGAGGTACTTCCACCTCTAATCTCCATAGTACGACTTGATTGGTCATCTAATAAAATTACAGGTGTAGTTGTTCCAACTGTCAGAGGTTTTGTAGGAGTTGCATCACCTATACCGACATTTCCAGAACTATTAGCAGTTACAAACGATCCATCACCTGCGTAGTTATCGTTTAAATTGATTGTTCTATCAGCAGCAGGATTCGTTGCAGGAGCTGCGATGCTCATGCTATTCCCGCTTGAATGTTTTAATTTTATTTTACTCATGTATCTTTATTTGCAATTAAGAATGCTTTGTAGTCTGCTTTGACTTGAGTAGTCCATGCAGCATTGCATATTGCCTGAACATCACTGTCCTCGCCCGATATGTTTGTATCTACTAAGTTGTCACTTGCATCAAGTATTCCTGGTACAATTGTTTTCCGATGAAAAGAACGGGCAAGTTCCACACCATCTTCTTTGATGACTGATGCAGTTCTTACCTGTATATTCCATTTTTGAACGACTTCTATTTTATCGTTCTCTAGTGTTTTTGTTATTGCCATTTAGGGTTAATCTCCGATTAAGACAGGTTTATGGCTTAGTTTTAAGACGTGCTAACGGTCTAAATAATTAAACCATGTAATGAGCAGCCAATGATAACTGTGCGCTGGCACCATTAGACCATGAGTTCCAGTTCGCTCCTACATAAAATTCAAGTTGACTACCGCTTGTTTGCGCTCCAGCTTGCACACTTGAAAAAACATTAGATTGGTAAGCTACAGACCCAGAACCTTGATAACTATTGGCAGCGAAAGGTAATCCAGCAATCAGAGGATAGGCAACTCCACTAGTATTCATTTGAAAACCAGCCATTCTTAAGGTTACTTGAACAAATCTCCCTATCTTTGTATAGCGGGCATCTAGAGTGGTTGGACTAGTGGTGTAACTAACATCTACCCATGCACTACCATTATATGTTCTTGCTACAGGCGTCCATGTTCCCTCTTCATAATGATCCAAAAGCTCCGAAGTTGTAGAAGCACCCGTTGCTGATGTAGCAGTTTGAGCACTAAAGTCAATACCTTTACCAGACGGGAACGCTAGTCCTGTAGCTGATGTCTCACATTGCTTAGTATTATTATGGTAGAGTTCTACTGCTCCATTAGCTACAGCTTTAATAGCATCTTCATTATTATTTACTCTTGCAACTATATTTGCAGTAGCATCAATATATAAAGAACCTTGATTGCAATCTATCCAACCGTTTGTACCATTAAAAGAGATTTCTAGATCATCATCTGTTCCAAATTGTTGTTTATCGTTATCGTCTAGTTGTACTCCTGTAGAGCCTTTAATTGTTACTGCCATTAGATTACCGTCCAAGATTCACCAGCACCAACCGTTACGGTGACACTAGAATTTATAGTTACAGGGCCAAATGTACCTGCGTTGTGGTTGTTTTGGATGGTATAGTCATGGGTAACTGTTTGCTCGTTTTCCCAAAAGATTTTGTTACCATTACTGTTACCACCTGTTGCACCAGCTGAAGCATTACCCCATGATATATCTGTACCATCAGATGTTAGTACTTGATCAGCGGTACCTACAGCTAATACAGCTGGATTACCAGATGCATCACCATAGATAATTTTACCTCTAGCTATCCCTGCCATATGAGCTAAAGTAATTGCGTCATTAGCTAGGTTGTTTAAGTCTTCACGTAGTAGAGGTCTACCAGCTTGTGTTGACCCATCATGTACAACTATAGTATCTTTTGTTGTGTCTACAGTAACTTCTCCTTCGGCACCAGTGAAGCTACTGTGGTCTGAGGTTGAACCTCTTCTTAGTTTTAATAATTTTGCCATTATGATACCGATCCAAAGTCAAGGTCAAGGTTCGATCCAGCACCACCATTTAATAGTGTTACTGTAAGATCTCCTGATGAAGAATTAAATGTTAAATTAGTACCACTCTTAGGTGCTAAATCTCCTGTTGCTGCTGTAGCAAACAGTGGAAAACAAGTTGTATCTGAACTTTCATCTGCAACTGTTATAGCAGTTGGAGTACCGCCAGCGGCTGCTTCCCAACCAGCTTCGCCATTAGCGTCAACTGTTAGGACATAATCTTCAGTTGCAGTTGTATCTTTAACAACAAAGTTGATTCCAGGTATTCTGAATTTGGTGATGTTCGTATCACCTAAAGTTATCTCGTTAGATACTGTTGCTGAAGAAGGGTCTGCACTTGCACCTATAACTATATTGTTATCACCTGTTGTTATAAGATCTCCAGCTTTGTATCCAAATACAGAATTATTAGAAGCTCCTAAAGCATTTTCTAATGTTTCAGTACCAACAAAAGTGTTGTTGTCACCTTGACATTTCCAAGCAGCAGCATAACCAAGACCTGAGTTATTATTTCTTTGACCAGAGTTAGATCCAAACTGAGCATATCCAACTAAAGTATTTTTACTAGAACTACCAGTAAGATCTTTTCCACAACCTTTTCCAATAAATACTTGATGAATACCAGATATGTTTCCACCACTGTCAGCACCAATGGAAACTGACCCCTCTGATATATTTTGACCAGCACCAGAACCCACGCAAACTATATCTGTTTCTGAAGCACTGTAGGCAGCATTATAACCTATTCCAACTGCTGTGGACTTGTTCGAGTGACCTCGACCAGCGTCATATCCAACAAAAGTATTTCTTGTGCCAGTTGTAACATTTCTTCCAGCACTAGAGCCTATAAAAGTATTTTTAAATGTGCTTGCATTAGCTTGCAAACCAGCTTCAAATCCAACAGCAGTGTTGTCGTCACCTTCTGTTACGTCAGTAATAGCATTATATCCAAATGCAGTATTATTAGTTCCATCAGTGGTTATAGCGTCTCCAGCATTAGTACCGCCAAGGGTGTTGTACTGAGCGTTAGAGGTGACTCCACCTCCTCCACCTCCTCCAATTTCTTTTACAGTACCAGAGTCATTTATATATAATTTCGCTGCGGATGTATCAACAGCTACTTCACCACTAACAATATCACTAGTACTTGGTGTGGAAGTACCCCGCTTTAGTTTTATTACTGCTGCCATTAGAAGGTGCCTCCATCAACCAATCCGTCTACTTGAGTTGCTGTAAGTAATCCTGAAGATGAGTTAAATGTTAAGTTAGATCCACTTTTAGGTGGTAGATTTCCTGTCGCTGCAGTAGCAAATAATGGGAAACATGTTGTATCACTAGATTCATCAGCAACAGTAACATTTGTCGATGTAGTTGCTGTAGCAGCATTACCAGTACAAGAACCAGACGAACCAGAAGCATTACCAGTTAATGCACCTGTAAAATTTGTAGAGGTTAGAACTCCTGAAGAAGGATTATAAGTTAAACCTGTATCAGTTTCAATCCCTTGTGTACCAGTAGCACCATCTACAAAGACAGGGTAAACAGTCTCATCAGTAGAGTTATTTGCACTAGCAGTAACATTAGTTGCTTCTGTTGCTGTAGCAGAGTTTCCAGTACATGATCCAGCTGATCCAGATGTATTACCAGTTACGTTACCTGTTACATTACCAGTTAAATTACCTTCAAATGTACCAGCTACAAGTGTACCTGAACTGATAGATAAATTACCTGTATCTGTACCTACAAAATTACCTGTACCTACTATAAATTTATCTTCTGATTCATCCCAACCTATAAATGCATTAGCAGAACTACCTCTTTCTATAACAAGCCCAGCATCATTAGATGGACTACCAGACGTACCATTACCTAGTTCTATTAAAGCGTCTTTTATCTCAGAGTTTGTTGTTTGTAAAGATGTAGTTGTCCCGTTAACTGTTAAGTTACCAGACATAATTACATTATCACTGAATGTTTTTACGCCTGCTACGGTTTGAGCTGTTGTTAAATCACAAAATGCTCCAGATCCACCGATTGCTATAACAGAAGTAGCTACTCCACTACCATTATCACCATATCCATAGTAAAGTTTCTTATCACTAGCGTTTTCGTTAAAAGCTAATTCTGAAGATGCTAAAGAACTGGGTGCTCCAGCTGATCCACTAGAAGCTCTTTTCTTAATTCTTATTGTTGATGCCATTGTTAAAAATTACCTCCCTCTAAGGTCTTAATGTTTTGTGCGTTATCGGCAAAATATTTTGAGGAACTGTTTTTCCAATAGATCACAGAACCATCTTCTTTGGTGGATTGGTCAAGCCAAGGTATACTATCTACATAAGCTTTAACTGATTGCTGGCTAGGTGGGTTAACAGCTGAATTACTAGACATATTATCTTCATCTAGTACTGTATTAGAAGCTATTTCAAAAAAAGTACTTCCAGTATAATACTTTAGTTTATTAGTACTAGTATCATACCATAAATCACCTGCGGATGGAGAACTAGGTGCTGATGATGCTATCTTATATTCATTTGCATATCTATTTACGTGAGCTATATTATCAGCTACAGTCGTAATGTTACTTCCAGCAGCTGTACCAGTTAGAGCATTAGATACAAAACCGTAATCAGAAGATACACTTAAGTCACCTGCAACAACTCCAATATCAGTCAACCAATCTGGTTCATTAGCAGTTATTTGATCTGCTAACGTATCTATACTATCAGCTGCAAATTTAGCTGTTGTTACTGCACCATCTTCTATTTCATATGTCTGTACTAAATGATCTTTTTCATCTATAGCACGTAATACTTGTATCTGATTATCATTTAGATCATCTTGTTTTATAGAAGAACCTGCATAATATACAGCTCTACCTTCTACATCAGAAGAAGCATTATTTAATATTTTAGTATCTCGATAGATTCTAACAACTTTATTCTGTGGTATGTTACCTGAAGTCCAAGTAACTGTACCTCCATTTTCAGTATAATTTGTTATGTTATAATGAGTAGCAGCTGTCTTTAATACACCATCTACTCTTACTTTGATTTCATCAGAAGTGAAAGAAGGAATCGAAAAAGCTTCAGAAGAACCCCCACTTGCTGTATATTGTTTAAAACTTGCCATTGTTTATTTGTAAATTGTGAGGACTTCATCAAAAGAAGTTTGAGCAGTCTTTTGTTTTCTCTTTAATTTTTTACCTATCTGTTCACTAGATAATTCTTGAATCAATTCATCTCCTTGAATACTTAACCAAGCTTGCTTTCTAGCTCTAGTAAATAGTTTACCTATCATTTTATTATGATAGTAGTCTTTAGATTCATAAGCACCTCTATTACCATCTCTAATATCCTTCTCCATTTGCATTATGGATTCAATGATTTTCTTTTGACGAGATAGTTTAGTTAGTTCTTTTTCTAAGTTTAGATCACCTATAGCTTTTTGATACTTAGAACGTATCATAGGAGAATCTGTTAAGTTAATACTATTAGGTCCAGGGGAGAAATATGTTGACATTCTTAAATCATAACCTGATCTAAATAAGAAGTTTCTTCCTTCAGTATAGTCTAAGTTAAATGAAATAGGACTAACAGCATTCCACATTCTAGTTAATGGATCCCATTCTTTAATAGGCTTACCATTTAATAGATCATATTTAATTGGAATATCTTCACCTGGGAATTTCTCGAATGCTAGGTTTCTATTTCTTATAGCATCTTCAATACCAGATCCTAATTCACGGGTATATGGTGTAATTAGTTTACCGAATTCATTTCTAATACCAGCTAAAGGTATCTGATTGTTTAGTAAACCAGCTACAATCCTATTGAATTGTCCAGGTCTTCCACTAAATAATTCTACAAACTGTTGCATTCCAGCTAGATAAGACTTACTTGTAAAGCCTTGAGCTACAATAAGAGACATCTTTTGGAACTGATCTTCAGTCCACTCTTCTCCCATCAACTGACTTGCATCACCTATATCACCAATAGTAGCTAATATCTGGTTAAATGGTTCAAATGAATCATATCCAATCCAGACATCACCTAGTTTAATTTGTCTAGGTCTCCATCCACCATCTATCCACATCTGTCTCTGTTGTCTATCAACAGGACCATTACCTGTAATATTACCACTTAAGTAAGAATATGCACCCATACTGATTACAGCACTACCCATAGACAACCTACCAACTTGTAATGCCTTAGCATTAGCTAGTTCTTCAGCTGAAGTGATGCCGTATTTAGCTACAGCTTCCATTGATCTTGGGTTATTTGCACTAGCAAATGCTATATCATTCCATTCTTTAACTAAGAAGTTAAGGACTGGTGTATGTTTAGCAGTAAGATTAAGACCATTAACTCCAGTCTTAGCGAATAAGAAGAAAGGTTTAGCCCATGGAGTCTGTTGGAATACTGAGTTTAAACCTGCAGCAAATCCAGTTAGTTCTTGGGTTAGTGTAACTTCTTGACGAGCAAACTTAGTAGCTGCATCTATAATATTACCGTTACCATCGAATATCTGTGCATAGAAATCTTCTTCATATAGTCTGACTAGCTCAGGAGTAACACTATTATAAGCTGTTAACGCTCCTTTGTTCTTAGCATCTATAGCAGAACGTAAAGCTTTCTCTCTCATCTTAGCTCTACCTAAGATATAAGCAAAAGCATCATCAGTTGCTGCCATTATCTTAGTAGAATATGTAAGGAAACTATTACTATTCAAGTTCCTAGACATATTTGCCATAGCAAATGCAGCTTTATCTCCAGCTGTAGCCTGATCACTTTCAGAGAATCTCCTTAATATCTCCCAGTTATCATCACCTTGAGTATATTCAGCAAATCTAGTCTTAATAGTAGCTATATCTCCAGTCCAGTATGAGTTTAACTTAGTTTTAAATAACTCAAATGACTCTGGAATAGCTTGCATCATAGCATTAATTGATGATAAACCAGCTCTTAAGGTAGTTGTATCACCTGTGAATGGTAAGCTTATACCAGCTCCTATAGCCTGTGCAAACGGTCTTAAGAAGGTTGCAGTACTTGTACCTATAATAGCTCTCATAGGAGTCTTAGGACCACTTAGAACACTATGTATCATAACTCCTTGGAGTTCTCTAACCATAGCTCCTACCTGTGCTTTACCTTCAATCTCTCCACCACGGATCATCTTCCTAGCCCATTGAGTAAAGTCATCTACAGTATTAACTGTTTTCATTGATGAGAATGCTTCAAACAAAGCTAGTACTAAATCTCCATCTTCATCTTTATTAGCTATTTTAAGTATAGACTGAATAGTTTCTCTAGCATCTTTAACTTCTTGCTGTACTGCTTCTTGTATAGCAGCAGGTCTCTTAGCTCCTAAGTTACGGAACTCTTGAGATAATGTATACTTAGCTCTCTTAGATTCAGAGATAGCTGTAAGCATAGTATCAAGGATCTGGTCAGCTGGTCCATCTATATCTAATAGGTTGTCCCAATTACCAATCTCCCTACCAGCAATTCCTAAATCTCTTAACTGTTGTAGTAGTGTAGATACAACTAGATCACTAACGACAACATTCTGAGCTGTGATAGTAGTAATCTCATCTATCTTCTTACCAGTTATATCAGTAACATCAAACTTAATTGAAGTCTCTAGTACCTCTTCTAAGTATTCTTCAGCTGTCATTTCAGCTGCATTACGACCTAAAGTAATACGTTGATGAGCTGCAATAGCATCACCAAATACTTCTATTAGACGCTTCTTATTACCATCTACAGCTTTAAGTACACTCTGGAATTTCTCTGCACTATATAGTCTTGATAGAGTATCTACAACTAACTCTTCAGTTAATCCAGTTTCTCTAGCAATTCTTTCTCTCTGAACAGGTGTCGATACGTTACCTGCAGAACCTTCCTCTGCTCCCCATTCAGTTCTTATTCTCTTGTTACGTTCCCAAACAACGAAAGGATCTTTATCTTGGGATAAATGATTACCCTGATGTCTACCAGCTACGGGTGAGTTTTTACTAGCTCTAAATCCGAACTCATTCTTCCTAAGTTCTTGGATACCTTTTCTTATTGTTTGTAGTTCTACACTAGCACCTCTTTCAGCTACCTGTGCTCTAGCAAAGTTACTGCCTTTACCAAGAGCCATTGCAGCACTATCAAAGAGTATACCAATACCCATACCTTCTACGATGTTTTTGAATTTCATCATTAGAGGATGGTCTGTATCTCTAGTACTGAGTGGTGTGTCCATCCAACCAAAACGATCTCGCATCATTCCTAATGCGTTCTCACCATCTGTTGTATGAGATATAGTATCAGATATAGCACCTATACCAGCTGCTCTAATGAGACCATAACCAGCTGCACCAGATAGCCATGCAGGAGCTGTTATCCCAGCTGCACTAGTAGCTGCTGTTACACCAGCTGCCATTGTACCGAAGTGTACTACACCTCTTAACATCTGACCCCACCAAGTCTTAGTGATGATAGGATCATCTTCATTAACAAATGGTGTCCACTCTGGTTGGTAGTAACCTTTCTCTTTCTTTTCTTTACTTGCTTGACCTGTTACTGTGTCTATAGCACGTTCAGGGAAAGTTTGTATAGATGAAGCAGTATCTTGTATACCACCTAACACAGCTGATTTTAACTCTTCAGCTACACCTGGAAGACCCCATTGTTCTCTATTTCTAGGGTCATCTTGTCCTGCTTGTATGGCAGCATCTTCTGCAACTTGTTGTTCTTGTACCTTATCGGCTTCTTCAATTCCTGTTTGAATACCTCCGAGTACATAAGAAGCTTGGTCTAGTAGTTCTTTATCTACCAGACCTTTTTCTTCATTTTCCATATTTACCTTAGTAATAATTAAGCATAAGCCATAACGTCTTCTAAAGCTACCTTAGCAACTTCACTAGTTAATGTATTTAATTGACGGAAGGGATCATTAGCAAGTTCGTCTCCATATGCTCCTGATACTATTCCATTATAAGCAAGTTGTTCGTCGTCAGTAATTTGATTAATTTTTCTATAACTATTATTGAAACTCTTCATACTACCAGCTTGATTACCTTTAAGTAGTAGTTTAATCTTCATTAGATCTTTCTGCATTTTCTCATCAAATACAGCGTCACCACCACCTAGACGTTCTACAACTCCTGGTATTTTTAGCATTTCAACAAGTTCTTTCATCTGCATGTCATAGATACCTAGACCTGTATCATCGTTCCAATTCCCATAATAATCTACACGTAATTGTAATAACTCTCTAAGAGTCATTTGTGATGGATCAAATTCTGGAACCTTCCCAGGTAATCAAAATGTACTATTATAATCTGCATCTTTAACTTGTAATTCAGTTAGCATATTTTCTGTATTATCTGGGACAACTGACCACTGAGCAGTTTTAGCAGAATTCTGTTTAATCATTAAAGGTCTAAGTTGGAACTTATCTTCAATTTTAATATCTCCTACTTCACCTTCTCTTAGGTCTGCTGTCATTTCAGTTCTCTTTTTAAAGAGTTCTCTACCAGTCATATTAGGGAAGTATTTAGCTTTATCTGTCCACCAACCAGAGATAGGTTCACCTTTTTCTTCAGCAGCTAAACTATTTAGAATAGCTTCTTGTTCTCCAGCATTCCAATATAAAGCACTATCTGCTGGTTTCTCAGTAGTACCTAGATACTGTACTAGTTGTGCTTCATTAGCTACTTCTAGTCTATAGTCAGGAACTATATTATTTCCAAACAATTTAGGAGAATGATTATCAGGATTTTTATCCTTAATAGTATTGAACTCATTCTTAACTATATCCATTGCTTTTATCTTATTATCTAGTTTAGCAGCTAGTGTATCCTCTCTATTATCAGATCTCATTAGTTGCTGATAAGTAGCGTTATAAAGATTAAGCATTCTGGTTCTAGCTAATCTCATTTTAGCACCTAATCTTTGGTCTATTGTACCATGTACTTTATAGTCCTTTATGATCTCTACGAATTCTGCATCAGCATCTTCTAGTTCTTGAGAAGTTAAACCTTCTGAACCTAAAATTGCAACTTTATCTTTCCAAACTTGTTGTAGTTCTTGAGGTAATTTAGCAATTAATTCAGTAGATAATAATTCACCTCTAGCCTCTTGACCTTGAAGGGTTAGTAAAGCATTACCTGATCTATCAGCTCTACTTTCACCATAATTAGCAAAAGAAGCTAACTCAGCGAAGGCAGAATTAGCTGGAGATAAGTTATGTTTCTTAGCTAATTCTGTCCATGTATTCATAGCTGCTGATTTTATTTCATCAGTAGACCAATTCTGTTCTTTAGCTTGATCTCTTATGCTAGCAGTTTGCTGTAGAATATCATTAGCTGTCTCAGCTTTCTCAAGCTTCAACTCTTCATTCATATCTTTCTGAGCTACGACTTGAAGTTGATTATATACTTCAGGTTTCAGTTCTTCTAGAGTAGTTGTACCACCACCTCTAGCTGGGAATGGAGTATTTATAGCATCCTGTAGTTCTCTACCAGATAGGTATCCTTTGTCTACGGCATGAGTAAGTAAATTAGCTGATTTAGCGAATCCCATACTATTATTCTTACCACCATCTAGTGTCTGTTCGTAGACACTGACTGAACCTGAACTACCAACCATAGCGTTTATACCTTCACGCTTGAATGTAGCAGCGAAAGCTTTAGCATTAGCATCTCTATTATTAGATCTTGCAGTTTCTAAAGCTACACCCATAAATTTCTTATGAGTTACTTGAGCTTGCTTGTATAACTCAGGAAAGACTTCTTCTCTATATCTTTTCTCTCCTATCTTATCTATGTAATCTTGGTTGAAAGCTGAATAATCTGCTAGTGCATCACGTAGTAATACTGAAGCAAAGGCAGCATCTTCTGCTGTAGCATCCTTACTAGTAGCATCCATGTAACTCATGGGTGTATCCATACCAGGAAGTTGTTTTTTAACACGTAAGAGTGATGGGAATATAGAATCAAAATCTTCTGCTATCTGCCATTGTAATTCTCTAGCAGTTAACTCATCAGCAGTAGCTCTATTAGTTTTAATGAATTCTAATCTTTGATTTAAATCAAGTTGATCTTCCTGTTCTTCAAATAACTCTTTTTGATGTTGATTTACTATTTTTTCATTCCGTAAATCCCATTGCTTATCTTTCTCTCTAAGCTTCTCGTCAATATATATGTAACCATCTTCAGTTATAAATTGGCTAAGGTCTTCGTTTTGACCAATATAACCTTTAGATTCTAATAGCTCCCAGTGATCTGCAGTAAATTTTTCCCATACATATGTTCTAGCATCCATACCATACCACTCAGGGGCTGGACCTGCTGAATGTTCTGCTGCTGCTTCTACTTCAGATTTAGTAAGCAGCTTGGCTGTCTTCAGTTTAGTCTTATGTACTTGATCATACTGAGCTTTAGCTAAATCTTTTGCTTTCCAGTAATCATGTAATTTCTTACCTGAACCTATTAAACCTACTAAACTTTTTATATTCTCTTGTTTCCTATCAGCAGCATTTGTAGCCATTACTACGGCTTCTTGTGTGCGTTTAGCGAAGTCTTCTTTCTGCTGATCTATTTGTTTATTTACTTCTTCAACAAGGCTATTATCAGCTGGATCATCATAGTTAGTTTTACTAATATCAGGTAAATTACCTTGATACTGACTCAGCATATCTTGAAAAGTACTCATGAGATCACCTCCATGTCAACATCAATTTTACCATAGTTAACTGCTAAGTAACCGTCTCTTATACCTACAGCCATAGGATCTATCTTAGCTACTTCTTGAGCCACAGCTCCACGGTATCTAGTTGGATTGCCGATATAGTTAAATTCATATATCTTATGTCCATTAGGAGATACTCCTACTTGTTCTATATCTTCTTTCATTCTAATATCACTAGGAGCGAATAGAGCAGCTATAGACAAACCAGTACTTAAAGCACCCATAAACTGACCTGCTTTATCTGCACCAGGATCTGAGACAAGAGCACCAAACTCAGGTGTCATTCCTAACTGTTTTCTGCTAGCACCTAACATCTTGGTCCTTTGTCTTTTCGCACCTTCTAATGCTATACTCTGACCTCTTCCAGCAAATTTTGCTATACCTGCATCAATCTTAGATTCTGCATTTAATAGTTCTAAATATTTATTCCTACCAGCTGATCTGGAACCACCACCTTCATTAACATATTGAGTAGCTGCATAAGATCTAGCAGATTTCTCTTTAGCAGATAAACCAGCTGCTCTCTTCTGCATAACAGCTTGACGTATGTCACTTAGCTGTCTAGACTCACCAATACCTTGAATGAATTGTTTCTTTCTTTTGAAATCAGTTTCTCTATTCCAATATTTAATTGAATTACTTCTGTAATTGTACACCTTTTCACGGTGTCTTTCTTTAGCTGCAGCTCTAGCTCCAGCATTAGGATCTGCACACACGGCAAAACTCGATAAAGGATAATTGGTTAGGACCATACTTGAGTTCCCTCAAGAATTTAAACCCTAAGAATTTGAGTAGTTTTAAGTGGACTGTATTCCGTCTATCTGCAACATTCCAAAGTAAAGGTTCTGTTCTACTCTCTACAAACCTTTTGGATTCTTTTGCAAACGTATGTGGGTAATCTTTAATAGCAGGTGTACATATCATCCATATAGCTCCCTCTGGGCCGACTCCAGCCATACCAGCAGTCTTGCCGTTAGGCACTGTGAAATACACAGCAGAGCCTTCCTGAGCGATGAATTTAGCGTACTCTATCGGATCATACCCGTGACCTTCTTCGACCTCTCTACGGTCTTCTGGACGTAAGTTAGAGGCCACCTCCAAGGCAGCCTCCATTGTTATTGGATGGATGTATTTAGACACGTCTATAATTTTTTGGTGAATAGTCTCCTTCCCATGACAAAGCTATTAGTGTAGCAGGAGCTGGGTGTGATGATTTAAGTAATAAGTCTACGTTATTATTTGCTTCATATACTGGTACTGTTTGTATTTGATCTGGTACATATGGTGCGTCTGATACTAAATAATCATCAGCAAAAGTAGATTCATATACTTCCTTATAATCATCTTTACCTACTCTTTGTAGAGTAGTTTCATATAAACCTGATTTACCGAAATTTAATTTAACTCTATGTATAACAAGTGATGAGTTAACATCAGCTTTAGATTGTTGACCTTGAGACTGAATAAGATAGAACTTAGGGAAACTAACAGAGTATTCATATAGATAACCTATATAAAATGTACCACTAGACCAATCTCCTGGCACTGTAAAGTCATCTGTATTAGTTACAGTACACTTAGCATATCTTCCAATTCTAGTAGCGTTAGTGTTTACATCAACTATTACAAGAGCACCGTTAGGTGAGGTTACTTGGTCTATCCAATCTGATTGGTTAGCAAATGTAGTTAATTTAGTATTAACATTATAAGATCCATTACCTACAGTAGTCCAGTTATCAAGATTAATTAGATAATTAATATTATCCTCATCAATACTAGGATCAGCATCTTGCTGCATAAGAGAAATTTTTTGCAGAAAATTATCAGTATCTAAAACATAATAATCTTCATCTATAATGAAATGATACTTAAGTGGGTTATTCAGTTTCCATTTAAACCAAGCCTGTTGTTCTCTTTTATCTCCAGTATTGAAATATTTATATGCATATATAGTATCTGAATTAGTTTTCCCAAATAATACTATAGAGTTTTCTCTAGAATTTGTTATTAGATCTATATTTTTCTCTAATAAAGTAGGTACAATTTTACTTGTTTCAACAACTGTAGGTTCTTGTTCTCTTACAACATTAGCCATCTCATTGAATCGGCTATACTTACCTGAGTTATCTACAAAACCTACAGTAGTACCTAGAGATATAGGAGGTAAATCCTTATTATAATTATATGTAGTCATACTCCTAAGTTTAGCTGTATCTGGATTTAATATCTCAGCATCAGAAGACAATAGGAATTGTTGGTTTGTACTGAATACTGCTAGTCCAGCAGCTACTTCTATACCATCAAATAAAGCTGATGGGAAAGTAGAGCTACAAGATATATCAATTGGATCTACAGAACTAACAGCTAACGCTGTCTTAGCAAAGAATGAAGGTACAGTTAATTCTCCAGGTCTAGATAGTATAACATTCTCACCTGATAATACTGCTAATCTATTACGAAAGAATAAAATTCTATTAATCTTATCCCCTACAAAGGAAGGCATAGGATTAGTTGAATCATCACCTACTGTACGATCTTCCCATGAATATTTTTTTACTAAAAAAGCACCATCTGCTTGACGCTGTAATACATGAGGCATAGTAGTAGCATCTAAGCTTTTCACGATACCTGGAGTTGGACATTCTACCCAACTACCTGGACCATCTAGACCATCATTACCTTGAAACTGAAGGTAGTAATCATCATCTGTTGAACTAGCAGAGTTAGATACTTTAACTATATATCCATCTTTACATTGTACAGGTAAATCTTGAACATCATTTATTGATTCTTGCATGACTCTCATCAAGTCTTTCTGAGGTATTTCTACACTGAATGCACTGTTAGAATGTAAATAAATACCATTACCTATTACTTGAGCAGTTATATTTGTACCTGATATTTCAGCAGTTATACCACCAATAATTGTATCAACAGTTACAGCAGTATCTGAATCAAAAGGCGTAGGAGCTGGTCTTATTGCTTTTATATTAGATTTAACTGCTACAGTTTCAACTTCATCTACTCGTATAGTATACTCTGCTATAGTAGTGTCTGTTGCTCCGTACCCAGCACCCCCTTTAGCTTCGGTCATTTTAACTTTTACCTGATCACCTACAACATAACCTTCACCGCCATGTAATAAGTTTACTCGTATACTATATGTACATGCAAAGTCATCAGATTGTATTTGGTTTCCAGTTTTCGTTTGACTATTCTGACCTAGTACTGTTAATCTAAATATTAAATTTTTTTTATTATCACTAGCACTATAGCTACTACCTGAAGAATTCTCAACATCAGCAATAGGCTCACCATTGTATGAGTTTGCAGAAGATGCACTAAATACTTGAGTACCTATACCTCTACAAGAACCACTGTCATTACCTATAACTAAAGTATCAGCAGTCTTCCTTAATCTAGTAGCTCTAGTAACATTAGTTGTTGTTTCGTTATTATATAAATTTAATGAATACTGTCTACCATTCTCTGATCTTAGTATTTCTACATAAGCAAAGTGTGAATGTTCTCTAGCATCTGTAGTACCTGTGGTACCTACAGTTTTAGTTCTATTATTTAGAAAGGTAGTATCATTAATAGTTAATGCTTGTATATCTTCTGTAGCTGTAGCACTGCTAGGTGTTAAGTAAGATGTGATAGATGTATGATCAGAATTACCTTCACTATACTGGCTGTTATCTGTATGATACCATACATCCTTTTCAGTACCATCCGTACAACTCCATATCCTCACCTTACCATGATGGTCTATCTGTCCTATATAAGATCCTTCTGTCTCATCTCTATAGTAATGAAACCAAGAACCATCATGATGTACATTAGCTAATGGTGTAGATCCTATACGTTTAGCTCCAGGTCTTTTATGTAATCCTTCTACTATATCAGGTATAGCATTTACTATATCTTTTACTTGACCAGGAAACTTCTTTAGATCTGGCTGTTGTGATATACCAGCATAATAACTATCTATAGTTTGTGTTACTGAAGCCATTATCTTCCTAATGTCCTCCAGGGTTGGTATGCAGTATAGACAGAATCTTCTGGTAGACCAAACATAGTATGATTACCTTGATTACATTCATACTCCATTACTGCAGATCTTGCTATACTTTCTTGCTGAGCTAATAGTTGAGCTAATTGTGCATTACCGACTAGTTGTGTAGCAGCTCTGACTGATGCTTTATATATTATATATCTTTTAAATACTTCAGGTAGATCTTCATAGGATATTAGTCTTGTTATATCTAAATTAATACCTCCAGAGTGTCCAGAGAAATCGTCTGAGTGACTCTGTTTATCATAAAGGTATCCGTTTCTTTTAACTACATCATGTGTCCTATCAGACCAACCTTCTGTAGTATCCATCTTTAATATATCATTACCAATAACTATCTTACCATTAGAATCTGGTGTATAAGTAACATGTCTCTCTGTATTAAAATGCCAACCTTCAGCTTGTAAATCTATATTAGCATCTCTAAGAAGATTATAGATAAAACCTATTTCTGGATTAGTTTTATTTATACTTGTTACTGGTGACTGACCGATAGCTCCCAAGATAGCATTTACAGCGGAGAGTTCGGTCTCGGTATCAATTGTCGTGGAAGCCATAAAAAATTTTGTAATAAAAAAGGGAGCCATAAAGACTCCCGTATGAATAATAAGTTAGAATGCTTGAGCAACTCCAGTATTAGGAGCGATACCTGCAATCAATTCCACAGCAGCAGCTGGGTTTAGAGGTGCAGCACCCATAGCTAGTCTACCGAGAATAACATCTCCTTGGTAGATAACTGATACGTCACCTGAAGTTACCTGAACCTGTGGTCCGATAGCTTCTACACAACCAACAGCTTCTTTCTGGAAGATAAGTCCACAAGAGTTGTCGAACTTGTTTCCTTCACCGTAGTCATTAACTGTACGCTGTCCATCAGGAGCACCAGAAGCAGATTCTGCTTGGTTGCCCATGTCTTCACTAACGAAGGAACCAGTATTACCAGGATCAGTTACACCTGTTACAGTTGTACCAGAACCAGTACCATACTTAGTACCAAACTTACCGAAGAATGGAATGTTCATTGACTTGTAGATCTTGATGCCTGCAATCTCAACGATACCTTGACCACTCTGACGTGAGTCACCTTGCTCGTCTCTGTTAACCAGTCCGTTCTCACCAACCTGTTGGATTAGTTCGTAGTACTGTCTAGGGTTAAGTACACCTACACGTCCTTCAGTTGAAACACCTTTCTCATCTAGTGCAGCAGCTGCATCATAGAAAGCGTTTACTAGTGAAGCAGCAACATAAGCATCAGCACCACTGTTGTTAGTACCAACACGAATCTGTGTTCCACCTGGCTCTACAAAGTTAGTCTTAAGAATAGGAGAAGCTTGTCTAGCAGCTTTAGTTACTGCTCTAAAGATTCTTCTATCATAATTTTCTGCTAATGCGTAACCGATTTTGCGACTTATTTCGCCTCGCAAATCGTAATGTGCAAGTGTCTCATCAAGTTCATACACGAATGCTGAACTGATTAAGAGGTCATCGCACTCGATGGTTACTTCTGCTACTGGTGGTGCGCCATCGGTGTTACCTAGTATGTTCTGTCCTGGGACA
>Ga0209232_1000655_pt1 | contig 20401 bp, 21 predicted proteins | sample ETNvirenome_2_60_FD_184066 | JGI IMG/M metagenome (GOLD analysis project Ga0209232, IMG submission 184066) | Marine viral communities from the Pacific Ocean - ETNP_2_60 (SPAdes) (version 2) | ecosystem: Environmental > Aquatic > Marine > Oceanic | place: Pacific Ocean | collected 2013-06-22
AACGCATCACATGACTTGCTTTGGCTATGGGAGTCCGGCTTCAAGTATGATGGCCCTGTGTTCGACACGATGCTGGCAGAGTATGTATTGCAGCGTGGCATCAAAGAGCCTCTGTCTCTTGAGGCTTGCGCTGATCGCTATGCACTGGACACTAAGAAACAGGACACTTTGAAGGAGTACTTCTCTAAAGGTTACAACACACGTGAGATACCGTGGGACACACTGGTATCCTACCTGTCGTCTGATCTAGGTGCTACGCAGCAGTTGTCTGATCGTCTGATGCTTAGACTAAATAGTAAGGAAGACAGCGGTCTACTAAGCACTGTTGATCTAACAAATCAAGTTGCTGTTTGCCTGTCACGTATATACCAACGTGGTTTTGCAGTGGACATAACTGCACTTGAGGATGTTAGGAAACAATTTGAGCAGGAGCGTGACGATCTGCAGCGTGACCTACAGCAGCATGTACGTACACTGATGGGTGATACACCTATCAACCTTAACAGCCCAGAGCAATTGTCTTGGGTTATCTACAGTCGTAAGGTACTGGACAAGCCCTATTGGGGCAACGCCATTGACCCCTACATGGACGAACAGGACTTTCGTAGCCTCGTTGCGGCAGGTACAGAGCGTGTATACAAAACCAAAGCTAGTCAATGCAAGGAGTGCTATGGCAGTGGTCAGGTTAGAAAGGTAAGGAAAGATGGAACCCCGTACTCAAGAACTAATAAGTGTCCTACTTGTTCTGGAGATGGTTATCTTCTTACACACAGCCAAACGCTGGCTGGTCTGAAGTTCAAGCCGCCGTCAGCCAAGTGGGCTAGTGCCAATGGCTTTAGCACAAGCAAGTCTAATCTTGAACTGCTAGAGAATACAGCCAAGTCTAAAGGCATGACAGATGCGGTTGACTTCCTATACAAAGTACGCAGACTATCCGCTGTGGATACATACCTGTCATCCTTTGTAGAGGGGATCAGCCTACACACAAAGCCTGACAACAGGTTGCACGTGCGTTTACTACAGCACCGTACAGCTACTGGCAGGTTTAGTGGTGCAGACCCTAACATGCAGAACATGCCACGTGGTGGTACATTCCCCGTGAAGAAGGTATTCGTATCACGATTTGACAATGGTAAGATAATGGAAGCAGACTTTGCACAGCTAGAGTTTCGCACCGCTGCTTACCTATCACAAGATGGAGTTGCAATTGAAGAAGTATCTACTGGGTTTGATGTACACTCATACACCGCTAAAGTTATTACCGATGCTGGTCAGCCTACGGATAGGCAGACGGCAAAAGCCCACACCTTTGCGCCCCTTTACGGGGCAACGGGGTTTGGACGCACACAAGCAGAAGCCGCCTACTACCAGCACTTCACAAAGAAGTACACGGGAGTCGCAGCTTGGCATTCCAAGTTGGCTAAAGAAGCTATCGCAACGCAAAAGATAGCCACACCATCCGGCAGGGAGTTTGCATTTCCTGATGTAGTGCGTAAGCATACAGGTAGAGTGTCACACTTTACACAGATCAAGAACTATCCTGTGCAGTCATTTGCTACGGCAGACATTGTGCCACTAGCTTTGTTGCACATAGAAAAACTACTTGACGGTATGCAATCATGTGTGGTAAATACTGTACACGATTCAATCGTCATTGACGTTCACCCGGATGAGGAGAGGAGATGTATTGATGTAATACAAGAGACTAACAAAATATTGCCTGACTTGATTACCATACGTTGGGGGTTGGTATTCAATGTTCCACTAGAACTAGAGGCAAAAATTGGCCCCAACTGGCTTGACACTAAGGACGTGTCGTGATATAACTATGCATTCAAACTCAAAAGAAGGAGTATAAAATATGGAACTTACAACTATCAATACCGCTAACTATGCGGAAATGGCTAAAGCTATGGGCATCGCCCATGAAGGAATCGGTGAGCGTAAACAGGCAAGCACTCTTGCACGTCTGCGTATCAATCACTCACCTATTATCGGTACGGAAAAGGTACTGGTTAAAGGTGGAACCTATAAGCTGGAGATACCAGATGGTCCTACCTATTATGCAGAATCTGTAAAGATTCGCCCGTATGTACAACGCTTTATGTATAAGCGTTTTATTCGTGGTGATGCAGGTTCATCTAACCGCTACATAAAGACTGTCATGGCTGACAATCTTAACATCGACTTGAAGGATAATGACGGTGGGTTCAACTGTGGTAAACCTGCTGGCTTTATTAAGGATTGGGCTGCTGTTCCTGATAAGATGAAGGAACTCATTAAGTCTATCAAGCGTGTACGTGTAGTGCTTGGTATGGTTGAACTCGTAAACCCAACAGATGAGAATGGAAAGTCTGTCGATGTTGACGACACAGCATTCATCTGGGAAGTTGAGAACCGTGATGCATTCAAGATTGTAGGCGAGGCTTTCACTCGCTTGGCAAAGATGAAGCGTCTACCTGTGCAGCATATCATCACAGCTACATCAGAGGAGCGTAAGATTCCTACAGGTGCTGTGTTCTATGTACCCAAGGTAAACCTTGATACTACCGTTAGCCTTGACCTCACTGAGAAAGAGCAGACTATGTTTGCTGACTTCATGCAGTGGGTACAGAACTACAACGAGTATATCATCAATGCGTATGCAGAGAAGGCTAACCATATAGAGGATGATATGGATGTTGATCTGGATTCCATTATGGATATCGAAGTAGAAGAGGTAGCGTAATGAACCATCCTGCTGAACTGGCGTTGCACCAGTACATGACTAATGCTGCTAATGGTAATTCCACCATGTCGGAAGAGACAGTTCTTCAAGTAGCTAATGATGTTGCTGATGCGTTAAAACGCCAGTTTGGTGGGGGCAATAAGCGTGATGAGTTTAGACTACGCATGTCAAATGTAGGTAGGCCAACTTGTCAACTCTGGTTCCAGAAGAATCAGCCAGAGAAGGCGTTGCCCTTACCAACTACATTCGTAATGAACATGATGCTTGGAGATATTGTTGAGGCTGTGTTCAAAGGACTATTGAAAGAAGCAGGAGTTAAATATGAAGACGATAAAGAAGTTACTCTTGAGGTTGACGATGATACATCCATTAACGGCACATATGATATTGTTATTGATGGTGCTGTTGATGATATCAAGTCAGCTTCTAGCTGGTCCTATCGAAACAAGTTTGACAGCTACGAAACACTAGCTAGTCACGATAGCTTTGGCTATGTAGGTCAGCTTGCTGGCTACGCCAAGGCATCAGGCAAACGTGTTGGTGGATGGTGGGTAGTAAACAAAGCCAATGGCGAGTTTAAATATGTACCAGCCACAGGTCTTGATTTGGATAAAGAGATATCCAATATTAAGGAAACAGCACAGACGGTCAAGGATAATACTTTCAAGCGTTGCTTTGACGCTGTGCCTGAGAAGTTCAGAGGCAAGGAGACAGGTAACACAGTACTTAATGAAAACTGTATATTCTGTTCCTATCGCTTTACCTGTTGGCCTACGTTGACAGAACGCCCAGCGGTAAAGTCACAGGCTAAAGAACCTAAGATGGTTCCATACATTAGTTTGGCAGAAGAATATGCCTAACGCAAAACAATTTAAAGCAGCACGGAAGTACGGCTATCGTAGTGGACTTGAGTTAAAACTAGCAGAGTATCTGAAGGAACTTGCTATCAAGTACGACTACGAATGTATGAAGATAGAGTGGGAAGACCTAGCCTATCGGACATACACGCCAGATTTCGTGCTGTTTAACGGTATCATAATAGAAACAAAAGGCATGTTTACTGCTGCTGATAGGCGTAAACACCTTGCTATTAAGAAGCAACACCCTAGATTAGACATACGCTTTGTGTTTGAAAACAGTAGGCGTAAGCTACGCAAAGGTGCTAAGTCTTCTTATGCAGAATGGTGTATCCGATATGGGTTCCTGTATTACGACAGGATAATACCAGAGGATTGGCTAAAAGAGAAAGGCAAGAACAGGCACGGTAAGTTTATTAAATTCACAGGACGTAAAGTAAAAAGGAGATGAGGATGCACAATGATGATGAAAGCTACGATGATGAAGACTATGTAATAAGAGTGCGCCCCGGTTATGAGATGGAAGCACGTGCAGATGGAAGCAAAGAAGCTGTGTGGACAGGAGAGATTGATATCTCCATTATAACAGGACCAGACAACCCGTTAGACGATGAGTCTTATTCGCAAGTTATGCACTTTGTACGTATGATGTGCGCCACCGTTCCCATAATGGAACACAGTAAAGAACTGCGAGATATGGTACATGACTATGTTATAAAAGACCTTGACAGGGAGATAGAAGAATCATATGATGAATCCTCTGTAGTTGTACGCCATGAAGATGGTAACGTAGTGAGACTTGACTTTACCTCTAGGACAAAAGGGAGTGCGTAATATGAGACACGAAGACTATATGAGGCAAGCCATGAAAGCAAAGGAGGCTGGTGTATCCTCTAAAGATTGGTCTATGAACAAAGCCGACATGGTAAATAGCCCTTCCCACTATAATCAATCAGGCATTGAGTGTATTGCTGCCATCCAAGCTGCACTTGGTCCTAACTTTAAATACTACTTGCAAGGCAACATTATGAAATACCTGTGGCGGTTCGACTATAAGGGTAGGCCATTGGAAGATTTGCAAAAGGCACAGTGGTATTTAAATATGCTACTAGAAGACGTGAATGCAAGTGATGAGAGTTAAAGTATTTATTACTCTCGACATAGACGAGGAAGAGTACCCTATACCTGCGGATGGGCAGGTTGGGGAGGAGATTGAGGATGGCATACGTGAATACTTCTATGATGTTAACGGTGCTGACATTAGAACAGTAAGAACTATAACGGAGTGATGGATATGAACAATTACCTACCAACAGACTACCAAAACTTCATTGCGCTATCACGGTATGCACGATGGAAAGAAGATGAACAACGGCGTGAGACATGGGGTGAGACAGTGACTCGCTACTTTGATTACATGAAGAACCATCTGTATAGTACCTGCAGATATGTAATGCCTGACGATTTAAGAGGCGAACTGGAGCAAGCTGTATTGAATCAGGATATCATGCCTAGCATGAGAGCATTGATGACCGCTGGCCCTGCACTAGACCGTTGTCACGTGGGTGCATACAACTGTTCCTACGTGCCTATAGACAGCCCTAGAGCCTTTGACGAGACTATGTACATCCTAATGTGTGGCACAGGCGTAGGCTTCTCTGTAGAGCGTGAGAACGTGGATAAGCTGCCTATCGTTAATGAGGTAATGCACGACACAGACACAGTAATCAAGGTAGGTGATAGCCGCCCCGGTTGGTCAAAGTCTCTGCGTGAACTCATCTCTCTATTGTATGCAGGTCAGATACCCAAGTGGGATGTATCAGAGGTGCGTCCTGCTGGTGCAAGGCTCAAGACATTTGGTGGTCGTGCCAGTGGCCCAGCACCACTAGAGGAGTTATTTCAGTTTGTTATTGACAAGTTCAAGGCAGCTACTGGTCGCAGACTATGGCCCGTTGAGTGTCACGATATCATGTGCAAGGTCGGTGAGGTTGTAGTTGTTGGTGGTGTACGCCGTTCTGCTCTTATTAGTCTGTCTAATCTTGGTGATGACCAGATGGCACATGCCAAGTCAGGACAGTGGTGGGATACAGAGCCACAACGGTCACTGGCTAATAACTCTGTAGCCTATAAGGGCAAGCCAGAGATGGGTACATTCATGCGTGAGTGGGTTGCACTGTACGAATCCAAGTCAGGTGAGCGTGGTATCTTCAATCGTGAGGCAGCAAAGACACAGGCAGCTAAGAATGGTAGACGTGATGTGGAACATAGTTTCGGATGCAACCCTTGCAGTGAAATTATATTGCGCCCATATCAGTTCTGTAATCTGTCAGAGGTAGTTGCACGTGCTGGTGATACACAGCAGTCATTACGTGAGAAGGTGCGCCTTGCTACAATCTTAGGTACGTTTCAATCCACACTAACTGACTTTAAATACCTGCGTAATATATGGAAGAAGAACACAGAAGAAGAGCGTTTGCTTGGTGTGTCATTGACAGGTATCATGGACAACGACTTACTTAGTGGTACATCAGCCCATCTTGGCAAGAACATTGGGCAGACATTAGAGACATTGCGTGACACGGCAGTAGAGACTAATGCTGCTATGGCTGAACAACTAGGCATTCCACAGTCAACAGCTATTACATGCGTCAAGCCTAGTGGCACAGTGTCGCAGCTTGTGGACAGTGCTAGTGGCATTCATGCTAGGCATAACCCACACTACATTCGTACTGTGCGTGGTGATAATAAAGACCCGCTTACGCAGTTTATGATGAGTGCAGGAGTGCCAGCAGAACCAGATGTTACGAAGCCAGAGTCTACGACAGTGTTTAGCTTTCCTATGGCGTCACCACGTGGGGCAGTCACACGTACAATACTGTCGGCTATTGAACAACTTGAGTTGTGGCTTACCTATCAGCGTTACTGGTGCGAACATAAGCCTAGCGTAACAATTTCAGTGAAGGAAAATGAATGGCTAGACGTGGGTGCATGGGTGTATAAACACTTTGATGAAGTGTCAGGCATCAGCTTCCTGCCATTCAGTGACCATACATATAAACAAGCACCGTATCAGGACTGTACAGAGGACGAGTATGATGCTATGATAGCAAAGATGCCAAAGTCTATTGATTGGACATGGCTACAAGATTATGAGAAAGAAGACACAACAACAGGAGGACGTGAGTTGGCATGTACGGCAGATGCCTGTGAGATAGTGGACTTAAATGCAGCATGATTGAAGGACTAGACATGCCTACATGGTGGCAGTGGTGGCTCATAGTAGCTATCACTGTCAACACTGCAATCAATGCGATTGTATTCTTCAAGCACAGGTTTAAACAAAAACACCCTAAACCCATGATAAAACATGGATTTACACACTTACATCCACATGGAAAAACATATTACAAACGTGATGAAAGGAGTTGACACATGAGAGAACAGATGATAGAAGTATTACGTAAACATGCACAAGCCAATGTAGCACTGCATGTTGCCAATATTGAGTGTTATCTACGTAACCCAGCAGGGATTGGAGAACATTCAGATATCATGGAAGCAATGCAGGGAGAACTTGATAAGGTTGCAGCACATGAAGATAGACTAGACATACTAAATAATTACTTTAATGAGTGAGTTAGTATGGAAACGGGGTAAGGATTATTTAATTGCTAATCCTCCCCGAAAGTCTGAACAATGGAAAGAATGGCTAAAGGAAAAGGAGAAGAGTGATGGCAAAAAAGAAAGTAAGTGAAGACAAGCAGATGGTTACTATTGAAGGAGAGGACTACGCTATTGATGATTTATCTGATCTGCAAAAGTATATGTTGGAACAAGTGATGGACTTAAAAGGCAGAATAAAAATCGCACGTATGCATTTAGATCAGCTTAAAGTTGCTAGTGCAGAGTTTGGCAGGAACCTTTCAGAGTCTGTAAAAAAGGGAGAGTAACTATGTTTGTAGATAGTCTTAAACCAAACTACACAAGAGAAGAGGCTGTGTTTGAGGACGGGGAATGGTGGTATATACAACCGGGAGATGGTAAACGTAGGCGTATTACATCTCACGCTCGTAAAAATACTACTCGCATGTTTGTTAATGGTAAGTACGTGCCTAAGTCAGACCCCTTGCACAAACCGGGCAACTGGAAAACATGGACGCACGTACACTCTCTTGAGAAATTAGAGAGTACAGATTCAGGAGTAGCTGGATACGTTTATGTAATAGTAAACGAGGCTTGGCCTGAATGGGTAAAGATTGGCTGCGCTAAAGATGCTGATGATCGTCTGAATAGCTATCAAACCTACTCACCGTTTCGTGATTACTCTATTGTTGCCCGAATTAAAACAGACAACAGGCACGTGGAAGAAAAAGAAATGCACAAAGCCTTTACTCACTTTGCAAAGGAGCGAAAGAACGAGTGGTTTAAGATTGATAGAGTAACAGCGATTAAGATATTTAACTACAAGATAAAGGAGAAAGAGGATGCGGCGTAATGGCCTAAGTAAATACGATGCCCCACTTAGAGTGCAATACGAGTGGGGCTATCAAGACTTCTTTAATTGGGGAGAGTCTGTTGAGAATGACAGGATAAAGCCCAAAGTAGAAAGGAAGCTGCACTCTAACACGATGCAGTTTCGTGAGTGGCAGAGAGGATGGAATGATGCCTACTATGCCAACTTAAAGAGAGTGCAACGCAATGAACAAGCTAGAGCAAGAAGCTAAAGATTGGATGAAGGAGAGACACATGAGTAGTATTACAGGTACAGAGTATCAAGAGCAAGCGTGTAGCACTGCCATCTTCCCAAAGAAAAAGGCCACAGAGTATTTAACTCTGGGCCTGACGGGAGAAGCGGGAGAGATTGCTAACAAGGTAAAGAAGTTTATACGTGATGGCGCACCACCAGACGAGTACGAGGCCAAGAAGATTGAGATTGCCTACGAAATTGGTGATGTTATGTGGTACTGCGCTGTGCTTGCAGCAGAAATGGGGATGGACTTAGGACATGTTATGGAAAACAACCTACGTAAATTGGCTGATCGCAAAGCTAGGGGTACTCTGTCTGGCTCTGGTGACAATCGTTAAGTATGTTATGGGTGGTGCTATATGCTTGTGGTTAGTATACATCGTAAGCATGGCACTGACTAACACTATATGTGATTGCACTAGAGACTTTAATGGTTGGTGGGAGTTACAATACTGGACAAAAAAAGAAGGGGCTTAGTTGCCCCTTTTATTTATTTAAACGCCGTATTAAGTGCGCTTCCCACCTTTTTACCAATCATAAAGTGATTGGTTCCGGGGTCTGCATTTTGTTTTTCTAGCACAGTCATACCGTATCTATCTTGGTAGTATTCATCTGCCAGCTTACGAGACTTAGTAGAAAGCCGTGACCACTCAGCCCTATCAAAAGGAGTAAATCCCTTACCTTCCTTTCTGGCTGGTGCATACGACTCTGCCTTACCCATTTCTTTAGCCAGTTTGCGATATTTCTTTAGCTTATTAGCTACGCTTGCTTTCTGTTTGGCATCGCTTAGACTGTTAAAGTACTCTGTGTTTATTTCCTGTGATAAATATTTTTCTACCAGCATACCCATGTGCTTCTTTACAAAGGCATCAGCCTTCTTGTCACCTGTTGTTGGTACAATCTCCCACTCTTCATACCCAAGGTCCAACAGCTTCTTCTCTACAGGGCTTCTCCTTGAACGACTACGCACACCAGTAAGCTGCCCAAGCAACGGGCTTTGTGCTAACTCTGGTGCTTCTCTTGATGCACTTTCTCTAATAGGCATATCCTGCTTTGAAGGCACACCAATAAGAGAGGTTTCCTCATCAAATACATATGGTATCTTGGGTAGGTTACGAGTGATGCTATTTTCAAAAGCAGAAACACCACGCTCAAATCCACCTACACCATCTATCTGTCTGGCATCACGCTGGTACAATGCTTCCTTATCAAACTGTGCCATGATGTCACCGACAACACGAACAGGAGTAGTGACAGCACCAACCAATTCACCTAAGTAACCAGCAACATATTCTGCCATCTTCTCTGTCTTGATGTCACCACCTTCACCACCAGTAACACTTTCAATGTTCTCAAAGAAAGAGTCAATCATGTAGGCACTAGCACCTGCACGTATCTGAGAGCCTGTAAGACCTTCCATTACCTGCTGGATACCCGCTTCATCTAGCGTATCGTTTTTCATCTTAACAATGAAGTCAGCTACAGCAAGGTAAGGTGATATAGGGAAGAAGGGGCGGGTATCAATGGTCCTACCCTCACTATCCATTACATTATACCATTCAGTATCTTGATTCTCTTCACGATGTTTGACAGCAGCAAACAAAGCAGCAGTACCTACAGTGGCTTTGCCTATCTGTTCACGAGCCTTGGCTAGTTGCCTCTCTGTAGTAGCGTCACTTACACCTTTAATGTATTTACCGTATATACCTTTACTACCATTTGTGATAGCACCCACAGCACTTAGTGGACTATAATCAAACTGAAACTGCATGGCATTGACCATGAATCTAGCAAACGGAAATGCACCCGTGCCAACAGGCGCACCTACAATACCGGGCAATGGGCCTAGAGCCTCATTGAAACGTACAAAGTGATAGCCTACCGTATCACCTAGTTTGTCACCGCCTCGCTTTGGCATACGAGCAAAGGTAAAGGACAGCGCATCATCAACTGCACGTTCTAGTATGTCAGTGGGAAGTGCCTTGCCCGTACCAACAAAGTCATCTATATCCATACCTACAGAACGTAGCTGCTTACCCACAGAGTCGTTAAATACAGCACGTCTGAAGTATCCGTCCTGTAATATGTTAAGGGTATTGACAAGCCTAGCACCACGAGAAAGACTTTGATCTACATCAACCTCTTGCAGTGACCTGTCCATAATACGTGCAAGACGTGGATTATGTTTTAATAAAGTTTGGCTCAAGTCTTTGGAGTGTCCAAAGTCTGACAGATAAGACAATGTACCAAAGGTATCTTGTCCTATTTCACGCAATCCCTTCTGGAACCCTTCAATGCTTGCCTCACCTTTGGCAACAGCACCAATACTTTTACCAAGATGATACATACTAGAGTCTACAAACTTAGCACCACTCTCCATAGTAAGACGCATACCTGCAGTGGCTACGTTACGTGCGGTGGTAGCTATCTGCGACACCATGAAGGCACGGCGTTCACGGTCAAGCCGCATCATTAAGTCGTGAGCCTTACCAAAAACGCTAGTGGTAGCATTCTCTTTACCAAACTTGTCGTTAATCTCTTTAGCAAGAGCAGGGTCTAGTTCATTGACACGTTTAATCAGCTTGCCCAAGTTACTATAAGAAGCCATAGTCTTGGCGGCATCACTAAGGCTTACACCACTTACATCAAGAAAATCTTTAGTGGACATGCCAGCACGGGCAATAGCACCGTCAAGCACTGTGGAATCTATGTTTTCATTAGATAGAACGACACGAGCAATTTCAGACGCTTTTGCATTATTGGCAATCATGCTCTCAATTTCAGGAGCCATGTTACCCTTACGCATCATGTCAGCTACTACCTCTGTAGCAACCTTGGCAATACGTTGTGATATATCTACCTGTAGCTGGCTCTCTGTAAGTTCACCGCCTTTTACCTTGTCACGTAAAAGTTTAAGGTCAATCTCATCTAGTATTTCATGCCCATTAACAGGGTCAAATACATAGCCAGAGTCCATCTGACGTGCTGTTTCACGTGCAGCTTCTCTTTCACCTGCTAGTTTAGCAGCCTCATCAAATTCTTTGATGATTTTTTCTGCACCCTTCTTGGCAAACAGTCCTGTAGTAAGGGCGGTTAGACCACCACCCGCTACAGCTACTACACCACCTGTCATAGCTGCTAAACCTACATCTACTTCATCAACAATATCTAGTTCAACATCAACTTCTTGTCGCCCAAGACTTTCAAGAGTACCGCCTGTAAAATCTGCTACTACTTCAACTGCAGCAGGTTTAGCAGCAGCCTTGGCGGTCAGCTTCATTGCTTGTTCACGTGCAGCAGCTTTACCTTGCGTCTTTAGCACCTCAATAATAGCACGTTGTGCGCCAACAGCAGCAACCTTACCAGCACCAAAGCCAATAAGGTTTAACGGGTCTGCTATAAAGTAGCCTACGTAATCACGGAAGCCACGTAATGTATCGCCACCACCTTCGTCTAAGAAACCGGGCATTCTTTCAAGCTGGCTATAGACGTAGGCAAAGTTGCCCTTCTCTTCTTCTGTAGCACCACGTACATAGTCTAGGGTAGACAGGAGTGACAAGCTGTTAGTTTCAAAGCCACGGACGTGGGTAAGAAAACGCTCAAGATACTCCTCATCCGTTTCATCTTCTTGTTGTGCGCCATCCTTGCCGTATCTGCTAATAGAATACTCTTCAATGCTCTCCATGTAGCCACGGTCTTTGGTAAACTCTTCAAAGCTACGGGGTGAAGTGAAGTCTTCTAATTCATTATCCTGACTAACAGATGCTATTTCTTGAGTATCATCTTCAACTAGAAAAGACAGGTCTTCTTCTTCGTTTTTTTCTGGTTCCAATACATTGGTAGTGTCTTGTGTATCAGCGACTATATTATCTTCAACCAGAAATGACAGGTCTTCTTCTTCTTCTTGAATATCATCTTCGACTGGTTTAACAACAGAAGATAAAGTTGTTTCTTGAGTATCATCTTCAACTAGAAAAGACAGGTCTTCTTCTTCGTTTTTCATATTTTACCCCTAAGAAGTTTGACCTTTGTATGGGAACAATTCTAGTGCCTGTTCACGTGTTCTAGCACCTTTAGTAGCCATTACATAGGCGTCTATGGCTTTATCATAATCTTCTTTACTTCCACTCAGATTGTCCCTAAGTCTATTTGCGGCTTCTGATGGAGACAACTCTGATGCAGGTTTAGCAGCCATTTGTGCAGCTTTTTGTTCCTCTTGCGCTTTAACAGCAGCTTCAATTAATGCTCTTGCTCCGGCTTCATCAGTTTTTGTAGCCTCCATTACTGCTTCAACTTTAGCGTTCATGCCCTTCCAACCTGCGACACCAGATAACGCTGTTATAGTTTGTTGTATTTCTGGCGTAAACTCTTGTGTATTTGCTCCCGCTTTGTCAGTTGCTGGTTGTTCGCCAAAATTGCGTTCAAATACATCATCAACTACAGCGGCAGCAGGTTTAGTTTCCTCTGTATACTTATTAAATATTGATTTAGCAACGTCAGCTAATTGTTGTCTATGCTGGTCAAGAGATACTAATTGAGATTCACGAGGATACATCTGAATAAGTTTTTTGTATAAATCTGCTGCTCCTAATTTTGGATTAGCCTTTAACCACTTAGACCCGTAAACTTCTGGACCTTTTTGTACTATCTCAGCTATTTTTGCTGCATTGTCTGGTTTTTTAGTAGCAACGCTTGCATCAGTAGCCTCTTCACTACCTATAATACGCTCATATATTTCTTTTAACTCTGGCCTTCTTAAAATTACTTCTTTACCTAAGAAAGACAGTTCACCATTACCATCCATCTGACCCCTTACATGTCTTTCATAATAAGCATCTTTTGCTGCTCTTACTGCTTCTGCATAACCTTCAGGGTCAGCAGTGATTGGTTCTTGTTTTCCATCTTTCATAAAGAAAGTGTCACCTATACCTGCTAATAATAAAGCAGAAGGCTCTCCATCAGTAATCATTTTAGAATATCCAGAAGCCGTCATAGAACCCGGAGTATTTGTTTCTGCTGTAGTGGCACGGGTATAAGCCTGAAGATTTCGTTCTGTACGGAGATACGCTTGTTCCAATTTAGCCTTATCTGATTCGTAAGTTGGAGATTCCGGGTCTAGCTTTCCAATCTTGTTTGTTACGTCAGCAAAGGCTTCAGCAAGAGAAGGTGTCATAGTTTTTTCAAACTCTTTTACCTTCATACTATAATCAATTGCTGCGGCAAGAGCATCTTGATTAACTGTTGTTGTGCCGTAGTCACCCTCAATAGCTGTACGAGTAGCACCGGGGAATAAACCACGCATTTGTGCATCAGCACGTTCTGCACCTGTGTCACCAGCACCCAATCCTACCTTACTCAAAAACGTAGTGTCTGTAGCACGTACAGTAGGAGCCTCATACTCTGCACGTAATGCTTGGTAGACATCGTCACGAGATAACTTAGCTAATGTTTCATCGCCTTCAACATATGTAAATACATCATTAATATCAAACTTAACACCTCGTGCTTCTGTATTTTTCATGTTTTCAAACAAGGCATCTAATGAATCTAAGTCACCACCATCTGTAGCCATAATAGCACTATAAACACGATTCCAATCTGTTTCACCGCCCTTATTAAACCTTGATGCCATTTTTTTAATAGCACTTTTTGTACGTTCATCTTTTGCCAATGCTTGTTCTTCAAGCTGTGAGGCACGTGTCATGGCATATTTTTTAGCAGCAGATACATCTGCATCTCGTTGTGCTATGGCATTGTCAATACTTTTACTAGCAGTTGTAGCAAAACCTGTAGCAAAACCTTGTGCAAAATTACTACCAAACAAAGGCATTAGCTTCTCCTCGCCATTAGTCCACCAGACTTCTTAATTGTTTCGGTATCTTCTACTTCTTCTTTTTCTTTTCTTTCCATGTTAATGTCTACTTTTGTTAGCTTCTTTTCAAAATCACGGGTTATTTTTTGTACACGAGTTGCCCTTACTTTATTTTTATTTGGATTTTCTAAGCCACTCTCGTATTCAATACCTGCGCTTTCCGCAAGCATCATCATCATTTCCATAATTACAGGCATAACAAGCATACCAACATCAATAGTGTGTATGCCTTCCATAACACTAGCAAGCTGCATAGAGTTTGCAATATTGGTAACAGGAACCCCCATTTCCATTACATCAATAAGTTGATCTATAATGTCTTCAGAAGTTATACGAGCCATATAGTATTCTACAGCATCATCCACAGTAGTATATTGAGGTTCAGATTGCCACGGCCTACCACCTAACTCTGAAGTTAAATGCTGACCCGGAATAGGGCTATCAAAATTAGGAGTTGCTTCTTCAAACGCCATCTATGTTACTCCTCGCATCACGTATGATTTTCATTTGCTTTGCCATGCGAATAGCAGGGTTATTTAAATCTAAACCCCCACTAGTTTTCATAGGATTTTTACGAACCATAATACCGCCATCATCTTTAATGGCAGTTTCACTTGGCATGTTTTCAATATCCATATTAGCATATGCAGATACCATAGGATTATATGCTCTGGACATTGTGTTTTTCCTTTTTACGTTCTACCACCAAGTCCATAAGTTTCTTAGTAGCCCACTTTAGTGGTGGTACTTTACTAATTAGTTTAGCATATTTTTCACCGTATGTCACGTACAAATTCTTAAACCATTTAGGTGCATCATATTGTAACCAAACACGGAAGATAAACCACTGTGCATTTTGAGGACCATACACTTCTCTTGCTACCCAACAGAAACCTTTAAAAGAACTAGACCCTATATATGCAGTACCCAGTGAGCCAATCAAGCTACCAATTGCACTACCCGCTGCGGATGAGCCTTCTGCGGCAGCAACATCTGCTTTAGTCTTGGCATCTAGTTCAGCAATAGCAAGCGCACTGATACGATCAAGCTGGCTTTCAGCAGAAGTCCAAGCCCACTCCATAGTGTCTCCATAATATTGCCAAAGATTATTATATGCTTGATTAGATATATCTAGTAAGGACGCTGCATTAATTTCATTAGCACGATTAACTGCTGCGGTATCTGCTGTAGCAAGTTGTCTACGCCATTGAGCATTAGACTGTGCAATTACAGATTGATTCTGTGCATTAAACTGGTCACGTTGATTATTCATTTCTGCATTAAATCGTTCTACGGTATTAGCCTGACCCGCATTAAACTGTGCTTGTGCATTAGCTTGTGTAGAATTAAACTGTGCAGCTTGTTGACCCAAGTTAGCAAAGAACTGATCTACTTGATTTTGGCTAGTAGCATTAAACTGCCGGGCAGCATTATCTGCAGCAGTATCAGTAAATAAAGATTGAGTTCTTTGTTGTGCTTTAAACAACTCTGTTTGTTGTTTGTTAGATACATTTGCCATATCTAACTGTAAGAAGGACTGTGCATTATTTACAGCAGCTTGTTGGCGATTATTTAGATTAGCCGCATCCATTTGTGCTAATGCACTAGCCTCTGCCATAACCATTGCTTGCGAGTTAGACAGATTATTTAGATTCATGGTATTGGCAGCACGAGAGTTTTCTAATTGTACCTGTTGTTCTGCGTTAAAGTTCATGCCAGCAATGTCAGATATTCTAGCTGCATTTTGTACACGTGTTTGGAATGCTTGGTCAAACTCCTGACCCATAAATGTAGCACGTTGTTGTGCAGCAAGCATGGCACGTGCCTGTCTATTAGACAGGTTTTGTGCCTCAAACTGTGCTTGTACTTGTGCATCTGCAGAGGCAATAGGTAGTGCAGACTCCATAGCTGCCTGAACCATAGCCTGACCAGCGATAGAAGATGCCCCAAGCCCCCTCTGTGCCATTTGTGCCTGTACCCCTCGCAAAGCACCCGCAGCCCATGCAGGAGGATTAGAGGCGTCAAAGTTAGCAGTTAGCTGTGCAAGCTGTCCTTGTACAGTAGCTTGTGTGGAGGGTGTAGCTGTTGCTGCTTGCACTTGTTCTGTAAAGGTAGTGGCAGTTTGTGCATCAGCAGCACCGCCAGATATTAATTCACCCTGTTGAATACTACGTTGCACAGGACTATTAATAATAGAGGCATTACCTTGTGCTTCTGTTAAACTGCCTACAGAACTAGCTGTTTGTTGTGCAGCAGTTATTTGCGCCCGTGGATCGGCAGGGTTAATTTGTGCTGCTTGTGTAGCTGTTAGAGCAGCACTAATTGCAGGTGCAGCAGTAGCTGCGGTTAGGGTATTAGCTGTTTTTTCTGTTTGTGTGGCAGCTTGTGCCGTTTGTGCCATTGCTGTAGGCACTGCAACTGCACCTGTAAGTGTACCAGTACCCTGTTGTATTTCCTGACCCGGACCTGTTGGTGTCATAGCAGCAGTAGTTACACCACCTTGAGGTAGGCCGGGTGTGTACATACGCTGGGCAGCTACATCACCTATTGAAGCAGGTGCTGTTGTAGGTGCAGCAGGTGGTGTGGCTGGCTCTGCGACTTGTTGAAATTTCAGAGCATCTTCTGCAAACTTACCTCTTGTTCTATCTACCTGCATGGGTATAGGCGTAACACCGGGTGGTGGCACCATAGTAGGATTAGTTACACCAGCTTGTGCAGCAAGTTGTGGGTTGCCGTATGTTTGTCCATCAGGTCCATACACTACGACTTGTGGCCCAGCACCCATCATATTACCTTCTGGTGTGCCTAGTGGCCCCATCAGAGGTGGTGTAGGCGAGTTTAATGGAAAATTACCTATCTGAGCCAGACCACCTGTCTGCATCTTCACTACACCGCCTTTAGCCATCTCCATAGCGGCATTAGTAAACTGTTTCATCCGTGCTTGACGTGCAGGGTCTTGTTCAATAAAGTCTTGGAACTGGCCCATGTCACCAGAGTAGCCCATTGACTGTGCAATCTTGTTCATCGCTGTAGGTTTAAATGCTCTAAAGACTGCCATATTAATTCATTCCCATAAATACTGTAACTACCATTGCAACTACCATAATCGTGCTGCCCATTATCATTGCTTCTAAACGCCACATACGCTTGTCTAAACCCTCTAACTTCTCCTGCACAGAGGCATACCTGATAGCGCACTCTTTTTCGTGTGCTTCAAGTTCCATCTGTGTTTTAATTGCAGGTTCCATTGTCATTTTCATCTTTGCTACCAGCCAGAGGGTGTGCCAGTGAGGATTGTGGGTGTTTTTTGTTCTGCAATATCTGCATCAAGATCAGCCTTCAACTCTGATTCCGTTTGATCTAAAGCTGCCAAGACTTTGGCTTTGCACCAATCTTTAGTAATTGAGTCGTAGGATACAAATGATGCACCAGGCTCGTATCCAACACTGGTTGTTCCGTACTTAATTTTTGCTAGGTAATTTCCATCTGGCCCCTTGTCAGAGTCACTAATACAAGTAATGCGCCAGTGAATTGTTTTTACTACATCTGAATTAGAACCTTCGGTTGCTACACGGTCTAATTGCGGAAACTCAAATGTCATTGCTGTAGCCATTCTCTATTCCTCCAGCGCAGCCACACGGCTACGCAAATCTTGAATTTCTTTCAGTAACATTGGAACCAAAGAGGGGTAGTCCACGCCCTTCCATTTATCATCGCAATCGGTTTCTGTTACAGCTTTGGGCCACACAAGTTCTAGTTCCTGTGCAACCATGCCATAGTCTTGATGTTCGCCATCAACCTTCCAGTCAAACTGACGTACTTTAATTGAATCAATTATGTCACCAGCAGAATTAGCGTCAGTAACATTTTCTTTTAATCTGATGTCGGATGAAGTTGCTAAACTAGTAGCACTGTTTGTAAAATCTAAACCGCCAACGTAACTGTTGTTATGATAAAAAAGGATTCCATTCCTAGTTCCATCGTAAGTTTTAACTACATAGATGTATGCAGGGCTTCCATCCCCGCCAGAGTCAGAAGGACTTTGTATACGGGTATTAACTACGTTATTTACCGCCGCAGTGTGGCCCCAAATTTGAGTTCCACCCGACAGTATTCTAGACCGCTCACTATTTCCAGTGCCGAATATCAAAGTGCCACTTTCACAGTTATTCAAAATGGTATCAGTACCAATTATTGCAAACTGCGCCCCACGATTAGCACCACTCGCAGGGTCTGACAGTTTTAAAACAGCACCAACTGTATCGTGCATATGGAGGTATTGCGCACCGCTGGGTACGGTTATACCAGCAAGGGTTCCGTCTACCGTAGGTGACGTATGGCCGATGCCGACATTGCCTACGTTATTGAGGACCATTGGTACATCGGTACTGGCTGGGCGAAACTCTAGGTAGTTGCCGTCTGTGTTATGTATTCTAAAGCCGTCAATGCCCGTGTCACCGCTAAACGCAACCTCACCAGCAGCACCATCGCCAACAGTAAGTTTGTCACCGATTGTTGCGCCTGTTGATGAAGTTGCTAATTTCTTGGCATTGTTGTGATATAAGTCAACTGCGCCACCTTCAGTAAGAACTGCCATATTTTGTGATGAAGAGTTCATAAGGTTTATGTCATCAGATTTAATAGAAAGCGCACCCGTCACTGTATTATTTATAAAACTGTTAGAACCGTCATGGAATATTTGCAGGTCAGACCCAGCCCCAAACATGGCTTTGGCACTGTCTGGAAACAGAATATCATCCGTACCAGTCGGCACGGTAAACACCGTAGCGTCTGCATCGTTCTTTAGCGTGATGTCGCTAGTGCTGCCCTGTCCTGTCAGGATAAGACCCTCTGCCGCTGTATAGCCGATTGCAGCGTTGTCGCCAGCACTGGTGTCAGCCGTGGCCTCCACCGTGCCGCCAGTGATTACGCCTGTGGTAGTGATTGCGCTAGAGCCGTTGTCAATACTGCCAAAGCCGGAAGTGATGCTGCCAGAGTTAAGTGCGCCTGTTGTGACGATGTTGGAGTCTCCAGCCGCTGGTGCCGCCGCTATGTCAGACAACACTTCAGAAGCAGAACGCCCTTCAATAGATGTACCGTCAATACGTAGAAAGTCATTGTCGGCAGCACCGCTGGTAAACACAGGCAGGTTGCCATTAGATATACCAGTAGACAGAGTAGCCACTGTAGTAATCGCTGTGCCATTTAATGTCATGGCGTCAGCTTCCAGAGTGCCATCAATGTCAGCATTACCAGATACATCTAATGACCCAGCATCAAGTTCGCCTGTAAGCGTAATATTACGGAAGCTGGCTACATCTTTGTTAGCATCTGCTGTGACTACTTTACTTGCAACCACTGTACCTACAGCAGCACCCGTGTCACTGTAATTAAGTTCTGTTGCTGTTGCAGTAACACCGTCTAAAATGTTTAGTTCAGCCGCTGTTGACGTGACGTTAGTGCCGCCAATGTCAAGCGTAGTCATTGACACTTCACCAGCTACAGTGAGTACGCCATCTGCTACCGTCATTAAATCCGTGTCGTCCGTGTGACCAATAGTAGTGCCGTTGATAACAACGTCATCAATGTCCAGTGATCCACCAGTAATTAGGCCCGTGGTTGTGATTGTTGATGATCCTGTATCAATAGTGCCAAACCCGCTGGTAATAGAACCAGAGTTTAGTGCGCCCACAGTGGTAATATTGGAAGTTGTATCAAGTGCGCTTTCAAAGAATGTTTCAAAATCAGACAGTGCAACTTGCTTCATAGTTCCAGCATCATTAACAATCAGCCTGTCAGCAGCAGCAAGTGTAGTTGATGTAGCTGTCGTGCCACCATCTATTAAGTTTAATTCTGCGGTGGTAGCAGTAACACCATCCATAATGTTGAGTTCAGATGCAGTAGCTGTCACCCCATCAAGAATGTTAAGTTCTGCAGCAGTGGATGTAACATTAGTGCCGCCAATGTCTAGTGTAGTAACAGATATTTCACCTGCTACCGTTACTAAACCACTAGCAACTGTAATCAAATCGGTATCGTCTGTGTGACCTATTGTTGTTCCATTAATAACTACATCGTCAATATCCAGAGAACCACCTGTAATTAGTCCTGTAGTGGTAATAGTAGACGAGCCTGTATCAATCGTACCAAAGCCAGATGTAATAGAACCAGAATTAAGTGCGCCAACTGTTGTGGCA
>Ga0209232_1000656_pt1 | contig 20399 bp, 25 predicted proteins | sample ETNvirenome_2_60_FD_184066 | JGI IMG/M metagenome (GOLD analysis project Ga0209232, IMG submission 184066) | Marine viral communities from the Pacific Ocean - ETNP_2_60 (SPAdes) (version 2) | ecosystem: Environmental > Aquatic > Marine > Oceanic | place: Pacific Ocean | collected 2013-06-22
GCCGCCCTTGGAACTAATAGATTTTGCGTCCTCTGTCACGAGTCTAATTCCGTGTTTCCTAGACATTATTCTAACTCCATCTGCTTTCATAGCAATGCCCGCAACTGCTCTTGCAGGTTTTGTTTTGGGTGGTAGTTTTAAATCAAAATTTTCATCTAGATCGGTTTTTTGAGAGATGTATATCCTTGCTGCATCCATGACAGTCAGAGTTTCGCCGTCATCATATGTATACTTCTGTGGAGTAAAGATTGGTCCAATCTCTACCTTTCTACCCTGCTTGTCAAACGAAATTGGTCTGGGGGACATTCTGCCAACGCATATATCTATAGATCCTGCTTGCGTGTGTCCACCGCCAGGTCCATACCCAGAACCCAATCCGCCTGGTCTATCTCTACCGAATACAATCCATGTGTTATTTTTACCACTAACAACTTTGTCGGATGAGCACTTGCTATAAAAGGGCACAGGTTCTGGTAGTGGTCTATCCGCCAATCCTGTGTTCTTACCTTTACCGATATGTGGTTCTATATCTGCGGCGATACCGTCAAGCATGACTGCAGGTTGAGAACCTGGTTTTACCTTTTTAGGAGGATTAACTACTGGATCCGTAGTTGAAACTGCTGCCTTTGCTTGTACCCGAGAAACCTCAGATAGTTTCTCCGATGGGAGATTTGGTCTGTCTTCTCTACCCGCAACACCTCCCACATCAAGTACTATGGGTGCGTCTTCTGGGGATTCGGGAATTCCCTGAATTGTTCCGTCTCCAAAGAGAAGTCCTCTTTGTTGCATTTCTTGCTTGAACCTTTCCACGTCCGCATCACTGGTTGGTAATTCTGGTAATCCGCCCATACCCAATTGTTGCTTAAATTGCTCATTTGTTCGAAAGGCGTTGACTACATCACCTGCGGCAGCAGTAGAAAGTTCTTCAGGCAGTTCGTCCCCTTCTGAGGGTTTTTCTTCGGCGTGGGGTGGCATTGGGTGAGTTCTTGGATCAATCTCATCACCAATTATCGTTGCGCGGTCATCACCAGTAATATCTCTAGGTCCCCTAAATTCTCCCGACTCTCCTGACTTTATCTCAACTGGATCGTCTCCAGATATAGATTCAAATGGCACTATCATTTTAAGATTATGATCCAACAGTCCCATCTCTCTTTCAATTTTAGTTTGATCGACTAAGGATCTTGCCGAATCTACCAGAGAGGAAAGAAACGCAGCATCAAATCTATTGTTCCAGTTTTCATAGTTCCACTCTTCTTTTTTGAAATGAATATCAAAAGTGCCTGCTGCGACTGGATTGCCAGTCTTGGCATTAGTAAATGACACAACAATTATATTTCCTTTTCGCTCTAGGTGTGCAGTGACCTCCTGATCGAACTCGACAATTTCCTCTTCAAGGGTCCCATCTCCTGGTAGGTTTCCAGTTCCCGCCCCCCAACGGCGATCTTCCTCTTGGTCAAATTCATCCCCATCAAGTTCGGACGTCCAGTCGGTTCCAAAGTTATCGTCCCTATCTACGGATTGTTCGTTCTGCGCGGCATTGCGGGTCGAGCGGCTTCTTGCAGCCTGGGATAGTTCGATCTTTCGCTGCTCCATCCTTACTATCTTCTGTCTGAGTCTGACGTCGTTATTCTCAACAGAATACTGATGTTTCTCGACTTCTTGTACGTAAAAGGTAATAACACTGTTGTCGAGAACAAATCGCAAGTTTTTGGCAAAACCGAGTGGACGATAGTACGCATTTTCTAGTTCTTCCATAGCAAACATGTCATATGCAGGATCGCCATATGGTATTGCAGCGATGCGCTCGCCGTCTGTAAAGTACGGAGAACTCAGGAATATTGCTTTTAATTCTTCAAATGTCTTCTGTGCCATAACCTAAACCTTTCTTATTATAATTAATTTAGCGCATTATTTTTACTATCGTTAATCGCCGCCGAGACCGAATAGACCTAGAGCAGCGTCCTTGACGCTTGATGCAACGTCCTTTACTTTATTTGCTGCACTGTCCAGTGCCTGTTCCGCCTGGTCTAGGACTGTTGGATCATACAAGGCATCTGCTAGGAGTTGTTCAGAACCCGCTTTATTCGGGTGTATGTGATCATACATACTTACAAATGTACCTGATCCTGCTTGCATGCTAAATGCACCTTGAAAATTACTTACGATATAACTGTTAACTGCTTGTGAAAAATTTTTATATCTTTGTAGTTTTTCTTTATCACCCCAGTTGTTATATGATTCATATTTTTCGTTTCCTTTTTGCTGACTCGGTCCATAAAAGGGGACGTTAATTTTTTTAAACCTAACCTCATACCCCGCCTGGACACCAATGTCATGAATTTTTTTAATGTTACTTGTTGCTTGTTTAACTGAAAAGTTTTTGTTTGGCGTTCTATCGTGCCCTTTTCCCACTGCATGCATGCCCCATCCCGAGTATCCAAGACAATCATTTGTCCCAGCAGAGACAAGCATTATTTTTTTTGACTTGTTGGACTTTGGTCTGTTCTCCATATGAGACTGAAGTCTAAGAAGTATCTGCGCCGTTGTTTCTCCAGACTTTGCGGTTGGGGTTTTGCATTGAAAATATATGGTCTTGCCTCTACAGTTTGGTTGATTTACCAAACCATGCGTGGAGGCAGCGTTTGTCAAATTGCATGCAATACTGTCTCCAACAATAAAGATTTCTGCCTTTTTAACATCAGGTTGCCTTTCTAAAACTCTTTTAAGGTTATATTCATTTTTTTCAGCGGGGTTTGTAAAATTATTTGACTCAGAAAAACTCGCTCTAGCGCTAGCTGTTCCTTGTTCATCAACTCCTTCAGAAAAATCTGCCTGCGCCATTGGCACATTGTCAACAATTCCATATGATTCGGTAAACATGATAACTTCACATGCTCTATCTTGAACCATCAGACTTGACTCTTGTTCTGACAGATATAATTCATACACAGTGGGACATAATTCTTTGATAACATTTCCAGGATCTATAAAGTCACAATAACCTGCTACGAGAGCGCGATGCTCAATAACATCAATTTCCTCATTGCTTTGTTGTGTTTCCATACCCTTTAGTGATATAATTACAGCATCTCTATGTGTTTCAGCAATTTGACTTATGGATATTTTTCTAGAACTTATAATAATAGCGGGATGCTTATCGTAGGCGCTAGATTCTGTTCTGGACTTAGAAAACAAAGTTGCAGCGGATTCAGTGTCAAGAACAACATCCCCAGTGATGCCAACAACACCATCGGCAAGCACTGGGGTTTTTACTTGATCGTACGTTCTTAATATTTTTTTAGGAATCTTGCTCACTTGCTTTCTTTTCTTCCTTATCTTTTGCTACTTCTTCGCTCTTTCCGTAATTTTCCCACTCTCCAGATTTTATCTTTTTGTACCAATGAAGAGCGAATCCGCCGCGCCTCATGACATCTTCTCTGTGGTGTTTACCATAACCACTATAAGATCCACCATAGGTTGCAACATAGGTATCTCTTATCTTGTTAAAATCTCTCGAATTGTTTCGGTGAACTTGCGGGTCAGAATAATAAGCAACAAGTGCTCGCGCAGCGTGTTCAGGTTGATTCAATAATTCTGGATTATTGTAATAGTCCTCACCCGCAAACTCACCCAATCTCTTGTAGTTTGTGTAACCTGTGTGTTGAATAAATCCTCGTCCTCTATATTTGTAACCGCCAATAGTATTTCCTGCTCCAGACCTTTTTAACTTACTGTTAAACCAAGGTGAATCTATAGGCCCATGATAAACGTAATTAAAAAACTTAACAACACTACCATCTCTTAGTTCCAAAAGTTGTTTATCAGATAGTTTCGAAACTCGACCTCGATAAACCTTTCTAAGTCGTGCTAGTGTGGTTTTACTGCTAGGTCCATATTCTGATTTTGGTATCAATCCAGATTCGCCTTGGGCCATTCCAAGAAAGTTAGAAATTTGTCTATCGTTAAACCCCTTTTCTTTGGCATATCTTATTATCATCGCTGCGTTTTTGTTTTGTGCTGCAGTAGTGTGAATTGGGCGCTTGAATTTATCTGGAATTCCGCCTTCAATACTAGAAAGATCATCGCCGCCTTCTGAATAATTTAGGCCGCCAGCAGCATTAGACCTTAATACTCCATAATTGTGACCCAGCATTTCCACCACACACTTTCTATTTACGGTCATTTGATCCACGTCATCTACTTCACCTATCTCGTACACAATCGTAAGAAGTTCTGGTGGCACTTTAGTTATATCGAGAGTGTTACCCTGTCCAGCCACGATGGCATAGTGCTTTTGAACAGAGACTGCCTCAAGCGACTCGGTTACTCCCTGGAGGTCTGTCAGTTTGAGCGCTGCGCCAGCACGATTGTGACTTGAGGGTATTTGGTCTACAGATATTTTTTCCGTCTTAAGTATAATTGCTGGTAAATATCCGTTCGGAACGGAATTTATTTTAGATTTAGATACGTTGTCGGATGACCTATCTAGGCGATCCATAAAAGAATCATCCATCGTCGTTGGAACTACATCTTCAGAGAGCACCTTACTCTTTGATCCATAACTTGTGTAAATAGAATATTTTGCTTTTATCTTTTTGCTCATGTGTCGATTAACCTTCCTGGTAAACTGTAGACTATTCCTCCACCCAACCTGTAGTCAAAAGAAACATCTGTACCAGGTCCGACCAAATTGATGGTTTGATTGCTTGCAAAGGGTATTGCATAGTTTTTAACCACTCCCGAGGAGTGTTTTATTTTGTACTTAAAGACAAAACTACCCTTTCTTATTTGTTGATTATAATACTGTACCGCCTCTTTGAACCTTGCAACTGATTTTATGTAACTGCTACCTCCAGCGACATGAGTAACTTTCCCAGGGACCACTGCAGTGATTGCTGTTCCTTCTTTCATACCTATATCTATTGCACCGTGCGAACCGCCAGCACGGGCGGATGCAAATACCGAGTACCACCCGTGTGGTGTTTTCTTCCACTCGTCTTTTTTGTTAATCCATGTATTCCAACTTTGATTTGGTGGTCCGCCTGTTCTTGACCAATATGACTTCATGAGGGGTTCAGGATCTTTCTTATTACTACCTTTCTTGACTTGTAGGTGCAAGTGAGGTTTAGATATCGCAAGTGGTCCCATTAATCCAGTTCGTGCGACATACCCAAGAAGTTGATTTTTTTTGACCTTATCACCTGGTTTTACTTTCACTCTCGGGTCCAGGTGCATATACTGCCACCTGTGTCCATCATCTGCAGTAACGGTTATGTAAACTCCAGAGATCCACGTACTGTGCGGTCCTGATCCAGCGTACGTTTTCAACATGGCACGGAATATCTGATACAACTGGACGTTTTTGTTTGTCTTTATTCCTGTTGCGAAAGTTACCGATCCCTGCGCTGCTTTGGAGGGACCATAAGAGGATGCTGGAACTTCACCTCCTTGTTTACCAAATGCTCCGATAATACTGTCTGGTCCACTTTGCAACCCCCCACCTCCGACAGACGCACCTGAAGTACTGAGTACTCCATAATCCTGACCGAGCATTCTAACCTTTATATCCCTAAATCCCATCATGGGCTCCGAATCGTCTGTTCCAGTGGTTACAAACTCGTATATTACCGTAAACATCTCTGGCGGCATAGTATTCGGATCCCTTGCACCCAGTCTACCTTCCACGACGCAATAATGTCTCAGCACGGAAACAGACTCACTGGTGTGGTTTGCCTGGTCAGTGGCGTTTATAACATCTCTTGCTTTCCTGTGTGTGTCTGGAATTTGTTCTAGTGTGATTTTTTCTGTCTTTAGTGTCATTGCTCGGAGGGCGTTTTGTAATAATTCTGGTCTTGATTTTGCAATGACATTCGTAGATGATATGCTTTCCAGTGCACCTTGTCCGACTGGTTCTATTGTATCCTTGAGGGTGGGGTCGACTCTGGAGTAATAACTATAACTACTCCCAGGTGTTTTGCTTGACATTATTTAATCCTCCGAAGAGTTGATCATGTCAAATAAATCGTTCTTTTCATCCTCTGAAATCGAATGGTCAACTTTTGCAGTTTTCTTGTGTTTTAATGCTGCTATCTTAACTAACTGCTCGTTTGATCTTTGTAGGGTTTCTAAGTACTTGGCAGCGACTAGACCAACTTCGCGGTGGCGATCAGTCGTCTCCTGCATGTACTTCATCAGGTTTGTCAACAGGACCTTGGTGGCGGCACGATCCTCATTAACGTTTCTAGTTGCCTCTGTGATTAATTCTTCTACATCTTTCATATAATAATTATAGTACAGTTAAAATTTATCTCCACGTTCATATTTGATGACAAAATACTTGTACCTCTCCCGCATCTTGTTAAGCGTGTTCACTATTTGCTTAGTTTTTAGTCCAGTTATCTCTCTGAGGTAGAGGTAGACTGCTTTTTTGTTCAAGATTTCTATCTCTTCGACATTGTCCAAAAGTATTTTCACTGCTGATAAAACCTTTTTCTCGTTGTCTTTCACAAACAAATTTGAACTCTGCCACCTATCAACTTCAGTTTTCAGGTAAGTCCAGAACTCATACTTCTCCCTCTTGTCCGTATACGTATTGTCGTTATATATTAATCGCTCATGCTGGTTCTCTCTTACGATCTCCTCGTACGCGACCTCTCTTTTGACTTTCGTTGAGTTCTTTTTTAACTGATGTATGAACCAGTGTTTAGTTATGACTGAAAAATACGAAAACGCTTTTGATCCACGATTCGGATCGTACTTACTCAGTATGGTTGTCAACCACACCTTGCAGTCATCCTTTAGAACATCGATGTTGGGTATGTTTGTAAACTTGTATGTGTAAATGATTTTATCAACCATCTCACTAAAGGCAGGTTGTATATACTTGATATACAGTTTCTCCCTTTCTTCCCTACTTTCAGTAGAACAATATTCCACAATAGCATCCTCATGTACGCTTGTGAAATAGTAATTTTTGTTACTCTTCTTCCTCGGCATCCCCATCCTCTTCTATTTCTACCAGTGCCATGATATCACCATACTCCTCCAAAGAATCAAGAACCTCCTTTGAGTGGTTAATAAGTACTTGCAGTGTCTGATCTCCGTAGAACATTTCCGCCTCATGAACCTGCTCTACGTGCTCCCTAAAGTTATCAAAAATCTGATATACTGTGTCCATGTTTGTGGCGACTGTCAACAACCTGCGTGCTAACCTGACTGCATAAAACACCAAAAATGCATTAAAAACCAAAGACAATACCAAGAACAACTCAATCATTTTCGTATACCTTACTTTTTAGTTTTTTCTTTTCTTTTGCAATTTCCGCTTTTGCGCTTTCTATATGTGTTTTCACAACATCTCCAGTCTTTGCTTTGAATTTACTCTTGTCTACCTTGCTTCCGATGGTGGAAACAACCTTTTCGACATTATCGGATTCACAAAATCCGCAAGTACCTTCGTAATCCTTACTCATTGAATGAAATGCGTTAAAAACTTTTTCGCAATCCAAGCACTGGTATTCGTAAATTGGCATCAATCACTTCCAACTGTCGACTTGTTTTCTTGAAATGGCGTATCGCTCATGTCTAGTGTTGGAGGGTTCAGTATAATAATTTCCTCATTTTCACCCAACATTAAGTTAAAATTCTTCAAGGTAGGGACAATGTCCGTTTGATTCATTAAAGAATTTTGTAACGCCAACATAATAGCACCAAGTGCTTGATCTGATAATTTCATTTACTTCCTCCTGTATTTTCTAAAATAAAATTTACTAAATTCTCTACTGATTGATCAACAGATTGTCGATTTGTATCTATGATCAAGTCTGCATTTTTTGGTTCTTGAAAGGGATCCGAAATCCCTGTAAAATTCGGTATGTGATTGGGGTCTGTCTTTGGCAGGAGGGCCCTCTTATACAATCCTTTTGGGTCCCTGTCAATTAGTGTGTCTATTTCACACTTAACATAAACAATTTTAGACAAGGGGTTACTTTCTTGTACTTCTCTTCTAATCTCATCGTATGGATTAATTGCCGACATGATGCAAACAACATTGTTTCTGGACAAAACCTTACCAACAAACGCCAACCTTCTGATGTTGGTGTTTCTATCTTCTTTAGAGAATCCAAGATCTTTACACAACCCTTCTCTGTATTCATCTCCGTCGATAACTTCTACGCTATATCCCATCTCTCTTAATCTGGTTTGAGCCAAGAACGTCATTGTCGACTTTCCTGCGCCACTCATTCCCGTCATTTGTACAAAAATACCACTCACATTATTCTCCTAAATACTTTATTACTAAATCATGTATAGATGAGTCGACATTCTCACGCCAAGACTCATTGCTCTCTTTGATGCTGCTTCTAATTCCAGTAGCGGATATAAACCCAATGTTCTGTGGAGGTATGTGCTCGTTAAGTTCATACCCAACTCCTCGTCCCCAATTGACACTTTCAATGTCTGGGATGCAAACTACCTCCACGTCCTGCTCACTGTATACTTTTTGTATCATCTCTACTGTCTGCTCGGTTGTAAACGGATTCTTTTCATCAGGTGGTATATCCCTAACTGCGATCAAGATTGGTTTTCCCTCACTTAACTTTTGGTTAATTAACCATTTGTGGCCATTGTGAAATGGTTGCCACCTACCGATAAACATTGCTCTTTTAGTCATCTGATATTGCCCTTCCTTTTAGATTTTCCCAGTCTCTCTCTGGTCTTACTTTTAAATTTGTTTTCCATGCACCCTTCAACACAGCGAGATCTAAACCAATAGAATCCGCATAAGTCATAAATGCATTAATATCTTTAGGGAAACAAGAACCACCAAAACCACACTTTCCATCTGGACCAGGGACTTGCAAATGTGAGTCCCCTACACGCCCATCTGAGACAAAACCCCTTACCGCCTTGTCCCAGTTGATCAACTTTGTTTCTTCTGCTACCAGTTTCATTTCGTTCATAAAGGAAACCTTTACAGCAAAAAATAAATTATTAAAATACTTTATCATCTCTGCTGTCTCGTAATTTGTTGTTATGAAGTTATTACCAGAGAATCTTTGATTGTATAACGCCTTGACCTTCTCAACGGACAAGTTCCTGCGACCCTCATCCAGGTCGGTTTCAAATCCCAAAATTATTCTAGACTGATTCAGGAAGTCAAATCGAGCATGCCTCTCTGTTAAAAACTCAGGATTAAAAACAATCTGCAATGTTGGATGCTTCTTCTTTAGTTCTCTAGTCGTACCTGGTACAACGGTGGACTTTAAAACAAACACGGTTTTGCTTTCTTGCTTTTTACATACTTCGACCGCATCAAACACCGACTCTACAATCGATAAGTCGATGGTCCCATCTTGGCGCATGGGTGTCGGTACCGAAACAAAAACGACGTCTGAATTGTTCACAACATCGTCCAGCGTGTTATAAGACTTGTCTGGATTTTTGTCATAGATCTTCACTTCCATGCAGGGTATAAACGCATGGGCAATTGCATTTCCAACAAAACCATTTCCTATAATACCTAGTTTCATAACATCTCCTCTCTCAGTGTTCTAAAAACGGAATCTAATCCTTCTCTAAGTGGCGTTTTACTTTCCCACCCATGTGCTTTGAACTTATCTAAACCCGCTTCGGTGAACATCACATCACCAGGTCTGGGGTCTACGTAATCAAACTTCTGTCCTGGGAAGTATTGTAACACAGTTTCTTTCATTTCATTTAGAGAAATATTCTCTCCAGATCCAATATCATACCAGTGACCCCACAAGTCATCCTTATCTATGTTTTCTGCGCAAAATATATTTGCAGACACAATATCATCAACATGAGTCATGTCTCTTCTTTGCTCGCCATCGCCAGTAATAAAAGGAGTTTTCCCTTCTTGAATATATTTCTTCCAATTACAAACTACAGTAGCATACTCACTGTCTGCTATTTGGTCGTAAGAATAGACATTAAAGTACCTCAAAGCAACCGTCTTAAGTCCGTAAAGTCTATTATATAGTAGCGTCTCCATTTCTCCGACATACTTTGAAAGAGCATAGGGACTAGCAGGTCCGTCGCCATTCCCAACGACAGATGAGGAACTACTATAAATTACTGGGATGTTGTTTTTCTTTGCCCAATCCAAAACAACCGTTGTAGAGTTGATGTTGTTGTTCATAACCAATCTTGGGTACTCGACACTAAAAGCAACTCGGGGAATTGCTGCAAAATGTAAGACAACATCGATCGGGTTGACGTGGTGATTGACATGAATCCCTTTTATACCTCTGGTGAGGTCGAACTCATGATTGTCTTTGTAGTCATAACCTGTCCACGTATGACCTCTTTCTTCCCACTTTTTTACAAAATTGCCGCCGATGTATCCAAGATGACCAGTAACTAATGCTCTCATAAATAACCCAAATCCTTTAAATGCTTTTCAAATTTTGGCAGTTCCAAGTCAGAACAAAGGTCTTTATATGCCTCTGGATCTTTACCAATACCTCTAGCATCTACTTTTCTTTTTCCATAGTTTGTTTCATTGCCCTTACCTGCTCGGCCGAGGACAGAAACATTCCACTCGAAGACCCAATCCTCTACATAGTCTGGGTAGTCTTTGAAACTACTTTCAGATTCTAGTCCGAACTTCTCTTCCATTTGTCTCTGTATCATCTCAGGATTTCTCACAAGGTCTTCATATTTGACTTCCAAGTCTATCAAATTACCGAACAAGACCTTGTTGCGCTGATCAATCGATTCGATCCACCTTTGGGGTTTGACGTAATTTCCATCAGATAGGACGACGTCGCGACCATCCCTAACTACATTGATGACTGCCACCTCTTGTTTGATTATGTCACCCGCTTGATGCTGGAACTCTGGTACAAGGACGTTACTCAACAATGCTGGTGGGTGCCTCTTTCCAATTGTGAATCTCTTTTCACTGTCGTGTTTCATGAACTTGTCAAAATCCATCTCGTGTCCGTCAAACCCTTCTCTATAAACAACTTCCGTATCTTTAAACGCGTAGCACATTCTGAGCAATAGTGTAGTTCCTGATTTGGCGCATCCTGTAATAAAAATCTTTTTAGTCATTATATCTCCCACGTTTTGTATTCTGGTTTTTTTGTTTTGTTCGTATTGTGCATTCTATATCTGTAAAACGGAATTCTCAAGTGATGAATCTTGTACTCTTGCCCCAACCTTTTCCTAAGTTCTTCCTCTTCCCTGTGGCGCATCTTGTCGTTATATCCACCCGTCTGAATGAACTGGTCCCTACGATACATTATACCACATGATATGTTTTCATTTTCAGCATACCTTCTCTCAAGTGTATTTTCAAAATCGTCAACCATAAGGTAATCGCAGGACACACAAAAGGCGTCATGATTTGCTTCGAGATAAGTCTTCATCATGTGGCACATATCTTTATTTACATAATCATCAGCGTCAACCCTGATAAAGAACTGTCCTCTGCTGTTTCTCACTCCGACATTTGCCGCTACAGCAACTCCACCGTTAGTGCCAGTGCTTACAATTTTGATTTTATCTCTGAATGGATTCAAAGTCTCGATTGAACTATCAGTACTACAATCGTCTACCACAATTACTTCATGATTTACACCAGATTGATTAAGACAACTCCTCACTGCGCGAGATATGTATTTTTCGTAATTATAGTTTGTTATTATTACGGAAACGTCAGGATTAGAACTCACTACTTTTCTCCATAATTTCAAACTGCTTGACGATATTAACAAAGTTTCTCAAAGAGTGTTGGTCGAAAGAACCGAGATGTCCCCCCTCCAACTTAGTTTGAGAAAAAATATTATTAGAAAAGTGCTTCTCAAGTATCGTAGCACCGCGAGAATGGGCGCGTAACGCCGCTCCGATGCCAATAGTATGATCACTGTACCCCGAATATCCAGGGCGCTTAAAATACGGCATTTTTGCTAATTTTTCATCGTCTAAATATGTAGGGTACTTAGATACACAGAACAAATACTCAATCTGTTCCGAGTGTTCGAATGGAAACTCTGCAAAATCATGCATACCAGTCGACACAATTGTTGGTTTGCCATCTGATAAGATCAAGTCACAAAGTTTGTGATCACCCTTTGACGTCCTGCTTGCAATCTTGTGTGTCTCTACACCCAGATCTGCCAACCACTCAAACCTTTCATGGTCAAACACTGACGCCATAAACTCGATTCCAATGTTGTCGCAGTACTTTGCCAAGGAGTATGCGTCCTCATAACAAACATCTCTATATTTTTTGTTTGTAACGCCAAGAAGTTTTTCAGAGTCCATTAGTTGCACCTTGACGGCATCAGCGCCTGCCAAGAAAGCATTTAGTGACATTCTCTTGAGTTCATCCAAAGATCCGTGATGCTGGTTACATAAGTCAAGAATAATTTTCATTTTTGTATCTCCTTAAATTAACTTTGGCACGTTCCACTATTTTGAGATTTCTATCCTTGTTTTGATATAAAACCCCTTTAGTTTTCAGTTTTCTTTTAGTTGCGTTATTCGCAATTATATCACCCATATTATCAGATAGCAAGTGAAATCCGCGAAGACATGATTTAAAAAATAAAGTATTCAAGTCATCATACCTATCAAGACTGATGTTATCCATGGCGACAATCTCGCCAGCATCTATAGATTTATCTATGTAGTGCAAGGTAGCGCCGATCAAATCAGGATTATTGTCGTGCATTGCCCACAAGGAACTATCGACGCCTCGATAGTGATTAACCATTCCAGTGTGTATATTAACGCATCCATACTCTGGTAGTTCAAAGATTTCCTTTCTCAAGAGGGGTGCCCCAAACACAAAACCAACTTTAGAATCCATCTTGGATAAGGATTGTAAGACAAAATTGGAGTGCAATTGGTGCTTTGAACATCTCAGTATGTTTGTACGGTGTAACAACGACAAGTTTGAATTAAAATAGTCTGCCTCTTCTTGAGTTATTGGTCCCTTGTCTACGACAATTACTAATGGCACGTCGATATGGTCATACAAAGTCTCAAGGAACTTGACATGTCTTGGGTGATTTGATGTAATTGCAAAATAACTCATAACTTATACGGCAACCTCCCCAATCTCTTGAACGCCTCTGCCCTCTTGTTGGGACCAACGCTATACCCTCTAACAAGGGATATGCCATTTAAATACTGCTCAATACCTGGAATCACTCCCCTTTGAGATGTGTAGGCATTCATTGCTTCACGCTTTGTGATGTATTCTTTCGATATGTCTACAACAAAGTCTGGGTTCTCAAACGGATCTAGTACTTCGCACTGCAAAACTAAATCTACCTCGTGAGGGGGTCCCAATTCTTCCAAGATATTCTCCGTAGACTTCCAGCAAGATTCCTCTACAATACTGGATGTAATCCTGTGGTCCCTGTGTTTACATATATCACTGTGGGTAATAACAACATTTGGTCGGTATTGTCTAATCTTTTGTACGACTTTGTGGAACGTTTCTTTATCGTTCTTTACTTCCTGACAAGGTAACCCAAGTGTGCAAACACCTTTAACACCGAGTATGTGACAAGCGTAAGTTGCTTCTTTCATGCGAATACTCGATATGTCGCCTTTCAATCCCGACCCTTGTTCAAACCCCGTTGCACCGTCAGTCATGAAACAGACATGAACTTCTGCTCCCAATCTTGACCATTTTGCGATTGTACCGCCGCAACCAATTGTCTCGTCGTCCTGATGTGCTACAAAGACTAGCACTTTCTTGCCTTTAATGTTCACGACTGGTCCTTGATTTTATAAATTCAATGTCATCGACAGTGTGAACATCGTGGATATCGCAAACATACACGCCGCACTTCGTGCTTAGATCCCTCTGGAAAACATATCCACGTCTCATGATCCTAAACGCTGCGTTCTGCATAAGGTTCGGGGAAACACTTATAAGTTCATTTCTATCGTTGTCAACAAAGACCTTAATTGCATCATCCAATATTTCAGAAGTTATCTCTGGGGAATTTGCTTGTAAGGAAATATAAATGTTTGACTCGCCGCCATTGTCCTCTATGTAGGCAACAGCGCTTCTTATTGCTTCCATCTTATAAACATGGTCTTTAGATAAGATTGGGTCTCTCCTGTGTATGCTTGCACCCTCTCGTGCAGCAATTGAAGCAATCTCTTTATCCTCTGTAGTTACCCACACGTCTGTAATAAGTTTACTTTCTTTTGCTGCTCTGATTGACCACGCTAAAAGTGGTTTTCCCCAAATAGGAAAAATGTTTTTTCGAGGTAATCTCTTTGACCCACCACGAGCAGGTATAATTGCCGTAATTTTCATATTACGATATTAGCACATCCAGCAACTTTTTGCAAGAATTTTTGTGATCATACAACCACTCTTTCTTGCACTTTTTAAAACAGGGGGACAAATCTCTTTGAAGTAGCGTCCCTGTTAACGCATTCAGTTTAGCACTGGAAAAGGTAGAGTCTAAACCTTTCAAGTTTATACAAAATTCGTAATCATAAAGATAAGAGTGTGTGACTCTGTGTTCTTGTTTACGACCATGACGTATTTCAGGTTTAATGTCAAAGTTGATTAGTGGCACCTCATGCATTATGCACTCTTCTATTACCGTCGAACCACTATTAATCACAAGGTCGCTAACTTCCAGAAGTTCCTGAGAAGTGTGTGGTAACCACCCATCATAAAAATATTTGTGTCCGTTGTTTGTTAATGTTTCCCTAGTTGATTTAGAGATTGGATCCTTTGCCCTCGCCTTGACGAGTACCTGCCAACCTAAATCATCAAAGTTAGATATTATGTCTATTGGAAACTTGTGTAAATCTCTTGACTTGGGCCAGAGGATTAAAACTTTTTTCCTATTTGGATCTAGTCCATACTTTTCAAGTACCTCATTCTTGTCGATTTCCACATCATACTTTGGTATACCTACGTACAAATTCTTATCGCTTATACGATTATAGTGTTTTGCTATGTTCTCACTTGGCATAAGAATATGATCTGCGATGTCAACATAGTCTTTGTAGCACGCTATGAAGTCAGTCTGATATGTGGAGACAACAATACTGCATTTGCCAGCATTTTTCACTCTCTTTGTCCAGTCTAGTCCAGAGTTTTCGTTACAAAAAAAAACTCCCTCAAGGTCCTCTGGTGCATCTTCTGTGAGTTCTACATCGTTTTCCTTACAAACCCTGCTAACGAGTTCTGGGAACAGTAACGGGCAATTGTATTTATTTGACGGAATGATCCTAAGTTTGGACCTTAGACCTCTTCTGTTGCCCTCTTGGATGATGGGCACAAAGTATCTTAGATGTGTCATTTCTCGTAAAAGAAAATTAAGCGTCACTGCACACCTCACACAGAGTATAAAATCTTCTCTTTACAGTATCTCTGAATGTTAAAATATTGTCAATCTCTATCTGTGAATCACTCAGATCAGATAAAGTTACTACCTGATCTTCGTGATTTGGATTTACTTCGAAGTCGCCTTCATAGAGTTCAGGAAAAAATGGTAGAATTGTTTGACTATTGTTCTTTTTTACGAAGGTCTCCTTGCCATTCACTAAAACAGGGTTTCCTGTCATGAAATCGAACACAACCTTTTCATTGCTTGATGCTATATTTTTTAGGTTTGCCAGAAGTTTTTGTCTGGAGTCGCACAAATATAAAATCCTTAAACCAAGAACAAGGTCGTAACCCTCTATGTCCCATTCGCCGTGCACATCCCAAACTTTTGAACTTTCAAATTCTTCATTATTGATATCATAAAAATCATGAATCAAATCATTATGAACTCCAGACATTATAGAATCATAAATAAATTTATCTTCGTTAGTCGATGGATGCTTTTGTCCCAACCAGGCAACCTTCGCACCCACATGTAGTTCATTTAACATATCACTGACAACTGAACTATACTTTTCTGCTACATTAAAATCTGTCATACCCATAACATTACCACCAATATAAATCCTTCTTGATTTGACTGTAACCGTCAATTACTTTGTTTTTCATTTCCCTGTATCTTGTGCTTGGCATCTTTCTTTCATGATCTTCTACGTAAATCGATTTTACATTTTTATATGCTTCACTTTTTAACACGGAATAGAGTATTTCATATTCAGCGCCCTCGACGTCAATCTTTAAAATATCAACATGTCCGATTTTATTTATATACTCGCTTATGTCGAAACATTCTACAACATCAAATAAGTAAGGATCCAATATATTTGTCTTTTCCGACATTAGTGTCGCTCCACCGTTCTTTGCGTCACGAGATCTTTTGAAGTAAAAGTTTCTTTCTTCGTTCCTTGTCCATGCTGCCTTATTTGAAATTATAAAATTTTCATTTTCACCGTACAATTCTTTCACGTAGTTGTAAAAGAAAGGATGTGGTTCAAAAGCGTGAACCTTACATCCACAAGACTGTAACCCTTTAAGGACATCGCCATAGTTGCTACCAAGATCCAGCACAACTGAACTTTCGCCAAGTTGTTCCAGATTGATCAGTTCGAGCGACTGTTCGTAGGTTCTGTCTCGTTCAGAAAGGGGTGCCTCGTTCAATTCTTTCGAGAATCTATTAATTGAAAATTCTCTCATTTGTTCTTCCAGAATTCGTAAATACCTTTTTCTAGTTCATACGATGGCCACACAAACCGATCTCTCATTGGTTGTGTCTTTGCCCAGTTCCACATCATAGTTAGACCTTCCTCCAAATCTATAGAGTGCTTAAAGTCCAACATGTCGATTGATTTTTGCCAAGTCGACCAAGCGTGCTTCGCCTCGTGCCTCTGTTCTAAATATAGAGGATTCAGGTCAGTGCCAGATACCTTTAGCAATACGTCGCAAGCTTCGTTTATAGTATATTCTTTAATTCCACCAAGGTTTATGATCTGATCAACGCAGATATCTCTCTGTGATGCATTCCAAAATGGAATAATTGAATCATCGACATAACTAAATGCTCTCTTCTGTTCACCGTCACCAAATATAGTAGGTTGCTGATCGTTGAGAATCTGGTACATCCAAATCCCTAGTACATTCCTGTACTTGTCCCATATGTTCTGGTTTCTTCCGTAAAAGTTGTGAGGTCTAACAATTGTGTACTTAAGTCCATGTTGATCGTAAGCAATCTTGAGATCTTGTTCTACAGAAAACTTTGCGACCCCATAAGGATCAATAGGACACTGCTGTAGATCTTCGTGAAACGGAGGTTTGTATTTATCACCATAAACAGACATGCTGCTGGCAAATATAAATCTGTCTACGTCGTGTTTGATACTAAGCGTTATTAGGTTTGCAGATGCTATTAGATTGTTCTTGTAGTTGTAACTTCTTATAAATGGACTCAGACCCTCTGCTGCGTATGCGGCAAAGTGATACACGATGTCGGGTTTGTGCTTTTTAAATATCTCATCTATATCATCAAGTTCTGTTAAATTCTTTTCATAGAAAATAGCATCCTTGTTTACGTTATCTCTATATCCTCCACTGAGGTCGTCAATGCCAACTACGTTGTTATCTGTGTTTTCAATTATCCAGTCTGCCAATCGACTGCCCAACAGTCCAGCGATGCCAGTTATTAAAATATTTTTAGACATTATCTATCTCCAATACGTGCTTGCAAAGTTGCTCCCACCCACTCATGTAAACCTTGCCTGGTTTGTGATATCTATTAAATGTCTTTTCTGCTCCTCTTGCAAGATGAACATAGATCACTTCATTTCTTCCAGTATCCAGCGCTCGATCCATACCACACTTTGGTCCAAGAGATCTCCAAGGTTCATTACAGTTCATGGTCAAAGTTTGATCAACCACCGTATTGTCAAAGCAGAAGTATGGAATATTGTTTTCTCTACAATGTACTGTTAGTATATCACCAACATCCAGACCATTTTCAAAATCTGGTGTCACTCCAACATCATTTAATAACTTTGTTTCTACCAACAAACCAGCAATGTGTAATGGTTTAACCTCTGTTGGGAAAAGACTAGTTCCTATCAGTTTGAAACCTTCCTGTATCTTTTCTCTTATTTCGTGAAAAAACAACTCACTTGTAACCAAACAGTCGTTATGACAGAGTAGAGTAAATTCAGTTTTAACTTTGTTTCTTGCAAAATCTACAGCAGAGCAATTTGCCCAAGATGGTTTGTTGTTAGAATTTGATTTATTTGTATCTGCATCTGGATTGTTGTACCAGACCACAGAATCACTAACACTAAGAACGTCGTCACGATATGAAACATCGTCAGAGTTCTCAACTACATGATATACAAGATCTAAATCACTTGGTTTGAACTTTTCAAAACTTCTCAGCAACAACATTGTAAGTGCGCGAGAGTGATACGTTGGTATGATAACTTCCAACTTGTCTATTCTACTCACAGAAATCCTCCAAGAAAACAAATTCTTTTTCATCTGATGAATTTATAAAATTAATCAACTCTTCTACCTTTTCTGAGTCAAGGAAATTCTTATCCCATTCACAAGCATGATAGACTATACCACATTTTTCTGTTTTTTTCAATGGTTTGAACGGGGGAAACTGACAAGACATCGTATGTGCATATTCTTTGTGCGCCCCAGCGTATGTCTCTACGGCGTATTCAAGGTCCGTCAGCGCAAACAACTCAAACCCTCTATCAGAAAGACACTTAAAAGCATCTGGATTCATCCTCCACGCTGGTGGTCTAAACATCTTCTTAAAAATACCTTCTAGTCCACTTGCAGCAACTTCTCCAAGCATTAGATCAATTTTGCTATTTGTTTCTTCATATGATATTCTTTGAAACTCGTCGTTATCAGACTTATTAGGTATGCCGTGATAATATCCGTGAAAACCTACCTCATAATTACTAGGGTCTAAGTCCCTTAACTCTTCGCAAAAATCATCAAACTCGGATAACTTCAGGGGTTTATTGGTGGTTGTTCCTGATTTTATTGTCCTCCAGTATGCGGTTGGTATGAACAAAGATATTTTTATCTCTGGAAACTCTTCTATCAGTTCTTCACACCTCTCCAACACTCTGGTAGATGAGAATGGATGGGGACTAACATCGTCAATACTTATATTAATTTTCATGAACTTTCTCAACAATCCTGTGGTATTCACTTACAACGAGGTCATTTGTATTTGTATATTCTAACACTCTTTGTTTCGATGTTGAATAATTCTTGATAACCTTGTTTATTTCTTCAACCATACCTTCAAATTCAGAATACCCTTCTCCATAGTAATTACAGTAATTATGAATACTGCCTCCACTTTTCCTGTAAACGACTGGCAGACCTGCTGCCATTGCTTCTAGTACGTGGTTTGCTCCTGCTTCTTCCTCTGATGCAGTTAAATAGATGTCATACTTTGGCAGTTCCTTAGAGAGTTCTTCTGCTGAAATTGGTTTTGTACGGTTACTAAACTCAACGCCTGCAGGCAATTGCCCAATGTAATGGAAACTAATGTTCTTATTTTTACACCACTCCTCGAATTTTTGGTACATATCAAAACCCTTTTTGGGATTTGTTGACCAGTGATGTGTAACAACCCTGACCTGGTCTCCTAATTGTAGATTTGTGTTTCTATTATCGTAGAATATTTCCATCGGAGCATTGTCGATAACGTCACAGTTCTCACCCTTGAACCCTATCCATTCCTTAGACCACTGACTTGGGAAAATAAAATAATCAGATCTATCGAGACAATACTTAACCAGGTCTGTGAGGTGTGGTTTACTGTGGGTGCCTAGATCTCCCACTCTTTGGATTATTTTCGTTTTGGGGTTTGCTTTTCTATAAGCGTACATGTGATCTATGTTTTCACCAAAAGCGTTTGGTCTCGGGTCAAAACAAAAAATAACATCTATGTTCTCCTGCAAACTGTATACAACTGTGTGTCCTTTCGACAAGAACAATTCTGCAAGTCTGTTTATTGTTTTTGCGCCGCCGCCCCAGGGTCCAAACCTCGGTTGCCTATTGATGTATATTTTCAAATCAGACTCCGCAACAATTCCTCATATTTATCTGCATGTTTGGATAAGTCATATTCTTTAACAATGTCGTAACAAGACTGAACCTCGTGAGGTTTTGGAATGTAAGTTTTCGGTATATTTACAATACAATTGTGGTGCAACAGGAACTCTGCTGACCCCATTCTGGTGGAAACAATTGGCACTTTCATAGCAGGAGCCTCTAATAGCGCTTGTGGTCCGCCTTCATGTCTAGAAGAAACAATATAAAGGTCACAGGCAGCGTACATTTGTTTTAATTTATCCTCTGGTGCCATCTCAATATACAGATGTGGAATGTTAGATTCATTTAATCGATTGATGACATACTGCCTTCTCCATCCGCCCAAGAGAACCAAAGTGTCGACAGGTGCAGGTTTACCTTCCCCATCCACTTT
>Ga0209232_1000657_pt1 | contig 20398 bp, 33 predicted proteins | sample ETNvirenome_2_60_FD_184066 | JGI IMG/M metagenome (GOLD analysis project Ga0209232, IMG submission 184066) | Marine viral communities from the Pacific Ocean - ETNP_2_60 (SPAdes) (version 2) | ecosystem: Environmental > Aquatic > Marine > Oceanic | place: Pacific Ocean | collected 2013-06-22
TTAGGAAAAATATAATCATAACCAGGGTACATAATAGTAGTATAACCCCTGTTGTCAACACCTTTAACTTTATACTCAACACCCTTCATAGTAATTTTATTACTAGGAATTAAGTTTTGTTTTCTATTAACATCAGGACTATTTTTTAAGTACCCTGTTTTTGATATTTTCATTTTCTATCCTTCGTAATCTCTCTTGCTTCTAGACTCGTCTCCTTTATTTCCACCGTACTTTTGTCTTGAAGCACCTTTACCCATTATTTCATTGACTTTAGCCGCTCCTTTTGCGTAACCATTTTGTCTAGCTGGCCCAAAGTTTTGAGTATAACCCATTTTACCTGGTCCTTGATAAAATTCAGAAGCTTTATAATCCTTTTCAATTTGATCTCGGTATTCTGGGCTCATATCATCCATAACAGTAAACCAATTTTTGTCTCCTAAATATTTATTTCCCTTGTCACCAAATTGCTCATAGTTTTCACCATACATCTCTTTCGCTTTTTGACCTTGTCCACTTGCTTCCAGATTAATAGAATCTAGCATTGATGCGTTTCGAAAATCCGATTGTTTTTGTTTTAACTCGTCCTTTTTTTGTTGTGCAACATCCTTTCCATACTGAAGGATTTTCTGATATGGAGATTTTTCTTTTACTTCTTGAGCAGGTCCTTTCTTTTTAGCAACTGCTTTTTCTGGCCCACCATCTACTGGTCCTCTTTCTGATAACCATTTAGATTCTGCAGCCCCTTTTTTGTTGTTTTTATTCATTTTTTTAATATTAAGTGTTTAGTTTGTTTTCTAATTGATAAGGTTTTTTTTCCCAAGGTTGATTTGGATCTCCAGAAGCCATTGCAGAGTAAGGATATTCTTTACCTTTCCACCATACTACTTCTTTGCCCTCACGATTATAACCATAATCTAAATCACCGCATTTGTATTGTCGTACATGTTCAAGCTCGTGAACAATAGTTTTTAATTTTTCCTTTGGATCTTTATCCATAGAAAATGAATCTTCATTTAAAATAATAACCCCGTTTTTAGGTGTTCTAGCGTGAACCGGATCACCCTCCATATCTCTTTCAAACATTGGTGTGTTTAAAAGGTCTAGATTATAAGGAGGTTTTAATTTAAATGACATATTATTTTTTATAAGGAAACTTTTCGTTAAACCATTCTTTACGATTTTTACAACCACAAGGAACGTTAAGACCGTCAGAAACTTTTTCTACAACGGTCTTAATCCCTGTTTTTTCCGTGAATTTAGCTATACTATCGCCTAATCCTTGAGATTGCATAGTTATGCTACAACCATATCAGTTACTTTTACGCCTGTGTCATTTTGTACTATTGACATGATACCCCCTGGGTTAGCCGTAACAGCTGAAATAAATTGATCAGCCCACTCTTTACCTTTTGCAGTAACTGTAAATAAATAACTTTTTCCGTCAGCATAAACTGTGAATTTGTTAGCATCTCCATCTCCGTTTGCTAGTCCTTGGTAAACAGAATCAACGTTTCCAATTAATACGTCTGAAGTTTGATTAGCAACATTTATATCTGCTGCTTTAATTTTAATGTAATTTGCCATAATTTTTGTGTTAAATGTTAAATGTTAAATGTTAAATGTTAAATGTTTTGATTTGCAGTTTACTCTGTTTATTTTAATGATGTTTTTCATCATACTTAAGATCACCAGCTAGTTTAGATATATGCTTTTCGTCAGCTGTCATATCTATATCACTGTGACCGTGTTTGTCGTCATACTTTATATCTTCTTTAAGATATTGCATGTGTGCTTCATCATCACGTTTAGTTGCAGCCATATTATGACTTGTAACTCTTGAGTGTTTAGCATTTCCACTATAGTGTCCGTAATGTCCTTTTTTATTATAACTCATGATTTAATTTTTTAATTGTGGGTATTTTGCATACACCTTATTTTTAATCGCTTCAGGATTAGAAGCATTGTGTGCTAGTTTTAAAGCTGATTTAGCTCTTGCTAAAGTATTGATAGGGTAAGTTCCATCTGGACCAGCAAAGTCATCTGGTGATACATTAGGATATTTTCCCGCATTACTTTTACCAGGTTCTTCTCTTATCTCAGTAATTGTTTTACTAGCACCTCTAAGTCTGTTTAATAAAAAATTTCCCATTATCTACCTACCATTATATCTGCGGCAGTTACAGTGTTTAAAGCGGTTACATAATCTACAGCCACTGGTAATATTGTACCAGCTTGCACTCCTTTAAATGTTAATGCTTGTGCAGAAACAGGAACGCCATTGTTAACAGCTGTTATAGTAGCAGTAGCATTACCTCCTGAACCACCTTGTGTTATTGTAATGATATCACCCACGTTGTAACCAGAACCAGCAGCATTACCTATTGCTATTGAATCAACAACACCAGTATTTACAGTTATAGTTACAGTTAATCCTTGTGCTAAGTTACTAGAACAAGTAGTTGCTAAATTTGATGCATTTGAATAACTAGTACCTCCACTTAAAATACTTAATGTGCTAACAGAATTTAAACTAGTACCTGCTAATATAACAGACACATCTCCAGCAACACCTACGTATAATACTGAACTGTCTAAAAAGTTACCTAATACTCCTGTTTTGTTTTGAAATACCCAAGCAGGTAAAGCATTTGGGGCACCAACTAAACCTGTTAAAGGCATAGCTTGACCTATAATTGAATCTGATGTTCTAAATAATCCCATGTTTTTAATTTTTTATTAGTATGAATCTCTTTGAGCGCACAAAACAGCGTTAAGAGGTTTATACGGTACTGGAGCTTTTAACACTTGCATACCTGTTATTCCTGAGCTTGAGCCCATACCATGTGGTCTTCCCGATTGATCTAGTGGGCCATCCCATATATGAGATTCACCTACTATTCCAACTTTAGTACCTGGTTTTAGTTTTTCCATTGCTGGATCGTATTTTTGATTGTGCATAATTTTTATTTTAAATTAATGATCTGCTTTGTAAAGCCATTGATTTTTCGAGATCTCCCCCGTATATATCATTTGCTACTTGTTGTGTAGTAGGGTCAAAACCCCCTTCCATAGGAGCTACATCACCACCACCTGCGTTTTGTATTTCTGGTACTACAGGATCTGGTTGACCTAAATTCCCACCTAAATTACCAACTGGTGCTAAAGGTGGTTGTTCTACTGGCATAGAAGGAGTATTGTTGTTACCTAATTTACTTTCTATATTATCTAGTTTTGTTATAACATTAGTTTCAAAACCACTTCTACCTTCACTTGATACCGCTTGTCCAAGACCTTTTATACCCGCTGTTGCTTGTGCTAAATTTATCATATATCTTTATTTACATTTTTAATAGAAGTAATCATAACTTTATCCATATATGAATTACCCTTCATAATTTTGTTTCTTCTAATGCTTGTAGGAAGTTCTTCTTCTTTTAACATTATTTTATATATTCTATTTATAAGTTGTTTACCTTTAAAAGATACTTTATAAATATTATATTTTTGAGTAGTCCTATTTCTAGTTCTCCAGACTTTTATCCAGTTATTTTTAATTAATCTACTCCATCGTCTATTATCCCAGCTATAAGAGTAAACTCCTAATTCAAAATCTTTTTTAGTAAACAAATCTATACAATCTAAATATATTAATAATTCTAGATCTGCTTCTCTAAGGTTGTTGTTTTTGGAAGCCCACTTGCGTATTATACGGTAGTGTTTTAACAAATTCAGATTTTTTAAGTCTGATGCATCTAGCCTTTTCACAAAACAACAACCACGTCTTGAACTTTTATAACGTGATAAATATTTTCTTTTATTTCAATTTTATGACCAGCATGCCTATCATAAAATATTATATCGTTTTTTTTAAGCCCTTTTATTTCCTCACCCACATCAACAACAGTAGCTTTTATATACCTAATGTCATCTTTATGAAGTTCAGCTAATAATAAACCACCTTCGGTTTTAGTAGTGCCTTGTTCAATTTTTTGTATAATTAAATTTCTACCTATTGCTTTCATCAATTCTCATATTATTAATTACACAATCAGTAGATAATATTGTAGTAGCTACAGAAGCCGCATTTACTAATGCACTTTTTGTTACTAGTAAAGGATCAATAATTCCTGAATCAACCATATTTACCATATTTCCTGTAACTACGTCTAATCCTATTCCGACTTTTTGTTTACTATTTAGTTTATCTGGATTTATACCAGCATTACTAAGAATGGTTTTAAATGGAGATTGTATTGCTCTTAACAATATTTCTTCACCTGTGTTTTCAGGTTTTATAGAATATGATGCGTTAAGCAATGCAATTCCTCCTCCTGGAACTATACCCTCTTTTATAGCGGCTTTAGTAGCACAAATAGCGTCTTCGACTCTATCTGTTTTTTCTTTTAATTCTATAGCTGAATTAGCACCAACTTTAACAACTGCAACTTTAGCAGATAATCTAGCTAATCTTAATTCTAAACCATGAACTACATGAGCTTTGTTTTTCTTCTTAAGATCTTGTTTTATTTTGCTAATTATATCTTCTACTTCTTCTGAAGTTTCTTCAACTTGAATTACAGTTTGCTCAGATGTAGATGTAGCTTTAACACAGGAACCTAAATAATCAACTTGAATAACATTTAAATCATCACCTAAATCTTCATTTATTATTGTAGAATTAGTTAATAAAGCTAAATCATTTAATATTTCCTTTCTTCTTAATCCATAAACTGGAGGATCTATAACATTAATCTTTATATTTCCTTTCATTTTGTTCATAATCAACGCAGATAAAACTCCTGCTTGAACTTCTCCAACTAACAATAAAGATTTATTATTTTTTATAACATGTTCTAGTACTGGTTGTATTTGTCGTATTGATTCTATTTTAGAATCCATAATTAAAACTAGAGGATTTTCTAGTTCTACTATATTTTTTTCTTTATTGGTAACAAAATTTGGATCAGCATATCCTTTTGCATATTCAACACCTTCTACTATTTCAATTTCTGTAACACCACCTTCTGTTGGTTCCATTGTTACAACACCTGTGTCACCAACCTCTCTGAATGCGTTAGCTATTAATTTACCTAACTTTTCATCGTTATTAGTAGATATAGTTGCTATTTGATCAATCATACCACCAGTAACTGGTATTGATATTTTTTCTAAATATTTAATAACTTTATCAGTTACTTTTTCTATACCTTCTTTTATATCTCTTATAGAATCTTCAGGGTGTGCATTATAAGCTTCTTCTAAAATAGAATGTGCTAATACTGTTGCTGTGGTAGTACCATCACCAGCTTCTCTTACTGTTTTTCTTGCAGCTTCTTTTAAAAGAGTTGCACCCATATTTTCTATGGGGTTTTGTAAGATAATAGAATCAGCTACTGTTACACCATCCTTTGTTATGATAGGATAACCTTTTCCATCTTCCATTATTACACACTTGCCGCTAGCTCCTAAAGTGGAGCTAACAGCTTTTGTGAGTTTTTCTATACCTTTAAATATTTGATCCTTAGCTTCGTTACCAAAACTTAGGTTCTTGACTATTGCGTCTGACATGATTTAATTTGATTTAATTTAATTTATTTTATTTAAAAGTTTTAACAACTTTAGGACCTTTAGCGTAGTCTAAACGTTTTTTGTAATGTTCAATAGAAGCATCAATTGCAGCTTCTGCAGCTTCAATTGTTTCTCTTCTAGTAACATCAGTCCATTCCCCGCTAGGTTCATTATCTGAATTTAAGCTTTGACACTCTGTCTGATAATAACCATTAGGTAGTTGTACAATTCTCCAGTTTTTCTTTTTTGCGAAAAATTCCCAGGTCTTTCTGGTTTCTTCGGATACTTGTGGGTTGGAGTTACCCCAAGTATTGGTTTTGTAATAAAAATACGTCATTGTATTTGGTTTTAGGTTAAACTTGATTTTTTTTGGTATATCACTTAGTGATATAGGTTTAATTTTATTATCACTTGTTTTCTTTAAAATTTACACTTATTAAGGACATGTACTAGTTGATTGCACTGTTCCTGTGCTTCCTGTTATTCTAAACCATCTTATTGGAGGTGCGGGTGCTCCTGCCGCAAACACAGCATAGTTTGTTCCAGTACCACCTGAAGCCGGGGTTGTGAATGAGGAATTAGTATACACTTTATCTCCAACAACAGGATAGGTGCTATTCCCATCGTGATAATATGTAGAAGAAGAACTCAATGTACTACACGCGGTATTACCACCTTCTACTATTCCGGCACCTACTAAAATAGGTCCACAGTCTTTCTTGTAACCGTACCAGTCTGAAAATTTATATGGATAAGCTATAGGCATAATATTTTATTTTAAGGTCCAACACAACTTATAGCAAATATAACACCACCACTACCAACAGTTACACTCATATATGTACCAGAGGTGGTACAATACGAATTACTTGTATTATAAGGTTGGGTATAGTAATCAGTACTAGCTGGGGTGGTTAAATTTGAATTTGTATATAAATAATCTCCTACAACTAAATTAGGTGCAGTGCCTATAGTAGAGTTATAATATAAAGTTATAGTTGCACCACCCATTCCATAAGTTAAAGAAGGTAAAGCTGTAGAACTTCTACTAGCTGGGTTAGGTAAACATCCAGTGTTTACAATAGGATATGAATTACCTGATCCATTAGTATTACCACCATTAGTCATATCATATAACGATATAGGTCCAGTTACAGAACCAGAACCATACGTTCCATATAATGCCTCCTGAGCCATTGCTAACTGGGATAATTGTCCACTACCTGGTACTGCCATAATTATTTAATAAATGCTATTGTCGTATATCTATTTTTATTACTATTGTTTTCTATATGATGCATTACTGGTCCTTTATGAAGAATATGAAATACACCTTTATTTTTTTTATTAGAAGCTTCACATAAAAAGTTATGTTTTAAATCACAAAATATAGTGGAGTTTTTATTATCTACTAAATTGATCATAATAAAAGCTTTGTGAGACGGATAATCAAAGTGTGGAACTAATTTAAAACCAGGCACATCTTTAAATATTTTAATATTTATTTCTTTGTATTCAGGTATTTTTTCTTTTATATAATTAACATCTAAAAACCTAAATATTTTGTCTTTTAATTTTTTATTGTGATTTTCAAATCTAGTAGTTACGTTTTTACCAAATAATTCATTTTGTAATTTATAATCTAAATTTTCTACATCAATATTTAAATCTTTAACTTCAATTTCCCAAGCGAAAACATCTTTATGTAATTTATTTTTTACAATCACACTTTTGTTTTAATTCTTCTATTTCAGCTTTTAATTCTTTTATAGCTTCAAGTAATACAGGTGTTATACCTTGATGTCTAAGTGATAGTTTTCCGTTTTCATTTTCCCTTACAAGTTCTGGTAAAACCTTTTGTACATCTTGTGCTATAAATCCTATATCTTCTTTTATATCTAATATACTATCTGATTCTTTCCAATCAAATGTAACACCTTGAAGTTTCATAGCTTTATCTAAAGCTGATTCAATAGGTTTAATATTTTCTTTATAGTTCTTATCTGATGGAGTTCCATAAGCTACTATATCGCCTGCGGCTGTGAAGGTTCCATTAATAAAATTAAACCCAAATCTATCATGTATTCCACCTGTTCCATCGTAATCTCTTAGAAACCAGTTTTGAGTAGCATCACCTTGGAAGTCCATGTAGAAATCATTATTATTAGAATGAAATCTAGCACCTTTATCTGAAGATGAGGCACTTATTATATTTCCTAAATACAAGTTTGCAGATCCACTACCACCAATTAAGAATGATGTTGTGTTTGTAAATGAGCACGCTGTAGATGTTGTAGCACCTCTTCCTGTAACATCAGCTAAATCATCTAAAGTTGTTAAATCACCAGCTCCATTTATATATTGACTAGCGCTACCCTGAGGGGCGATAGTAATAACCGGATCAACATTAGCATCAGCTACAGTAGCGGTATAAGCAGTACCATTAACAGTACAACCAACACTTTTTACAGTACCGTCATTAATAGTTGGAAACGGAACAACATTACCTAATCCATTTATATAATCATTAGCGGTTGCTCCTACTTTTGCTGTAATAGCTATAGCCGGCGTAGTAGTTGCATTTGTTATACCAACTACAAACGCGTCACCATAATGTGTTAATCCTACAGTTGTTACTGTTCCATCATATTGATCAGTTGAATTAATTGTTATAGTACCATCTGGATCAGAAACTGTAGTAACATTTGTTCCTCCAGCTAAAGTCAAGGTGTCACCTGCAGTTATAGTTGTAGTTGCTGTGTTTGTACCAGCGGCTACTGTAAAACCACTACCCATAGTATCTGTCCAAGGTACATTTACCACTAGCTTAGCATCGGCAACCGTAGCATTATTATCAAGTTGAACCCCATAAAATCTATTTGCAATAGCAGATAAAGCTACAGTGTTGTCATTAGCTTGTGTAGAATCTACATCAGCTGAAAAAACCGTTCCATTTAATGTTAAACCAGTTCCAGCTGTATAAGTTGTATCAGCAGCTGCGATAGTAAAATTATTAGCATCAGTGTATGTAAGAGTTATATTAGCACCTTTAACTATTTTTATATCTTGTGTTCCACTACCAGCACCACTCTCTGTTAGTCTTAATAATATATCGTCTGAACTATCAACCCATGATGTAGCGTATTCGTTTTGAGTATTATCATTTTGTCCTACAAAAGTTACTTGATTGTCAGAATCTCTAGTTATAGTTACGTTTGCACCACCAACTAATTTAACATCATCGTTAACATTTGCTGAGTTTCTGAGTCTTAAAACTGGATCGACATTGCTTGAGCTTTCAGTTAATTTAAAAGTTCCATTTGCATCGCCCGCCGCAACAGTTACTACATCATTCGTACTGTAACCAGAACCTGGATTATTTATAACTATTCCAGTTATAACATTTGAATTATTTACCGTTACATCAACTGTCATACCACTTCCACCAGCTGGAGCAACTGTAGTTGCTACATTAACAGCATTATTATAATTAGTACCTCCAACCAAAGTACCAAAAGTTGGAGCGGATGGAGAAGTTAAGTAACTGTAAGTTGTATTTGTATCAGTTGCACCTATTGTAATAGTATTGCTAGAACCAGAAACGCTAGCCGCGCCTGATGCAGCTAATGTTATAGCTCCTGCCGCACCTGCTGGGCTTGCAGCTGTTAAGCTTATTACAGTTGTGTCTGCGCTGGCTATACTGTATGTTGTATTTGTATCGGTAGTATATTTAGGTACTTCCCATTTATTTGTTTTGGTTAAAAATCTAGTGGAGGTATCACCAGCATTATCGTCAGTAGCACTTAAATCAGCATCAAGCTCTACAGCACCAGTGCTTGCAGTTGTTGGTGTCATTGTTAAATATGTAGAGTTTGTGCTATCAGCTTTAAAACTAGTTACACCTGCGTTTGTAGCAGGTACTCTAGTCCAAGCACTACCATCATAAACAGCCCAATCACCTAAATTCCATGTACTGGGTGGATTTGATCCACCATTAGGATATGCAGTTCCTGCAGCATCACATATCCATAAAAATCCAGCTCCTTTGTTAGCAGGTTGAGTTAAATCTGGATTACCACCACTACCACCTGAAGCGTCCCAAGTTCCTTTAAATTGTAATCCTGTAGGTATTGCTGCCCATGTACCATCACCTTTTAAGTATAAACTACTTGTTCCACCTGATGGTACATAACCCACTTTAGTTCCACCAGCATATACATTTGACGTTAATTGAATATCTCTGTTACCATCTATTGCAGCAGCTACTAAAGGTGTTGTCCATGTGCCACTTGAGTTTACAGCTGTACTAATAGAAAGCGCACCTGTGTCAGCATAATTAGGTATGTTTAAAACACCAGCATTTAATGTAGAAGCCCCTGATGTATTATTTGTTGTTAAACTCGTAAAAGGTACGGTTGCATTTACTATTACATCACCTGTAGCACCACTTATTGTAATATTTGTTCCTGCAACTATAGAAGTAACACCACCTGCAACACCATTAGCCGCAGCCGTTATTCTACCTTGTGCATCTACAGTTAGGTTTGTATTAGTATAACTACCTTGTGTCACAGCTGTATTAGCTAAACTAATAACGGGTGTATTTCCACCACTTGAAACTATAGGTGCAGTACCAGTTACTGCTGTTACACCTGTATCTGGTGCATCTATCCATTTTATTGCAGAACCTGTTGAACTTAATACTTGACCATTAGTACCTATAGCACTTAAACTATCTTTTAAACTACCTTTAATATAAATAGGGGTAAATGTAATTAAGTTAGTTGTTTCGTTTCCACCTGCTACACCAGCACCTACATTGGCAACTTGATTAAAAGTTTGTGCGCCTGTAGATGTTGTTACCATATCAAGCACATCACCAATACTATAGTTTTGTGTTATAGGTAAATCATCTTTGTCTGTAGAAGATATTTTACTTCCAACAATAAGATCTGTTCTTTCTGGAACGCCTAATGGATATGAATATAGTACTGCCATTTATTATTTATTTTTTAATATTTCAATTTCTGCTTTTAGTTCTTGTATTGCAGCGACCAATAATGGTACAATTTTACTTTTATCTATACTTTGATATTTAGGATTATCATTTTCATCAACTTCATCTTTTATACCTACAACTGCTTCTGGTACTACATCTTGTACTTCATGCGCTAAAAATCCATCTACTGTTCTATCTTTTTCTGATATAAAATTAAATCTACTTGGTTTTAATTTACTTACTCTATCTAAAGCATCAGTTATTTCAGTTACATTTTCTTTTAATCTATAGTCCGAAGTTTCTGAGTACGTGACTCCTGTTGTTCCATTCATTACAATAGAACCTATTTGAACAGAGTTTGTTCCATTATTTCTTCTAAATGTTTGGAATTCCCATCCATTTCCAGCACCACTTGTTGTACAGTTATCGTGAACAACCCCGTTTGTACTTACATCAAAACTAACTGTTCTAGCTCCTTGTACACTTACACCTCCAATTAATATATCACCATTTTTTTCAACTATAAATTTAGCGTTTGCTTCTTCAGAAGTTGCAGAGTCGTGAGCAACAGTACTTTTATATGCAACCATCCATTTATCAAAACCGGCATTATAAGGTACTCCCATATAAAACTCTTCATCATCATTTGTATTATGCATAAATACACCAGCACCTCTTGCGTTAGACTCTGTTGAATTTAAAACTATTGATGAATTAACGTGACCTGTATCGTTATCTGAAACTATATTTAATTTTCCAAATTCTAACCAAGCTGCAAGATTACCTTCGGCGGTAAAATACATATTATCAACATTATGATCATATTCAATTACACCTCTATATCCAGCAGTCCCACCTGTACCGTCTGCAAATAATATAGAGCTACTATCTGAACTTCCAGCAGCTATGGTAATACCTGTGTCGCCTGCTGAATTAATTACTAAATTCCTACCTCTTGAATTATAAGCTGAAGGGTCGGTTGTTCCAATTCCAAAATAACCAGTTTTATCAATTCGCGCTCTTTCAGTTGCTGTAGTATTATTAGCTGCTGCGGTTGCAAATATTATTCTTGAACCAGCACCACCATCCTCAGCTCTCATTGCTATTCTAGCACACGCTTTAGCACTATCTGATATAGCACCTGTCGCAGGGTTTCTATTTATATCAAACTCATAGTTTGTTCCATCTGTGTTTATAAAACCATGTGCTCCTGATGTTTCATCTAATTCTATTAATCCTCCAAAAACTGCATCATTTGTACCACCATCTAAAGTTAAAATTGTAGTATTGTAACTTTTAAAAACGTGGTTTCCACTTGCGCCGTTTGCATTTCTCACAATATATTCAAGTCCAGCTGGTACAGTAGTAACCAATTCGTTTGATTCTGTACCAAAAATTTGTCCTAAAACACCATCATTTACATTTGAAAATTTAAGTTGAGGTCTTGAACCACCAGAACCTTTTATTTCTAATCCTGTATAATTAGAAACACCGCTAATAAGTAAAGTTGCATCTACTGTTACATCACCATTAAAATAACTTGTTCCTTGATTATAAAAATCAAAACTTGTATTTGTAGCACCAACATATATTCCTGGAGCTTCTAAATCACCAGTAAAAGTTGTATCTCCGTCATTATCAATAGTCATTCTTGTGGTATTATTTCCAGTTGCAAAAGTCATTGCTGTAGATCCACCAGAACTTGAAGTGGCTATATAATTTATAGAACCTCTAATACCTGCTCCTGGACCTGAGCCATCTTCTGAAAAGAAATTTATACCACCAATTCTTTCTCCACTCCAACTTGAATCGTTTTTAGTACATTTTAACGTAATTATAGAAGTGTCTGCCCCACCCTTCAAACCTAAAAGCGTTCCGGGTGCATCTTCGTTAATTCCTACTTTTCCTGAACCATCAATAATAAACTTAGCAGTAGTGTTAGCATCAACACCACCCATAGACTCATTAGCTATAACATATTTTCCACCACCAAAATAACCATCGCTACTATTAGTCGAAAACATTGACCAAATAGTACCTCCAGTATGTTGGTTGTCAGCTTCAAAACCACCCCTATAACCATCAGCGGCTGTCATTGAAGATCTAACTATCACTTCACCAGCATTTGCAACTTGTAATTTAGTTCCAGGGGTAATCGTCCCAATTCCTACTTGACCTGTACTAAGAAGAGTTACTCTATCTGTTGTTCCTAAATTACCCGAAGAAGCTATTTTGAATTTTTTACTATCATCATAGTCAATACCCATCACATAACTTTGGCCTGATACATTGTATTGTACAGAAGCATCCCCAGTACTACTATTTTGTATAAGTACCTGAGGTGTTGCATCACTTGTAGTTCCTTTAACATGTAATTTTTTTTCAGGCGCATCACTTCCGATTCCTACGTTTCCATTATTTTTAATTCTCATACTTTCAGACCATCCACCATCATAACTATAAAAAGCTAAATTACCTGTTGCAGTTCTTGGCGCGAGTACGGCAGTTGTTTCATCAGTTCTATAACCTATTGATAAACCTGTTAAACTTCCAGCTGCTTCGCTAAAGCTAGCATTCATTAAAACATTAGTAATTCCTGTATTTACACCTGCTTTTTTGACTTGAAAATTTCCATCAGCTGCTGCGGCGCCGATTCCTACGTTTTGAGAACTATCTATTATTATTGCTACTGTTTCTACACTTGAAGCATTACCTGTGGCAATGTTAAATTTATCATCAGAACTATTAGCCCACATACTTGCCCTGAAATTAGGTGTACTATCAGTCCAAGCTATTTTATTACTTGCTCCTGTACCTTGTGCTAAACTTAAACCATAAGCAGGTGTTTTACCTCCAACTCCTAAATTTCCACCCATTACAACAGCACCATTAGCACCACCAGCAAATGTAAATCCGGTAGCACCACCTATTTGATTAGCCGATGTCCAGTATGTAACTTGATTAGCTGTTGCAGAACCTGCATAACTAGCTAAATCACTTACAAGTACTTTTACATTTTTAGCTGTACTAGTATCATATATCATTAATTCATCATCTGCAGCTGGAGTACCAAGCGATGCTCTACCGTTTATATCTAAACCAATAACTACATTTCCAGTTATAGGTGAAGCTGTTAAACCGGATAAAGCGGTTGTTGCACCAGAAGCTGAAACCTGCGATACACCTTGTGTATTTTCCCAAGGCACGTTAACAACTAATTGATCACTTGAGTTCATTTGAACCCCATATGTTCTAGCCGCTGTAGCACTTACAGCAGCAGCTGCAACTGATTGTGTTGTATCTGAAAATAACTTACCTAAACCTAAAGTTGAGCTTGTCATTGCAGAGTATGTTACATAAGAAGGTACTGCCCAGGTATTATCACCTCTTAAAAACGTTGTATTATTTTTAGTACCTGTTGCGGATAAATCTATTGTACCCATTGTAACGGCACCTGTTGCATTTGAGTTTGTTGTACTTGCAGATACAAAAGTACCATTAGTATTTGTAAAACTAACAACACCTTCATCTGATTGTACTACTGACCAATCACCCACAACTGAATTATCAGCTGCAGAGGCACTTACCGCTATAATTGAATCCCCTATATCTAATGTAGATCCACTACAGTAAAAAGAACCAGCAGCTGTGGCTACTATATAATAATCCCCAACTGCTACAGCAACTCTAGTTCCTGCACCACCTGGGCAATTATATAATTTTGATCCACTGTTTACACCTGAAAGTATTTCTCCAGTATCTGCTCTAAATGTTCCTCTAAAAGTTAATCCACCAGCAACAAGTCCATCAACATAACCTTTTGATGCCGCATCTGTAGCTGCACTAACTGTATCAATACCTTGTATTCTACCAACATTACTCAATATTATATCACCACCAGAAACCGTTAAGTCACCTGCTAATGTTACATCATCTTGTAATCCTATTGTTATATCACCATTATTACCTGCTGTTTCTGTTATGGCAATTCCATTTGTTGTACCATTAAAAGTTACAGAACTTACAACAGCGGGTGCGCTATCCGTTAAATTTATAACAGCTGTGTTTGCACCACCTGCGGCTACAGGTAAAGTATATAATGTATTATTGTCAACCCCTGTAAGAGTTATTGTATTATTAGGATTATCAGAACTTGCTGTAACACTTCCAGCACCTTTTATTATCACTGTTCCACCACCTTGACTAAGTATAATACCTGTCGATGCATTATTTGTACCGACACTATTTATAACCTGATCTTGACTAGGTTGAAATGTCCAACCAGGGTTTCCATTACTATCTGTTGCCCAAAACTTATTTGCGTTAGCTTGACCTTTAGATACATAACCCTCAGTATTAACGGTATTTGCTTGCCACTTTGAATTAAAGTTTAAAGTATTAGCATCTGTTCTACTAATAGTCATACCGTTGTTACCAGCTACAGTTGTAAAAGCTATAGCATCGTTTATCCCATCACTACTAGCTAAGTTAATACTAGTTGTAGCGTTAGGTACGTCTATTGTATATGTTGTATCGGAATCTGCAGGCCATGTTACTGTTTTAACATCTATGGCTGTTACGTGTCCTGTTGCATTTGAAGTTACTGAAGCAACTAAAGGTACACTAGCCCCTGCTGCGGGAGATACTGCGGATGTAGTATCTGATCGTGTTGTATTGTCGTGATTGAATGTGATTTGAGAACCACTTGTGTGTACTCCTGTAAGATAAGTACCACCTGTTAAAGTTATAAAACTATTTGTTATAGCACCGGATCCATCTGTATTTATTAAGTTAACATTGGTTGTCCCAGCTGGTACATCTAATGTATACACTGGTATAGTAGTCCAACCACCACCTAAATCTCCTTTTAAATACATGCCTTCTTGTCCAGCTAAAGGCGCAGGTACTAAACCTTTCTTTCCATTAGCCAAAGCCGTAGCACCTACAAAAACAGCACCCACATTTTTAGTGTCTATATATTCTGCTATTGATAAAGCTGTAAATTGTCTAGTTACCCTGTTAGTATTTTCAGTACCTATCCATGCGTCCTGGTCTTGAACTATTGGATCTATTGGGTACGAGCTTATTCTTGCCATGTGTTATATATTTTGAGTTTTATATGATCTTACTTATAATATATATACTTACAGGTTTTAGAGTGTTTTTACAAACAGTGTGACAATAGGTACTTACTATATATATCTTTATAGGCTAATGTCATAAAAATGTTATGTATAGAGGAGTATGGGGCTGCTCACTCTTTTACTAACTCGTTTTCTTTTCGTAAACTCATTTTGATTTTGGCGGGTCCCCTTGTTTTTTAGGTTTATTTCACGTTCGTTTGTCTTTTCCATGCATATTCCTACAGTATTTAGCACTTTCATTTGAAAAAACTAATATTTTAAATATATACTTTACATGTTTAATACAATTTCACTTTGATAATATAATAAATAAACAATATGAATAATTTACTAGACTATATAGATTTCACTTCAATATGTGAAGACAATGATTTAACAAGTGGTGACATCACACCAACACAAACAATTGAATTAGAAAATATAATAACAGAATTCATTAAACAAAATAAATAATTATGCACAAAACAATTACACACACTACACTATGCTTACTAGAAGAATTAAATGATTTACTATATAAAGCTGAACTTGATTCTAATACTTCAGAAGATTTAGAACAAATAAAATATAATTGTAAATTACTTTTAGAAATTACTAATTAATTATAAATAGTGAGACAATGTGGTATACTATTCAATACATTTCTATTAATAAACAAATATACACATTTATACAAAACAAATACAGTTTCACTTTGATAATATAATAAATACTAAAATGATAATAAAAACTCAAAAATATAATAAAATTCAAATAACTAAATTACTTAATACTTTAAATCTTAATTTTATAATATTTAACACTCAATTAATATTTACTCATCAAATAAACAATGTTACTTTAAAACAAATTAAAAAACTTCTTAATAAACATTACTTAAAATATAAAATAATAAATAAATAATACAAAACAATTACAATAACTAATTGATAATATAATAAATACTAAATAACTAAATAAATTAAATTAAATTAAAACCTATGAAAAATTCATTAACTTCAAAAAGATTTGTTGTAAGACAATCACTAATCGGTAAAAACACTACAATCAATGTAGAATTCAAAAATGGTAAAACTTTCACTTATAATCATGATAAAGTGTGGGAAATTATGAAAGATAAATTATCAGAAATGAATTGTTTTATAAAGTATAAATCATACACTTCTTCAACTAGTGTACCAACTATACTAAGAGATAAAGAAGTAGTTTAATTACTACTCTTTATTTCAACTCGGCGTTAATTTGTTCTCTCGAGTATAAATAAAGTTGAACCAAACTAGTCTTGGAGCAGAGGTGGGTTTCGATTACCCGCGCTAGTACTAACTAATAAATATAACTATGACTAAAAGAGAAAAAGTATATAATAAAGTAATGAAAGAATATATCTATGAACTACCATGGTATCACGGTGAAAGATGGTATTATAGTGGAAATAAACAAGGTGATAATCTTCAAGAAATAGTAACTAATCTAACTGATTTAGTTATGGAATTTGGTGACGAAGTATTTAAAGTAATTAAATTAGATGATTATACTTTGGAACACTTATTAGACTATGAATACTTAGAAATTCAAATGAATGATTGGGTGAATGATTATAAATAAAATAATAACTAAAATTAAATAAATAACTATGATAAACTTTAAATTAAGAGGATTTATTCCCGCAGTAAAAAAATATGTCAAATCAAAACCATTATTTCAAGTAATAGCAGAAGTTTATGCTTTCGCAGTATTACTACCAATGGCACTATCAGGAGTAATATTTATGTTTTACACTTTAATATTTGTAGGCGTATGATTTGGGTATTAAAATGTGAAAACGGTAAAGAAATTGACATGACTTCCTATATTGGTAAACAAATGGAAGGGAAGATAACTAGACAAGATGTCGAAGAAAGAATTAAATTCTATCAAAAAACTAATAAATTATGAATAAATTTACACACGAGAAACTATGGTCTTTCACTGACGAAAATATAATAGATGGTATGATCTATTCAGGTGAAATAGATAAATGGGTAACTGTTGAAGAATATGTACAATATGAAGTATAAAGATTACAAACCAGAAATAATAGCTAAAAAGCTTAAAGATGTAGAACGATATGAAGCAGTAATGGGTAAAGATTTACGCAGTAAAGCTTGGAGAAAATGGTGTGAAAGCGCTGAATATCGCAAAAAAGAGTGGCAATGGCGACAGAATGTAGCAAAATATGCACTCAATAATGCACATAAGGCATTTATGGCGGGATAGAGCAGGTGGTTAGCTCGCGAGCCTCATAAGCTCGAGGTCGAAGGTTCGACTCCTTCTCCCGCAACTAAACTAAATATAATAACTATGGGAAATTTACACCACTTAACGTGGCAAGAAGAAAAAGAAATGCTGGAAAATGCATTTGCAAGAAGATTACTAATTGATTATGGAATCAAAGAAGTAACCACACAAAGACAAGCTAAAAATGGTACAAGAGAGTTTGAATTTCCTGTTCCATCAAGAAAAACTTGGCCAAATGGCAAAAGATTAAGACTAGCTTGCTTTAAAACAGGTTATGTAAGAAACCAAAATTCTTGCTCATCTAATTATCAATTAAATCCAGTGTACAAATCAGAGCAAAGAAATATGTACTTAACTGATAAAGGTAAACTTAAAACTTATGTACATGATGGTTATACTAGAGTAAAAATATGGAATACTATGGCTAGAATGAAGTATATGTTAGAGTTTTATTTAAGGAATTACAAACAAAATACAAAATAAAATTGATAATATAATAAATAAACATATACACTATGCAAATTAAATTTAAACAAGTAGACAAAACTACTATTAGAACAAACATAAACGGTGAATATACAACTTATAAAGGTTATACAGTCGCCGAACTACCTAATTCCTTTGGTTTTATTTATAATGAAGACAAAGAAAGTTACGGAATTCACTCATGGTTTAACTACAAAGGACTTACCTATGTATCCAAGTAACATGAAAGAATTATGCCTCTATGTAAAACAGGCTAGGAAAAAAGTCGCTGACGAGCATAGGCGTCGAGTGGCTCATCATGGAAAATGTAGCGGACTTACCGATGTTGAATACAGGAGAATGAGAATAGACGGTAAAAAGACATATCCTCAACAACGTAAGTTCGTTCATTCCAAGATGTGGAGTCAAACACACAAGAAATTTGATATAAAACAACTAAAACTAATAAATAAAAAATGAGTGATTCAATAAAAAAATGGCATGAAATGAATGAAAAGGTTAATAGAGTAAATGCAGAGCATTATCCTGAATTTTATAAACCAGCTAAATACATATTTTTACTAGATTTTATAGATGGTAAAGTATATAGATATGACATTAGCTTGTTATGTACAAAAGAAAACGAATGGAATCCGGATACAGAATCTTGTGAAGCATTTTTATATGGTGCAGGTCATAAGGTAAATAACTGTGAATGGATGGTAACTGATAGTAAAAATATAGAATATGGAAACTAAAAAAACAAGTAAAGAAGCAAAAGAATTATATGAGTTAGCTATGCTACCTCCACCTATACCAAGAAAAAGGCATATGAAAATGAAAGAACTTGATTTGATTGCGCAAGGTATAGCGGATCACATAAAAGAAATAATTGAAGATAGTGCAGATTGGCAATTAGCTGATGTACCTTTAGATGGAGATGACTATCAAGATATGAAAGAATATGTAATAAATTTAGCTTTAAACAAATTATTACAAAAATAATACAAATAAATATTGATAATATTAATATGAGATGCAAATGTAATAATATAATTCCCGATGGGAGATTACGTTTAGGTTATAACACCTGTATTAATTGTAGTAAAACCAAACAATATAGTTATATTCCTATTATTGCAAATAAACAAGTATTAGAAGTACAAATAGTTAGTCAAGAACTAAGTGCAGCAGTGCACAAATCTTGGCGAAGAAAATAAACGGTGAAAACAATGGCACTAAATTGGTAAGCCCAATCAGTTTTCATACAGGTGAGTGGATTAAAGGCTCGACGTCGTACCCACAAATGCGTGGTCGTTGGCGTGAAGTTCCCGACGGGGTTGCAAAGAGAGGCTCGATGAAACTCACCTTTTATAAGTGAGAAATAGGAGATTTTGTAAGTCGTTCCCGAAACCCGGCTCACCGGAAATCGGGGCATAAATCACACTAACTCACTTGAGAGGTGGCGGCATACTGGTCACGTTAGTTGAAGGGTAAGGCGGAAAAAGCTTATATAAGCAGCTATAACTTTAGCAAAACAGAAAGTTGGGTATAAATGACAATACTAGGTAACTACCAGTCCCAAACTTCTACCTCTCTTAAGGGCGTGATAATGGTAAGACTATTAAACTACTTGCACCTAATATTGCAATGTTAAAGGTACAAAGCAGATGTTAATAGTAACGCAGGTTCGATTCCTGCCACGTCCACTAAAGTGAAGAAGAAATAGGAGAGAAAGTAAGTCGAGGCAGCGTGGGTTGGAACGGTTGAAAGAGTACCGGATGGCTTCCCAAACGGGCGCATTTATCACACTAACTTTTTCATACAGGTTGTTGGCTCCCAAGACAAATGCAACACAGGTAAGCAGAAGCTTCGTAAATCATAATGCTTAACTTGAGTAACCAACGTAAAAGTAAACTGATGGGGTTTACTTTCCTGCCGGTAT
>Ga0209232_1000659_pt1 | contig 20354 bp, 25 predicted proteins | sample ETNvirenome_2_60_FD_184066 | JGI IMG/M metagenome (GOLD analysis project Ga0209232, IMG submission 184066) | Marine viral communities from the Pacific Ocean - ETNP_2_60 (SPAdes) (version 2) | ecosystem: Environmental > Aquatic > Marine > Oceanic | place: Pacific Ocean | collected 2013-06-22
TAAAAAGATTAGATAGTTTAGTTTTGATTTCTTTTATTTGATTAACAATTCTTTCTTCTATTTCTCCCATAATAATGTGAGCAGGTATTGTCTGTAAGTCTTTGAGATAAATTTCAATATCTCTTATGTTGCTATCTATTAAGTTAATAAAATTCTCTCCGCTTCTAATGGCTTGAATAGAACTTTTTCTCGCTCTTTTGTATGTTTCAACATGGCCTTTAGTGTCTTTATCTCTAAGTCTTTGTCGCAAGGTACTCAAATCTCTTCTTATGCTTGGAATATTTTGTAAAGCCTTTGCTTCAGCGTTAAATTTCTCTAAATGAATTTCGCCAAGCGTAACTAATAAATCAACATCATGGTTATCTAATTTAGCCTTAGATATTTCTAACAGAGTATTATTCATATCGTGAATGTTTATTTCTCTTTTGCTTTTTTTCTTTGTATATGTATTCGTTTTCTTTTTATACATTTTACCAGAATAAATAGGGAAATCTCCATTTTCAGTAAATTCACTTGCTCTTTTAACCAGATAATTACCTTCTTTCTTTAGAGCAACCAAAGTAGTTATGAGTCTTTCAGATTTAGTTTTAGTCACATTTTTATATGGGCTTTGGCCAGAAATTAATTTTTGGTCTGAATAAGGCTGAGATATTTCAATAGTTTTAATCATCTCTCTTAGTTTAGGAATTAATTCTTCATAGGTTAAGATTTCTCTTTGAAGTAAATTCTGCCTATCTGCTTCACTGCTTTTTTGCCTTGCTTCTGCTGAAATTGCTTCTGCTGAATCAGCATCCATTTGCCTTCGTTGCTCGGCTTCTGAAATATTTCCTCTCCCTTTACCTGCATCAACTTGTGCTTGCCTTGCAGTAGCCGCACCACGATAGCGAACATCTCCTTCAAATTCGCCATAATCTTCTTTCTTAGCAATTTCAATATACTTTCTATATTGAAACATATTAGAAGGATTAATGTTTTTAATCAAAGACTTCTTGATTTCTCCGGCACTTGCCTTAGCAGTAACTAACTCTCTTGTTTCATCATCCAATTCAACTTTACTTAGAACATAAAGTAAAGACTTATCTTTAGACAATTCAAAAAACATTTAGTCACCTCAGAATGGAATATTTTCTTTTTTGTTTCTGTGCTTTGGTGGCAGAGTAACTACATCGGGAACATCTGCTGAAACAGGTTTAGCCTTATGTGTAGTATCTTGCGGTACTCCAACACTGAAGTCTTTTGTCTTTCTTAGTTTGGTATCAGCGTTAGCGTTTATTGCTTTCACTTGTGCCAATTCTTTCTTTAGTCTTATTTCTTTTTGTCTTAAATCTTCTGTCATTTAATCACCTCAATCAATATTGGTTCCTGTCTTTCTAAGGAATTTCAAAAAGTGTCCGTAAAATGTGCTATTCTGAGCCAACATTTTTGCTGAAATCTCATGGTTTCTTTCTTGCTCAGAATAACCATTTACATATCCTTGATACTTAGGTTTAGCAAAGTTTTTCAATTCGTTTGCTATTTCTTCTGCATCCATTTCACGCCTTTCTATTTGGAAATTACCATTTGGTTTTCTTTTCAAATAACCACTATTTACACTTCGTAATTGATTCAGAAACTTTCTATACATTTGATTAGACCAATTGTTATCATAGGTTATTTCTTCTTTTAGAACATCTTGCCAAGTCATATCAACCAACTCTTCTTTCTGTTCTTCTATCAACATTCTGATTTCCAGCATCCTTTGGTAATCCCGCTAATCTTTTATCCGGCCCTTCGCTCATTGATGGTTTATTTCTTGTTGCTGGTGGATTTTCTTGTGGTTTGCCTCCGCCTTGCATCATTTGTTCTTGCATTTGGCCCATCTGTGAAGCATCTATGTTAGTTCCAGCGTATTGGTCTAATTCAACCTTTCCCTCTTCATTGGGTGATTCGCCACCTTCGGGTGCTTTTGGTTCTGGCTTCTTAAATGTAAATTGGCCATCCTCATCCATATCAACTTCAAATCCTAAGTTTTTGGTAGCGGCGGCAATATTGACTTCAATCTCTCTTTTACGAAGAACAGCAATTTCATCTTCTTCTTCGCTTGGCGGCAGTTTTAATTTCCAATCTGTAATTCCAAATTGCTTTACAAGGAATGGGAATACATATTCATTATACACATTTTGAGCCATCTGAACGGCTCTATTGGTTACAAGAATCTGCATACCTTCGTTATTCAAACCTCCACTTGTAGTGTTATCGGCCATGAATACTTTGCTAACACCATAGAACGCTGATATTCTATCTCGCAAATCATCCTTAACTGAAACATAATCCATTTCCTTGAGGCTATCCATGAATTTAATCCATTCGACTGCACCCTTTCCATTTTCTGCCTCAATACCCATTACAGGAATAAAGTGAGGGTCTTGTTCCATCTTTTCTTTGACTGCTCTCCAAAAAGATTTCATCGAGTCCATGTTTCTTGTTTGGACTGCTAACAAACCTTTAGGCATTCGGCTCTTGGTATAAGAAGAATTGACATAGTTTTCCATAGCAATTAAAGTCATTATGTTATTGTAAAGAGTAATAACAGGTGACATACCATACAGTCGAGAAGGACTATATTTACTGAAATGTAATACTTCTCCCTTCAAGAAGTATTGGTCGTCACCATTTACTCTATTTACATAATGAACAGGGAATAGATTAGCACCACAAGTTTCACATCTTTCATGCGGTTCTGTTGAAAGCATGTTTCTGTGATTTACACAAGTGAATCCCGTAGTACCTCTTTCACCTAACTCATCAGTGTAAATATACATAGTAACAGGGTCGCCTCTATACACTTCTTTGATTCTGTGCATTCTGATTTTACCGTTGCCATCTATGAAGTATTCTTTTACTAATACAATGTACGCATCATCCATGACATTCAAATCATCTTCTAATTCTCTAAGGACATCAATAAACAATTGCTCAGACTTATTGACATATCCATCAATAAACTTTTCAGCATATTCTAATTGCTTAACATCGGGAGTTCTCAAATCTGTACTGTTACATCGAGAACATTCTGCTACGGGTCTTTGATGTACTTTACCACAATTGTTGCACTTCGCTTCGTATGCCTTTTCCCAAAGATAACCTCTTCTAAATATCTCTTGCTTTAATTGAGTAATACAAGTCCTTGCAATAACTGATTGATTAATTAGATGATAAATTAGAGGGGCAGTCATCATATTTTGATTCTGCCTTTCTTGAATACCCATGTTGAAGATTTTTCTATCAGCAGGTTTAGGAGTTTGCCTCCTAAATAAATTAGTTACGGAAAATCTTCTTTTAGCCATATCATTAAACCTCCTGTGATTTTTCTAAATCCTTTTCAGTTATCAATCCTTTCATAGACTTAGGACTACCATTCGCTACCCAACACTTCTCACAAAAGCCAAATGGTCGCAAGTCGGGTGTAGTATAGCATAGACCGCAGTATTGGAACTTCATAAATCTTCACTTCCTTTCGACCTTAACTTGCTTAGAAGAAGAATCAGAAGTCACCATAAAATCACCTGCATTTCTCGCTATTCTTGGCATGTAATTTCTATAAAAAGACGGCCCTCTATGTTTCCACCAATTAGTAAATGTACTCTGTTTTTTTTGTTTATGGTATTTAGGATATTCTTCAATCAACTGATTCATATATTTTACATCACCCGATTCCATATCATACAATTGGTCTAAAATATATTGTTTAATTGTGCTAAATGGGAACGGCCTTTTTCCTCTTTTCAAAATACTAAACCACTTCATAAATCTTCACCTACTTCTCTAAATGTTCTTCTAATGTCACGCACAACTAAATTATATCTCCCCGATTTAGCAGGGGTAGCAGACACAAAGACCTTTCTTGTAGTGTCTGTGTTATTATTACGAATTGTTAATTTAATATGCTTACCGCCCATTTCTGCACCAATAACATTAACAGGCAGACGAGATTCAACAAACTTTTGGATTTGTTTAACTTCTCTTTTTGATGATTTTAATATTGCACCACCAATGTTTTCTAACTCATCCATAACTGACATTTTACAATTACCTTGTAGTTTTGAAATATCATCTAAGTTAATGTTTTCCTTTGAGAAATCAAACCCAACATGGTCTTTATGGTTCTCCCATTTCATCAATTTGAAAATCTCATCACATCTTTGCCTATACCAATCTGCCTTCTTGTATGATTTTTTCATACGAATTAACTCTAACAACAATTCAGCATTACCCTTCTTCATTCGGAAATGTGGCAAACACTTTGTTAATAATGCAGAAACATCGGCTTGTGAATAGAAATTCAAACGATTTACCGGCCTTGTGTCCTGTGGAGATTTTTGGTCTAAATGCAATCGGCCAAAACCAATGGACTTGTGCATTTCATACATGAAAGTCTTACCCCTCTCTCCTGTTGCCACTAATCCGACTCTTGGATTCATATTACGGTCAAGAGTAATATATCCATCAGAGTCAATAAATGCCGCAGTATAAGCCCACACATTCTTCTTTAACATGCTTGGCATCTTGTAATAACTACCATTGTAACAAGCAATATCTAACTTGTTAATGTTTTTAGATATGGAATTACTGTTAGTGATTTTGAACAAATCCGAAGGCATTCTTTCATGTATTCCTTTAGCATTTATGCCCGGATTTTCACACACCATTTTTAGAATGAAGTCATTCTGTCTATCTTTTTTAGATTTAGTTAAAGACTGATTAGAGATTTTAGAAATAACAGTTCTGAATTCTTTTTTGCTGGCTCTCATGGTTTTGAATAAGCCACTATATTCTTTCCCATAGACCATGCCGTTCTGTTCTAATTCAGCCTCCCAATATTTACACAAGGCATCAACTACTTCTCTTCGGGTTTCAACATCAGTCATTTTGTTTAATTTATGTAAATCCTTTTCATTGAATCTCATTTTATTTAGAGGCACTCGATATGGATTAAGCCAAGTAATAGAATCTATACACTTTTGTAAATGGTCTGAATAAGCATCAATCATAGTATCAATGGCCTTTGCCATTTTTATTCTTTGCTCTCCCTTTAATTTTCTTCGAGCCTTTCTCATTTTTTTAATTAGGTCGGGAACGGTTTGGTCTTGAACAATGTATTCATTAGGAAAATTAACTAATTGCTTTCTTGCTTCGGTAGCATTAATCCCATGGGCTTCTGATAATTTAGAAATCTCTTCATGTTGTGACATAACATAGGTATCAAATGAAGTAGCAACCTTACTTTCTTCGGTTGGTGCAGTTAAGGTTTCTTCCATGTCTTGAAGAACCCCTTGTTCTTCCTCTTCTATTTCTTCAAGATTATCTGCGAACTCTCTCAATTTATCCGGCAATTCTTTTATTAATGTCATATAATCACCTCAAAAGTTTAGCCCCAATGTATTGCCAGAACGGTTAGAAATCTTATCATCAAACAACCCTAAATCATCGAGTAGTATGAAGTTATCTGTGGCTTGGTATGTTGCGGCATTAGCCAATGCAAGACTCATTACCATGTCGTCATATGCGCCAATCCCTTCAAACTTGCCCTTATCGGTAATAGCAAACATAGACAATTCTTCAATCAATGTTGAAGTTACTCTTCTGCTTTCCTCATTACCATAAGGGAAATTCATCTTTGAGTTTTCAAGAGTCATTTGAAGATTCAAAATAATTTCCTGTTTCTTTCTTCGAGTCGTGTTAAAGTCATGCACATTCAAGTCTGCTACCTGCCTCAACTCTTGAGTAAAAGACTTTGCAAAAGTATTGGTTTCAAAAAGAATGGCCTCCGGTCTAAACATTTGACCTATGAGTTTAACCTTCTGAATATTCTCTCTAAACTCGACATTCTTTGCTCGGTCAATATACACAATGGATTTATTTTCATTCTCATCCATTTCTAAAACAGTAATTACATTGTAGTCACCATCGGTTGAAATAGCAGGGTCGACTCCAACAAAATACTTGTAACCTTCACGCTTCATTGGTTTCAATACCAAATCCTTATTCTTAGCATTATCAAGATATTCTGGATTGAATAGAGAAGTACCTGTTGATATTGGTACACACATATATTCTCTTGTGAACATGAGAGAACCAACTTCAGCCTTACGAGCCATTAGTGCATCATAATTCCAACGGGCTGGCCATAGCGGTTCATTTAAGGAATCCAAGCAAGGATATGTACGAACAGTATATGCGGCATTTTCTGACAACTGAGCATAAATATCTGTATAACTGAAAGGAGTACCTATTACTCTTAGAGAAGCCGTGTGGTGAAGCGTTGGTATCATGTCACCATAAAACCAATCAGTTACCTTTTGAATACCTGTCATACTAAACTCTTTCAAAGGGTCGTCAATAATAATTTCTTGAGGGTGTAATCCACGAATCTGCGAACCAACCGACCTCTCAAGAATCTGATTCCCATTGGTTAGTGTAATGTTTCCAATAGCCCAACCCCTTGCAGGTTTGTATTTTTTTAACATAGGGTGCTGAAACATTTTATCAATATCTCTCATGTGAACCAATGTCTGCTTTTGGTTAGATGAAATGTATAACATTTGATATGGGGGTTCTTCAAAGATTAGTTTCCAAACAACCCAACTGTGCATGAATACTGATTTACCATGGTCACGACTACAAATGATAACCGTTCTTTGTGTGCTATTCATTAAGTCATGCCATTCACTAATATAAGAAGGAAAATCAAACCCTAATACATTTTGAAAAAAATATGGAAAAGAGTTTTTAGATAACTCCATATCCATTCGGTGTTCAAAATTTAAGGCTTCTAATTCCATTCTTATTCCTCTTTATCTTCTCTTTTCATTTGGTTCTTTTTGGATTTCTCATCCTTTGTTATTGGGCCACCTTTAGCCCATGTATAACAAGTCCTATCTTCGTGGCATTTGAAGTCGTGCATCCAACAATAGCCTAAACCGCCTTTTACATCTTCAATAGGCATACAGTCTTTCATTCTTGGACTAATATCAAAAGCAATACAATTTGAGCATTTAGATTTTTTAGCGGCTTCAACTGATGTGTCCCAATGTTCCGCTACTTTGTCCCAATAATCAGCCGGTTCATCTATATTCAAAGGCCCGTATTTAATATCCTCATCTTTGATAGCCGCATTTCTATTCTTAGTGTTCAGTTTAAGATTCTGTGTTGCCGCAGGACAAGTCAGTTTTTTTAGTATGATTTCCCAATTCATGTTATCACTTCAGTTTGTCCTTTAGTTCTTTTATTTTGGTTTCTAATGAACGAATGTCTTTTTCTTTTTTGCGAACCTTGTTCATCTGTGTTTCAAAACCATATCTTTCAATTTGCTGACTTGTTCCTAAAGTTGATAATTCAACCCTATGCTTTTCAGCCTCTTTCTCTAATTCTTCTATTTGTTTAAGAGTAGGTGCATTGTGTTCGGCGGCTCTTTTTTTACGACCATAACTTCGGCCTCTTTTAATTATATTTTCCCAACTCATGCAGTAAATCCTCTCCCTCGACTTGGTTTCTTAATAGAGATAATATCTCCATCTCCGTGAATGTATATCTTTCCTTCTTTTACTAGGCGGTCAAGAGTTTCTTTTAGATTAGACATACCCTTTAGGTCTTTTAGGTCTTTCATACCTAATGCACCACCTTCTTTCTGAATTTCACGAAGAATCATTTTTTCAGGATTTTCTTTGTTTAAGAGTTTGAAATCGTTTCCGGTAATTTCACCATCTTTATCTGCATCAATTCTTTTCTGATTACCAATAAGTTTCTCGAATTCTTCTTTTTCAGAATCTAACTTATTTGTATTACAGTGCGCTTTTTCTGTTTTTAGTATGTCTTTCCAATTCATAATTATCCCTTCTGACTAAACTTCTTTCCTGTTGGTGTAGTGGTTTTACCCGACTTTATGCCTTTTCTTTTCTTTTTATCTTGGTAATCTAATGTTCCTTCAGAAGTGCTTTGGTATTTACTTCTTGACATATATCTGCCTCTTGTTTTTTCTTTTCTTGGAGTTTTACCCTTTGCCTTTGCTCTATGTTCTGTTTGAGTTCCCCAATCTTCATCAGTCCATTGGTCTAAATCCCGTTGTTCCTTTGTTTTAGCCTTGAGAATATTGCGCCAATTCATCTATATGTTCCTCCACGCTTCTTATATTCTCTTGCCGCCCATTGAGCCTTTCTTCCAGACCATGCGCCTTTAGCATTTCCACCTTTACCATCTCCCATTACTTTATTTTTAGCGGCTTGAACAACCCTTGCTCTTAATTTGGGATTTGCATACGGTGATTTTTTCTTCTTTTTCTTTTTCAAAATTTCTTGCCAAGACTTTACGACTTTACTAGCATTATAGATTAACACATTATCCTCTCCATGAGCATCTATTTCTTTTTGGACTATATTTTTTGGCATACCTTCTGGCAAATTATCAATATCTGCTTTGATAAGACCTTTTCTATTTAGAAATGCCATCCACTTAGGACTCAAATTATTTACGAAAGTAATGTATGGTTTAGAACCGCTTTTTTGTAATTTTTTATCTAACAGTTTTTCTGATAGCCGTTGATTATGATATTCGGTAATAACAAACATTCCTGCACTCGCATAAAAAGTACCATTATTTTCTATTCCACTATATGCTATTGGAACCCCCTCATCAAATATAAGATAATACAAAGGATTCTTAATACCTAATTCTGTTTTACTTGTAGTAGGTCTATCCCTTCTCGCTTTCTTTATATATTTTTTATTATTCTCAGACCAATAATCATTCCAAATCCTAAGCATATTCTCTTCAGAATATAGCGTATCTGAAATAACAATCGCCATACTATCACGCTCTAAAGTTAGCCTTAATCAAATACACTTGCTCGGAACTAATGCCGTATTCTTTCGATAGGTTAGAATGGGAATCATCTGACTTAACAATATTCTCAACTTCTAAGTGACTTAAATCAACTCTCTCTTCATGGTACATTTTATCAAGGAAAGAATCAAAATTCTTTTCTAAGTTAAGGAAACCATAAACAACTTTTTTACCTAACTGTTTTCTAATAATATCGTGGGCCTTGAGTAACTTCTTGACTTGGAAAGGAATATCTTGTTGCTTCTGTGCAAAGAAATCCATTATTTTGTCATAGTGTATTTTCTTTTTATCGCTTTCCGATAAAGCACCTTGATTGACTTCTAAATAATTAACTAGCGCAACAAGGTATCTTCTTTTTCCTACTGAACCCATGTAACCTTTTACTCTATCCTCTATGGTTTTACTGCCTCTTCTTGGAAATCTTTTCTTAAATCTTGCAAAATCATCTATCTCATTCATAAGAACAAATATAATCATACCCAATTCATTTGCAATATCATCTTCGGCTTCTTTTCCAAATATCTCCACCAAGGCTCTCAACGCTTTTGTTCCGGTAGTAAATAACGAATTATCAATCTCCACTTGTTTATCCTCTCGATAAGATAAGAAGTCTGCAATATCTTCTAATGCACCAGCACTAATTTCTTTCGCTGACCCTCTCGCCATCTTCTCCCAACTTGAACCAAACACATTCTCTAAACCTATCTCTTTCGCCCAAGCGTCTATTCCACGACTGCCTACTCCATTCATAAATGTAGGTGCGCTAACAACCAATAGCCCTGCTTGTAAAGGACTAATGAAATAGTCCATAGAGGCTTCTAAAAACTCTTGCAAAGATTTTGTTAATTTCTTATAATCTTCGTTAATATCAGCAAATCCTCTATCGCTTGCTCGACTACCTTGTGCTGAAACCAATCCCAATTTATTGGCTCTAACTGCTTCGACCCAATCAATAGGTGCAGAACCCTTCGGTTGTCCTTTTGTGCTTCTATTAGCAACATGGAATGCAAACGATTCTTGGACTTCATCTTTTTCATACTTATCTCCGGCCTTTGCGCCTTCGGGAATATCATCATCTTCAGTGTATTCTCTTTCAACTTTTTTAGTCTTGAGCCTAAGAACCTCATACAAGTCGTTAAAGAATTCCTTAATGGTTGTATCAACATCATCGTCTAATTTCTCATCAGTGATTGCGCCCTTAACTCCTTGCCTATACATCTCCATAAACTCTTTATTGTCTAATACAGAAATAGGCAAAGCAAACATATTGTTTTTCAAATCTTCTTTTTCTAATCTCAAAGAATCATCTATCTCATCAGCCCACTGATTTATTTTATGTTTAGTGGTGGGCTGAATAATTAAATCTGTTGTGTTATCAGCCGCTTCATCTAAAAAGTCATAAATATAATCTCTAAGTTCATTATGTTGTTTTGTTGTTAAAGCAACTAATTTAGTATTTCTTTTTAATTCCCATGCCAATAGAGGGTCAAGATATTCAGTTAATTTCTTACCTATCTCTTCCTCATCAGAGTCTAAAGTATCACCAACTATGTTTTCAACTAATTCACCCGATTCTGATTGAGCAATAGCCGACAATGCTCTTTTTGAACCAGCCATTATTTGTTGTTCCCCAACTTCACTTCCAGAAACTTCATCTCTTTCCTGTTCCTGTACTTGTCGCAATTCTTCTGCTGACATATCAGCATCTCTTTCACCAAGTCCTCTCTCTTCTTGGTTTTCTCTTTCTTTTTCCATGATATTATTTGTCGCCATCCAAGCATCAATTAGATTGCCAAATCTTGTAACCGGCTCATCATGTGTTGAGTTATAACTTTCAAATTTACCAATATATTCTAAGTTTTTATTTCTATATCTTTTGAAAAACTTCTCAAAGTCAAAAACTAATTTGTCTGGAACCTTGTTCTCTTTTTTTACTAATTCCTGAGCAAAAGCATCAAACTTCTCCTTAAAAATAGTATATTTTTTTGCCGTTTCCGACCAATGTTCATAAATAATCTTTCGATAAGCACCTTTAGAAGCATCAACCGCACCATAAATAAAATTAAAATCAAGAGGCGGTATATCAACACCTTGTTTTTCTTCAGTATAGGTAGTTCTATATCTCCCTACTCTATCTTTTGGCTTTTCTTTGGATTCACCAAAATCATCTTTTTCTTCTTTAATATAAGCATACAGTAATTTGACATTATGTATCGCTATTTCAAGTCCTTCGGGGGGTTCACCCGATTCCTCATATTTTTCAGCCGCTTCTCTTGCTTTCTCAAGTTCACCAAGATTAATCATTTGCATATTTTTTACATTAAATAAAAACCTTCCTTGTTTACCTGTTTTTAATTTCACAGTGCTGGTTAATTGTGCAGGAGAAATTTTATTGCCTCTAAGGTTTTCAACTTTTATTTTATTAAGGATTGCACCAAATTGGCTCATTTGTGAAGAAACACCTTCGGTTGATTTTCCTGCTTCTTCAACAGCCTGTCTTAATTCTCTTTGGAATTTATTTCGCAAATCATTTTGATTATCAAAATTTTCGCCTCGAATAAATTCTAAGAATTTATTCACTTCTTTTCTAAAGGCTTGGTTTCCTTTTATGCCCGTTAGTTTAGAAATATCCTTAATTGTGTTTTCAGAAATATCATAATCAACTTCTTGTACTAATCTTACCATAATTATACCTCCAATAAATTAACATCGCTGCTTGTAAAGACTTTAATAATGTTGGATAAATGACGCTTATCATACATAGACGGGAAATTAACCAAATGTTGTAATTGGTTCTCGAAGGACTTCATAATTAAACCTTTCATATCAGTTAAGAAGGTAGTCATTACTTGAGTACCTAATTCTTTCTCTGCAATTTCTTTTGCTTTAGAGGGGTCTTTGTCTATCTTATCGTATGCTTCACCTATGAAGTCCGGTTTCTTTGGATAATATTCTGCCAATATAGCAAGGAACCCTACCGCCGCTTCTGCACTAAGAACGGCTAATTTGTTAAAATTAGTATCAACTTCTTGTATGATTGAGTTTAGAGCATTCTTTTTTGTCTGTGCTAATTCAGCAACCATAGAAGGGTAATCATCCACTGCATTTACAGTTTGTCGCAATCTTGGTAGCAAATCTCTGTTGGCTTCAAATCGCTTACCTTGCATCTCTTCAAATCGCTTAATGTTGGCTTTCTTTTGAGCAATAGCATTTCTTATTCTTTTTTGTTCAGCACTGCTTTTACCTTCAAGAATCGCTTCTAATTCTTTGATTTCCTTCTCCTTTTCCTTAGTGGAGTCTTTCAATTTACTTTCTTTGTATGCAGGGTTTCTTTTGAAAGATTCCCCTAAAGCCTCAATCATTGTAGTAGGAGTCACATACTCAAATTCTTTGAATTTCGAGGGGATACCGTTGTCATCCCATTCTTTCGCCAAAGCAAATTCTATCTGCACATATTCAGAATCGGCTATCATGTTATTTTCGTCGCTGTTATATTCTTCTAAAAGCAATTCTTTTTCAGATATTGGGGTGGCAAACCAATGTAGTTTGAGTTTTCCTTCATTATCTAAATTATTTTCTTTCCAATACTGAAGGAAAGCAACGGCTTCTTTTTGAGTCCAGCCCTGCTCAAGTCGGTCAATAGTTTCTCTTCTCAACTCATTTCTTTTATTATTTATTTCTTGTTTTCGAGAAGGACTTGCCTCTATTTTTTTCTTGAGTTTTCTTTTAGCCGATTCTTCATTTGTAAAATCAATACTATTTCCTTTTATGTCTAGGGCATAATATCTAAGGGGAATATCATATTTGAAACTGTTTGGTCTAGCACCATGTTTAAGAGCAAGAGTATCAATAATATCATTAATTATCAAAGACTTTGCTCTTTCTTCTGAAATAAACTCTGTTTTTCTTGCCATGTTAAAATAAGTCTTAAACCAATCTTTACCTTTTACAGAATGATACAATACGGCAGAACCATAAGGATTGAAAGCCAATTTCTTTTTATTCCCGCTTCCTCTTTCTAAGAACATGATGTCGGGGAACTGTATATTGGTTCCACCAACCGTTGCTTGAGAGGAAACTTTGTTGTAATCTTGTTTTTCAGGAGATACGCCAGAAAGCCATGTTGGTATCAATTGAGAAGGAGTTCCTGTAACTGCTTCATATCCATTAATATATTTCTGAACCTCTTGTGCTGAATTTACAGGTTTTGCTTTGTATTGTATTCCAGAATAAACCAATTCTAAACTTTTCCCTCTAACATCTTGTAATGCTTCTTTTTTACCACCAAATATTAATTGAATGCCGTATTTTTTCTTTAATTCCAAATAAATTTTCTTTATTTCTTCCTTTTTCTCAACAATTTCTTTTTTATCGGGATTAATTTCATCAACACTTTTTTTATCTTTAGATTGTATGCGTTTTAGTTCCCAATCGGACTGATTTTCGTCTTTCCACAAAATAGGATTAATACTTTTAGAAAAATCCCCGATACTTTTGATTTTTAACAAAATTACACCCTCTTTATACTCAGAACCAAAATATTCTGCTATTTTTTTGACATTTTCATCATTTTCATCGGGATTATTTTCAAACGCTATCATGTTTTGCTCATTTTTAGCATTTAGACGCTCTTGATACGCAATAATATCTCTCGCTTCGGGGTATCTGCCCCAATCATCTTTTCTTGAAGGCATTAATTTCTTTAATTTCTCAACTAATGCTTTCTTGTCACTAAAAAACGCTTCTTTTATTTCTTTTACGAGTTTTTCAATCTCTTCGGCATTACCTTTTGATGGTTGACCTGTCTGTGTTGGCATCATGCCAGAAAGAGTTTCTAAATTTGACTTAATTTGTTGAACATTTAGGTCTTTATCGGGATAATTTTTGTATTTTTCTAAAATTTCTTTTATCTTTGTATCATTTCCCTTAATCTGATTGATTCTTCTTGCCAAAATTTGCAAATCAGCATCAGAAACCTCATTATTTTTTATTTTGTCCATTAAATCTTGGGTGTTATCAGCAGAAATTATGTCAAAAGCAAACATAGTTGGGTCATCAATGTACGGATAACCAACAGGTTTCTTCAAAATCTGAAACCAATTGCGGCTCACTGCAAATCCTCCACGAAATCATCAATATAATCTGAAAAATTTTCTGCTACATTAGCCCATTCAACATCACTAATTGCATCAATCTCACCATAGCCCTCTAATTCTTCCATAAAGTTACTGTTATGAACCATTATGTTAGGTAGCCATTGACTCAACATGGACAATACTTCTGTTTTATCATTACCGGCATTCACTAAACTCTTAATATAACCAATTATGCTTTGATATAATTCAAAATCATTCATAGCATGTAATTCTGCTGAACGAGTTGCGGTTTCCATTCCCTTCATTAATTTAGTAAAGGTATCTTTTAGCCTATATTCTGTGCCATAACTTGTTTTGCCCATATTAATGTAATAGGACGAAGTGTTAAGGTAAGTGCTTATCGCTCTATTTGTAGGGATATTTCTTGTTGATTTTTTTATATCATTTTGATAGTTGTATAAACTATCAAGAATTCCTTTAGGGGTTCTTTTATTTCCATCCGACATAATTTCATCAATAATTGGCCCCCATCTATTCATGGGCTTCGAGCCTTTCAGCATTTTTTTATACGGATTAGTCAAATGTTTTCCGGGGTCAGAACCCGTAGCACCAAAATTAGTAGGAGTTGGATTTCTTTGTTCTTCTAATACTGCCATGGCCGCATCATGTGAAGGTGAAGATACAGGTTGTTCTTCAACGCCATGAGCAGGTGACCCTACTTCCTTTAGAACGAGCCTCATACCCTCAATGGTTCTATTGGCTTTAGGCATTCTATAAATTGTTTGAGTAAATTCCTTTTTTGCATATGCACTGCCCCAATGAATAGCATTTTCTAATGCTCTCTGATAAAAGTCTTTGGCTTCTTGATTAGGAAACCTAAGTCCCATTACATCTAAGAATCCTTTCTCAACATCATTTTTTAGAACATCTTTCCAATCCATATTATCACCACAATTTTTTACATGCTAAACATTTAGGAGTTTTAATCGGGCCTTTACATTCATTACACTTATGCCTTTTTTTGTAATTTTCCCTGCGTTTTTTGTTGGTATGGGTTCCTCCGCCTCTATTTTTTCCTTTACCTTTGAAATTTCCATATCCTTTAGCACCAGCATGAATCTTTTTATCTTCGACAGTTCGCATCATAATTTTTTTTCCTGCTCTATCTGAAGTATATACTTTACCTTGCACCATATCTTTTTTATCTTTCTTCAATATTTTTATCCAAGTCAATCTAATTCACCTCTCACTGTTTTAATATTATATTCTAAAAAATCAATCATATCGGGAATATTAGGTTCAGGTTGCTTCATCATCTTGAGTAATTCCTCCATATAAAATAATGACTGTTGTAAAATAATTAATTCTGCTGGCGTTTCTAAATCGCCTTTGGCCTGTTCTCGCCAATCAGATTTAATTATTTTTTTCCAAGTCATTGTAATTTCTCCTTATTGTCGATGTCTGTATGCGCTTGGTTGTTCTAATACTTCCGTACCTAAATATTTTCCATCTTTTGTAAATTTTTTGTATATTATGTTTATTTTGGTTGCTTGTGTAGGAACCTCATCGAGAATTTTATCAAATTCAGGATATTTAACCGGGCCGAGATTGTGCATTACTCCATCAAAAGTTTCATATTCAATCCACACATTCCAATTACTTCTATCTTCTTTTACTATATCTTTCCAACTCATTGTAATTTCTCCTGCATTTTCTTTTTAATATCTAACCAAATCTCAGGATTGTTTTGTGCAAGCACTTCTTGAACGATTTGCATTTGTGCGACAATAATAGTATCTTGTCGCTTGTGAATAAGTTTTCCTTTGAATTCCATCAAATACTTTAGTGACTCTCTAATTTCTCTTGCTAACTTAGTTAGAGCATCAATCATCTTAGGGTCTAATTCATTTCCTAATTCATTGAACACTTGCTCTAATCTCGCATCTAACTTCTCAACATTGTTAGAAAGCAAATCAATTTCATTTACCTCCTTCTTAGCAATTATGGCGGCTGCGGATTGCTGCACGATTGGAGTTAAGTGATGTTTCATATGTCGTTGAATTTGTGCCTTTGTAGTATCTAAAGCCAAAGCCACCGCTTCACTGTCTATCTCTCCATTACTCAATGCCTGTTCGTAATGTTTTCTCATTGGGTCTGTGCATAAAACACATTTAGGATTAGCCGACATAACATAATCTCCCATATGGTTTCTTTGATGTTGTGCCGCAGTTCCACTTCTCCAACCATTAGCCGCATCTAATTCATCACAAGTCATAGTGCCGTTTTCAAGAGAAGCCTCTAATTCTTCTCTATTGTCTGCTTGACACAAACCACAACGCTTTCTATTAACTGCCATAAACTTACTCTCCTATTTTTGATTGGTAGTCTGTTTGCTTATCAATAATTAATCTAATAATTTTAGCCATACGAATAGGGTCATCCACCAACGAGGCTTTACCAAATCCATTAACACTTACTTCGGGTGGCTTAGTTAGATAGTGCATATTGAAGTGATGTTGTTTGCCTTTGTACTCAAACTCAAAAACACCCCAACCTGTATGTTCTGCATTTAATTCTTTTTTTACTGCCGTTATCCAAGCCATAGAACCTAATCCTTCTTCAAAAGTACGGTTCTTGATTATGGCTTGCCAATTCATTTAATCAACTCCATAGAAGGCTTTGCCACATATTTTTTAGAACAATTTTTTCATCAGTGTTAGGTGCATTCATGCTCTGTAAATCTCTTGTTCGAGTAATTACAGATTGATTCAAAAGAGCCTTCATAGCATTCTTAGTTAATTTTAACTGAATGGTTTTAGGCTGTGCTTTTTCTTTTCTAAACAAATTAAGAATTGCTTGCTGAGAAGTAGGAGAATAATTAAATTTCTTTTCTGCTAAAAGTTTAGCCGCATTAGAAGTTTGAAAATTTGGCCCATTGTATAGGTTAGTTTTTCTCAAAAGCCCTTGAGCAAATCGTTTAATCTCCGGTATCTTTGCTAATTCTTTTGCTATTCTAACACTATTTACAGGGAACACTAATTCTTCTTCTCCGGCTATTCTATAATCGAATCCTGTTCTAATTGCATTCTGCCAAGCCATTTGGTCGTTAGGCGCACTTCGACCATTACGGCCAGATGGCTGTTGTCGTATCAATGCTCTATCAACTAAAGTCACTAATGTTAATGGTGAAGCCTCAAATGTAACTGATGTAATTTTACCTGCGGGTGCATCTTTTTGCTTTAATCTTGGAAACTCTCTAATTACATCTTGGTCTTGAATACCTAATTTGAATTGAGTATTTTCAAATTCTCTCTTGAGAGGCCCAACTAATAGGCGACCATCTTTACTCCAAAATCCTACATTTCTAACAACCTTGTCAAAGAAGTTTTCAATGTCGCCAAGAGCCTCATATTCTTGAATATTATCATCTTCGGGAATAGGAATATCTTCAACCTCATTTATAATATCTGCAAGTTTTCCTTTTACATCTTGCATAATTACTGCTAATCCTCTTGACTTAAATTCATCATCAGCACTTTCGTTAAACAAAGCCTTGTGTGGTAAATTAGTACCTGTGAACCAATGGGCGGGTGCGGCAGTAGTTTTGTTTTTCTTAGCATAGGCTTCTGTTCGATAATGCCCTTGAACAATCTTAGGTGCTAATTTTTGATTTCTTCTGCCTCTTTTACTTTCAGTAAATAGAATAAAACCGGGGTCTAAAGCCGGTGAATCATCAGTTTCTTTTCCTGTACCTTTCAGAGCCATTAAAGCATCTCCTAAGTTTTTGATAATCATTTCATCGCCAACAGTATAGAATTTTCTTTCTAATAGATTGTCAAGTAACTTGATGTATTTATTTGCACCCGAATTCACATGGCCTCGGTTTCTGCTATTTGCTCTCATTGAAGTGGAAGTAACATGCTCAACCAAAAAATCATACAATGTTGGAATGCCTTGAACCAGCATTTTTCCACTTTTGATTCCGGTACATGCTCTTTTCCAAGCAAGGTAGTCTTGAATAAATTCAGACTTTGAAGTGTTTTGAGTGATTTTCATGCCTTTCCAATTTTTCTGATTTTTCTTGGTGGTACTTGTTGTTTTCTTTTTACTCATTCTTCATCCTCCTTTTTCTTTTTTCGCTGGTTGTATGTAGTATTAAACAGTGCTGGTGAAGAAGTAGTAGTTACTGCGCCATCCATAGCCTCTTTGAAATTTTGAAGAGATGTGCCTTTAACATCATCGTCTAGTTGGAACCGAACTTTATCATCCATAGTTAATCCTTTAGATGGTGCATTGAGTTTAGCCTCCTTTCCATCAAATAGAATTTCTGTTTCACCGTTAGAATATTTACCTAAGTTACCTTCTTTGCCAACAAAGTGATATGCTTCTCCGTTTTTATCATGGATTACATCGGGAAACGCTTTGACAATATCTCGCCAACTCATTTTTCTCACCTAACTAAAGTGTAATCCATTCGCTCTTAAAAACTCAAGCAAATCCATGCCTTCATCTGTCATATAGAATTTATCAGTATAATTTATTTTTCTCAATAACTCATCAAATTCCTCGTAAAGACCTTCTAACAGTTTTGGATTATCACCATTAGCATACATTTCTTTTAGCAATTGAGTTAGCCTTTTTCCATCATTTTTTAATATATCTTGCCAACTCATTTCTTTTCACCTGTTATCAAATCTTTATTCTTCTCTTTTTCTGCTTTGTCTAATTCTTTAGATTTAGCATCAAACCAAGTGTCAAGTAATGTGCATCGGGTCATATTAATAGCCATCCCTATATCCTAATTGTCTTGCGCCAGCCGCAAAACTTCTTCCTGCTCTTGCGCCTCTTTCTTCTCTCATTTCTTCTTCGGACATATCGCCCCAATCTTCTTCATATTGAGCGTATTTCTTAAAAGAATTTAGAATAGCCTGAACAAAATCTCTTATTCCTTGCCTATCATTACCCCATGATTTAAGGTCAATATCAACATCAATTTTCTTTTTATCTGCTTGAGTAGTCAATTCAATATCGTGTAACTTGAAACTGTTGATAGCCATAGTTGCATAATCGGGGTTTCTTGGATTTGAATACAAATCGTAATCATCGGGCAAATACCTAATAGTCATTTTATCTGCACCGAATCCTTGACGATAAGCATAAGGTTCATCCATGTCGGTAATAATTAATTCATGGCCAAATTCGCCATAGCCATAAGTACCGTCATAGCCATCCATTTGTTCATCAGACATAGTAGTAAATTCTCTATATTTTCTTTTGTCTGATTCTTTCATCCAAGACAAATCCTCATAATGGTCGTCATATTTAATCTCAAAACCTAATGCCTCTAAACTACGGATTACTGCACGACCAAATTCAGGTGTAGTCATATTACCTACATTATCGTACTTCTTTATTTCTTCTTTTTTAACTATTTTTTTCCATGTCATATTAATCAACCTCACATTTCGCTCATGGCGTTATTTTCTAAAAAGTCAACAAACTTTCTTAATCTATCAATAAACTCGTTAATTTTTTCCTGAGATTGTTCTTCTTCCATTTTAGAATAAGATGTTGAAGCAACCAATTCATCATAATTTGTTACCATCCGTTCAATTAATGATTCTAAATCATCTAATATTTTTTCCGCTTCATCAGTATCTAAATCAGACTGTTGTGCGGTATATCTTTTGGCTTTCTTTATTTCATCTTTCCATGTCATAATAATTTCTCCAAAAAATTTGCGGCGGATTTTTTTTATCAAAGGGTAACTACCCCATCAAATTTAATTCTGCCCTTATCATCAATTTCGACTCTTTGAGCATTATATTCCTTTTTCAGAAGTTGTATTATGTCGTTTGCTTTGATTCCAGCCATTTGTAGTTTTACAATGTAATCTGCTACTTCCTTAACAAAAATGCTATAACTTCCCGCAGAAGGACTTTGGCGTATCTGTTGTTGGAGTTCATCATCAAGGAAATCTTCTAAAATCTCAGGAAATTCACTCATTAGTTTATTTCTTTGTTGGTTTAATTCCTCATGCCTTCTATGTTGAGCATCACCTATATTGAAAGGTGCTTTTCTTAGTGTGTTTTTCCATGTCATATTAATCACCTCTCATTCTTCTAAACATCATATGTAAATTCTTTAATGCAGTTGATGATGCAAATTTACTCAAATCCTCTCTATTATAATAATCGGGAAATAGCCTCATAATTCTGCTTCTAAATGCCTCAAAAGATGTAGTATAACTTTTTGAATCAGGAGAACTCAAAAATGAGCGTTTTCTCATATTTCTATTTGCTTCATCAAATAGTTCATCTTGAGTCCTTCTTCTTTCTTTTGGCATTCTCATTGGGCCTCTTGGCGCATTTCCTTTAACTA
>Ga0209232_1000660_pt1 | contig 20342 bp, 22 predicted proteins | sample ETNvirenome_2_60_FD_184066 | JGI IMG/M metagenome (GOLD analysis project Ga0209232, IMG submission 184066) | Marine viral communities from the Pacific Ocean - ETNP_2_60 (SPAdes) (version 2) | ecosystem: Environmental > Aquatic > Marine > Oceanic | place: Pacific Ocean | collected 2013-06-22
TGCGTGTGCGTGTGGGTGTGCATGCCTGCGCCCCCCCGTGGGTGTGTGTGCGCGCGTGTGTGCCCGTGCCCCCCCGTGGGTGTGCGTATGCGTGTGCGTGTGTGTGCGCGTATGTGCGCGTGTGCCTGCGTGCGTGTGTGCGTGTGTGTGTGCGCGTGCGAGGCGGCCGGCTGCACCCCCCTGGGGATTTTAGAGAAACAAAACGAATTTGTTAAAAATAGCCAGTTGACGGGAGCTTTTGACAAATATAGAGTGACGGACTGGAGTGATTATGAATGATTTTGTGTGTTTGGCTCGTCGATTTCCTGCTGCTGGTATCGAGGGCGTACTGGGTGTTCCTGTTAGTAGCGATGAAGAAATAAACCAGTATCTAGAAGCGTTACCGGTTCCTGTTGACGATGCCAAAGTCAAGTTTGTCCGTTTGACTGCAATACCTGAAAAGTCGAAAAGTCATCTGAGGCAAAACGACGTAGTCGTCAAATATGATGGATTATCAGAGCGGTTTTTGGACATTCTTCGTCCTGTAAAAACGGCACACTATAATACAGGGTATCAATCTGGAGAAACTGACTGGGAACTCGCGGAGCAGGCGAGGCAGAAGGCTTTTGAGACAGGAGACTGGGCCGTAACGAACAACTCTCGCCAGATTGCGGTATGTGATCCAGAGGGCAATCTTGCTGTAGTTTGTGCGTCTAAAGGCACTGCTCGGACACTGTTTAAGTACGCATACGCCGTTTACCTGGATAACGATCGAGACAAAGAGCGGATTACGAAGAATCCGTACAAACAATACAGTTCGTTGCCGTCAGACAAGCCAAGATGGGCGTGGGCCACATTTAAGTTCATGCATTTCTGGCTTTTCAAGCATGGGCCAGTTGTCGGTAAGGGAAGGTGGCACGAGTTCAAGAAGAAGCTCAGAAAGCACCATTCTGCAATACAGCGGGTGCCAAAGCCTGAAATTGGGCCATATTTGAGGCTTCACACAAGAAGAACGCATTCAAAGACACAAGAGTTCTGGAAGCGGTGCCGTATAGAGTATCTGAATGATCCTGAGTCCATACCGGCCTCGCTTGCTTTCGTTGCGTCAAAGAACGAAGTTCGATGGGTCCGTGTCCTTGTTTCTGACATTGAGGAGTTGTTTCAGTGTGTTGATTGGGACGAATGGTCTGATTTTGCCGATCCGTTCCATTTCTCTACGTTTAAAAACAAAGAGATGTCTAAATGGAACTGATATTGGACGCGAAGTTTATATCTCGCAATCTTCGCATGGCGATTCGTGAGTGGTATGCGTGGTTGGCTGACAAGTCTTCCAGGCACGATGATTGGATAGCAGTACCTCATTGGTGCAAGCAGATTCCATCAAGGCTGGACATTCCGTGGGCTTTGAATGACTTGGACAAGAGCATTGGCCGTCGTCAATTGATGAAGGCGTTATTTGTTGTGATTGACGAGATTCACATGGCCAGTTCGCAGATGGAGGGTGTTCCATCTGTTGAGAAGCTGAGGGATCATCTTTTAAGTTGGTATGAGGAAGAATATGAGTGATTGGCCGTACATGGTGGAGATTCCTGGTGATCCAATTGGCAAGGGAAGGCCGAGGGGGGCATCGATTGGTGGCAGAGTGCGCCTATATACGCCGAAAAAGACGGCAGATTGGGAGCGTTCTGCGGCGATGGTGATGACCAGCGTTTGGCGAAAAGCGCCACTTGATGAGCCTGTTGAGGTTCAAATAGCGGCATTTTCTCACCGTCCGAAGCGTTTATTGCGCCGAAAAGACCCAGATCACGTCATTTGGCGTGGATCTAAGCCAGATGCAGACAACATTTGCAAATGTGCGTTGGATGCCTTGGTGATGGCAGGCGTATTGAGGGACGACTCATTGGCTGTGAAGGTAACGATCCTGGACTTCTATGCTGAGCGTGATCGTGGTCCGAGGTTGTGTTTGCGTATGCGTCCTGCGCAGCCTGAGCCTGTAGAGGGTTGGTGGGACTCGGCATCGCGAAGAACAGCATCAGTGTTGGCCAAGTTCACAACGGAGGATGACGGATTCATGCATGATTTGCCGTGGTAGCCGTATGGTGCTACACTTTAACTGAGTCGTTCTTAGTCGTTTGACTCTCCTGTAGTTTGTTCTAAAGGCCCTACTTGCTCTGGTGGGGCCTTTTTCTTTGTTTGCTTTATTGTTGATATGCGGTAATGTTGACAAGAACATTTTGTTGGAGAAGCCATGGCGACCACGACTCTTGATAATACGTATGTTACCTACAAGGTTGTTGTTGAGGATGACTTGGGCAGTGCTACGTTGCAGAACTTTACGAATGGTGCAGCGACTGTTTACTCAATCTTTGTAGACAATACCCAGAATAACAGTGATGTTTCGGTTCTTAAGTTGTATGATAATCTTGTAGATGGTGGAATTGATGTTGATTCAACTGAAGCGGATTATCAGTTTGCGATTGAGGCAGACAAGGCTCGTTTGCTTTCTTTTCCGAGTGGTTTGACGATTTCCAATGGTCTTTCTATGCGTTGCGTGAACGGTGGTGCTTTGGCAAACACGAGCGATCCTTCAGGCAATGTTACTGTAACTGTAGTTTTTAGCTGAGGTTTTCCGATGGCAGATATTCTCAAGACCGTAAGTAGTCCGCTTGGAACCTTGATTTTCCATGAGACGGCAGCAACGGCTACTAAAGTAGTGAACGTTTTTGCGAAGACTGCGCCGAGTTTGTATTCGGTGAAGTTGGATAACAGTGCAAATTCGAGTGAGGCGGTGTATTTGAAGTTGTACGAGGACACTCAGGCTGCTGGCGGTCAGGTGACTGTTGGCACGACTGTACCTTCGTTTATTATGAAGGCACCTGCTGGTCGTTCGGTTGAGATGTACATTCCACAGGGTCTTGTGTTTTCGACCAGCAATTATGTTGTGATGGCTGTGACGACTACTGCTGGCATTGCTGGCACGACGGATCCGAGTGGTACGGTAGCTGTTACTTTGATTGGGACTTGATGGTATGGCGTCATTTGATGACGTATTGATGGGTGGCATGCGTGGTTTCCGCAAGGAGACTGGCCAGCCTTTGGACGAGCCTGAAATAACCCAGGTTGAAAGTCAGCAATCAACCGACGACCTTCGTGAGCGTTACGACAGTGCTCGTAATGAGGTTGTTCGTCCGACGTACCGTGGTTTTGAGATTCCTTATGGAATGGGCATTGAGGAGACGGAGGCTTGGGCTGACTCGATTGACGAGCGTGAAGACGAGCGTGAGCGGAAGGAGTCTCTTTCGTACAGGGTTCCGAGGGCTCTTATTGGTCCTGGTCGGTATCTTTTTGGTTCTCATGCTGATCCTGAAGAGGAGCGCAGGGTTCAAGAGGAGTACGGCTTTGATCCTGTGAAGGGCGAGCCTGAGTTTGTTGAGGATTTGCGCGAGGGTGAGCTTCGTAAGATTGGCTATGATCCGATTGGTTCAATGCGTCGTGCGTATAAGATTATGGATGAGATGGCTGAGAAGGCCATTTTGGAGGATGATCCTGAGTCTGCGCGCAATTTGGCTGACATAGCGAGTTTCAGGGATCCGACTGGTGTATCTGATTTGCTTTCTGGTGTTGCATCGACTCGTTTAGCGTTTGACGATCCTGAGCGTTTTGGCACGCATGCTACAGCGGCTGGTGTGTCTTATTTGGCCGCAGCGATACCTTTGGTTGGATCCGGCCTTGCCAAACAGATTTTGCTTGGTGCTCCTGATGCAGCGAAGGCGGCACCTGATGCACCAGCACCCGTATTCGAGGCCGCAGCCGAGCGCATGGTCGAACGCTTGCCCGATAAGATTAGTGTTCAGGCGCTTGAGAGTACTTTGGGTCGCAAAAAGCATCCGAAATCGGGTGAAGTTGTTCGATACACGAAAGATGTGAAGGACAAAAACACTGGGGAAATCATCCACAAGAAGGGCGACAAGAAGCTCACACCGTCTGGGGAAGAAATTCTTCATCCTGAGTTCATCTACAAGGACATCTCGGAGAGCGAGTGGAACGACACAAATTTCGACGACTTCATCAATGCGGCAAAGGCATCGGGCAAAAAGAGCGTCACCAAGGACGAGTTTATCCAGCATCTTGAGGACAACAAGGTCCAGATCGATGAAGTTCGGCTTGCAGAGAACGCTCCTCTTCCTCAAGAGCTTCAGGATCTGAGTCTTAAAAAATTAGAGGCTTCAAGGTCGTTGAATTCTGAGTCTCAGGAGTTGGCGAAGATTCTTGCTCCTGGTGAGAACTTTGGAACGCATCGGCACAAGTTTGAGCGAAATGCGTATCACTACCATGGTTTGTACGTTGATTATTTAGCAAAACATTGGGACGTCGCAGAGAATATGAATCGTGGCGATGTTCCAGACGATATGTGGGAAGTTGTTTCCAAGATTAAAGATCTTGAGAATAATGTTCCGATTTCAGACTTGACGGTTGAGCATGGCGCACTGATCACTGAGGTGCGCAATGCGGTGAACGCGAAGCTGGCTGATCCTGAGTATCAAAAGTTTGTTGATCAGCAGGGCATTGATTTTAGTGTAGTGAATGCCTCTAGTGTCGATCCAGATTTTCTGAAGCAGGCCAACAAAAGGATTGAGCAGAATTATAACCTTCGGACAATCGCCAGCGCCCTGAACAACATACCCGAGGCCGAGTCTCGCCTTATTGCCCTGCGTAATTTTGAGTCTTCTCCCAAGTATCAGGAGTATGCGAGCGTACAGAATCAGTTCCGAAGGAAGGCTGAGGAGTTGATGCCTGAAATTCAGGGTAAAAAACCAGAATACGAAATATACACCGTCCCAGGCGGCGAGGACTACCAAGAGATTCTGCTGACGGTTCCGACGAAGCGGTACACGGAGTTGCCTGAAGGCTTTGAAGTGTTGGACGTGGCAGACGTATATAAGAATGAAAACAGTCGCGGTTACTACCAAGTTTTTCGTGATGGCGCTCCAGTTGGTGGTTCGCGTGGGATGTTTCGAACACCAGAAGAAGCCAAGCAATTTGCGATTGATGAAATTAATGAGGCTGATGGTTGGGACAATTTTGGAAAAAGAAAAAAGTTCACCGACTCCCACCACGGCAACATCCCCAACGTCATGGTCCACATCCGCACCAAGACCCGGATTGACAGCAAGGGCCGCAGGATCTTGTTTGTTGAGGAGATCCAGTCTGACTGGCACCAGAAGGGCCTGAAGCGTGGGTATACGAGCAAGCCTGTTGAAGTAACAAATATAGACGGCAAGGTGGTCGGTCGTTTTGCTACTGAAGAAAAAGCAATCGAGTTTGGAAATGACTTAGAGGGTGGTTTCAGTTATCGCCGGTCAGTTGACACAGTCCCCGACGCCCCCCTAAAAGACACCAAGGAGTGGACGGCCCTCGCCATCAAGCGCATCTTTCGCGAAGCCGCAGATCAGGGCTACGACGGCGTAGCGTTCAGCCGTTCGGACATGATCACGCCTTTGGTGACTTTGCCGCGAGATGAAGCTGTTGGCATGTTTGGAAACCCAGAAACGTTTCTGGATCGTCTTGCGGAGTTTAAGCAACGAGGCGGGCAATTCGAGGAGGGCGCAGAACAAGCTGAAACAGTGTTTGGCGGCAACCAATACTACTACGACAAGCTCATCCCCAGCATTGCCAAGAAAGAGTCCTTTGTACCCCCTGATCGCCTACCGGACGAGACCACGAAGGATTACCAATCACGGGTCAAGGCTGCGAGGAAGGCACGTCCGCAGACGACACAGATTGATATTGAAGGGCCCTCTGGTGATAAATCCCTCGAAGTCCCCTTCTTCGAACTCACCGACAAAGTCAGAGACCGGGTCATCAAGCCCCAGAAGCTGTATAGCGTTGCATTGCCCGGAATCGCCGTAGGAGCCGCCGCAGCGGAGGAAGAGGAGCTTTCAGCGGCTGCCGCTCTGGGAGCGATTGGGCTGGGTGGCATGGCCCTGTATAAGGGTATGAAGGGCGCTCGTGCTGCGAAGCTTGAGGGTCTGACTGATCTAAAGGGCAACACTCCCAAGCTGAACGACGATGGCACGATAACTTTGTACCACCGGACGACTCCCGAGGCTGCTGCTGAGATTCGCAGAACAGGCAAGTTTGTTTCCAAAGAGAACACTGACGAGATTTTTCTTTCGAGCAAGCCTACGGGTCAAGCTGAGGGCTATGGCTCTGAAGTGGTTGAGGTGCGTGTAGACCCAACCAAGGTTCGTCTGGACGATGCGTTTGATGATGAGATTCACGTAGCGGTGAAGACTGCCGACGTAGCCAAGCCCCCCGCCGCCACTATTAAGGAAGTCCCAAAAGAGTTTGAAGGGAAAGTTTATCGTCTTCAATCAATCATTGATTCAGATCGTTACGTTGTAGTTGATAAGGGAACAGATAATAATCGTGCCACATTTGAATACATTTCTAAAGGAACAGAAGATTTTCCTAGCAGCGCACCCTATTTAGTCGATAAAAAAACTGGTCAGCGTCTTGATGGTGACTTCAGGGATGAAAGGTACAACCCAGATATTGTCGAGGCAAAGCCTGTTCTGTCCATTGATTATGAAGAAGCAGGGATTGTTGGAGATGTCAGACAGAGGTTTCAATACAAGATAACGCCGAAAGAAGGATGGCTTACGTCGCTGCCACAAGACGACTCCTTGATGTATCGGGGGATGTCTTGGGAAGAGTGGCAGGACATACAGAAAACAGGAAAAATAAAGTCAAAGGGAGAATACAACTTGGGTCCAGAGCAAGTTGGTTTGACCTATTTTACCTCCAGTGTAGATCAAGCTATATCTTATTCAGACTCATTTGCGCCTCAACAGTTTAAGGCGACACCAGATAAGCCTGCCGTAGTTGTCGCAGTAAAAAAACGAGCCGGAGTTAAAGTCGAAGGAACAGATGAGAAGGAAATCGGCATTGCTGATGATATTTCTTCAGATGAAATCGTTTCTGTCTGGGAGGGTCATGTTGGGACAACGCAAGCAGGTAGGACAGAAGTAATTTCTGATTTTCATGGCGTTCGTGATGGTTCTAGTCGCGGAGCATCCAATAGGATTTTTTGGAAAGAGCGATCAACCGCACCCAAGCCCCCCGCCTCCGAAGACGCTTTCGGTGCAAGATACGAAGGTGAGACGGCACAATACACTTTCACAGCCCCATCGAAGTTGCCCGAGGCACCTGAGGAGATTCAGGCGGCGTTTTCGGAAATGAACCGGATTCAGCGTGGTGCTCCAGAGAGTGCGATGGAATCGTTTCAGATAAATAACCAAGCGGGTCAAGGGCCTGCTGGTTATTTAGCTGAACATATCGGAGATCTCACGGCCCGGCTGGGTCATCGTGCCTACGGGCCAGTAGCCGAAAAAGTTGGTAAGACGCATGGCGATTTGCTTATGGGCTTCGAGACACCGCCTTTGAAAGATGTACTGTTTGACGATGATTATCGGAAACTACTTCTGGATAAAGGCTACGAAAGATACTCTGAACTGGAGAGTTTACCGCCGAAGACTCGCGATGAGTATGTGAAGGAGTTTGACGAGTATCTGAGTAACTACGCCGATAAGCACCGAAACATCCCTGTTTACAATGAGGTTCAAAGGCTCGCGAATGACGCGGCTGTCGCGCTTGGTGAGCAGCGATACACTGATGTTCGCGATTCTTTGGCTAAGCTTCAAAAGTATATCGATGAAGGTGAGGAACGATTCACAGCCCGCATGTCATGGATTGAGCCAGAGTTTGCTCGTTTTCCGGGTGGCGAGACCCCCCCAGGCAAGGCAGTCAAAACAGAGTTGCCTGATTTCTCCGCTGAGTACAAAGAAGCGAAGGAAATGCAAGATTTGATTGAGCGTTTGTCGGCCAGTAAAAAAGCATCAGAGCAACGAGACTTTTTGGATGCAATACTTAAATCACCCGAAGCCAAGCCCCCCGCCGCCTCAAAGCTTCCTGAAGAGGGCAACCCCCTTACAGAGCCTCCCGAGTACAGGCCGATGTCTTATGAGGGTGGATACAATCAATCGATTGACTTTTCAGAAACGTCGGAGATTGTGGAAAACATTTTATCCATCAGCAACAAGCACCAGGACTTGTTTGTTGAGACGAGCCTTATTGAAGCTGAGTATGCAAGCCTGTCGGACGAAGACAAGTTCGGCAAGCGTGGTGAAGTTTTGAATGAGTGGTATGAAAAGTCTTTGGATACTTATTCGGAACTTGGGGATAAGCTTGATGAGTCTGAGTACGATCGGTACTTGATGGGCAAAGACGTTTACTATGAAACGAACCCCAACGGCGTCCAGCACTACGATGATTTCCGTTTGTTTTCGAATACCGGTGTTTCTGTTGATTTCATGCCTCTGGATGCGTCTGTACGGAAGGTTCAAGAGGACAAACAGCGCCAAAAGTTGAAAAACACCATTCATAATGGTGGCCCGATGTTGGATTTGTTTGGTCCAATGGGTGAGTTGAATCGTTATTTGATGAAAAAAGCCATGTTTTTTGAACATCCAGTTCAGACAATTCAGCTAAATGATCATCAAAAGCGTATGTTGTCGATGGATAATAACAACTTAGAGTCCCTGAAAGATTCAGGTTTGGTATCATATTTGTTATATAAAGAACTGTTAGGCAGCGTTAAGTTGCTTTAGGAGGCAGTATGGCTCGTCGCATGAGTCCAGATGAGGCATTGGATGTCGCAAAACAAGCAGTCGAAGAAAATCCTGGTATTACTCGGGACGAAATGAATCGAAAAGCTGAAGAGTTGGCTTCGATGATTCGTTCTGGTGTTATTTCTGTTGCACGTCTTCCTGCTCGACTCACTCAAGCAGCAGCAGATGCACCAATAGGTGTCGATACTCCAATGGGACCAATTGGAACACCCGGATATTTGCGGGACAAGCTTGAGCTTGACGATCGTGCAGAAGCTCGTCGCCGAGACTTGGGGCCGGGGTTCGCGCAAGCAATGGAGATGATGAACGTCGAAAAGGCGAGCATGACTCCGAAACCCATGTTTGGCCCAGCCGATCCAACGCCTGAGCAAATGCGTGCGATGAGCACCGAGCCATATAGGCCACCATCCGGCTTAAGTGTAAGTCCACCGATTACAGAGTACACCATGGGACAGTCAGCTAAGTTGGCAGAGATTCGAGGCCAAACAGCGTTTGATGTTGGTTTTCGTGAGGGACTCCAAGACTACCAGCGCATGAAGATGGAATCTGAAAATATTGTGGATGACCTTGGGGGTTCGGTAAACGAAGCCAACAGTGCGCGATCCAGCATTATGATGGGCAACGAAACTTCGGGTGACATCAAGCGTCTTGGTTACGCAGAGGCCATGGAGTTTGCCGAACGTCAAGAAACAATGGGTGAAGATAAAATGCTTCGAGAAGCAGTAAGGATGATGGAACAATGAAACGAATGGATGATGAAAAGCGTCGTCAAGAAGCTTTGAAACAGGGCCGTAGCATTGTTCGTAAGCGTTATGGGAATCCTGCTTTTGGAAGTAAATCGTTGAAAGAAAACGTTGAAAGTGAGCTTGGAAATCCTGCGGCCAACAAAGCATCTACGATGGACAAGCGTCGTGCTGCTAAAGCGGCAATGGATCAGTTCATGAATCGAAAGTTCGACAAGCTTCCGCGCCTTAGCGAGGCTGGTGGTCCTGGCAAAGATTATGAAACTGGTGGACCTAAAGAAGATCTACAAGATATTTCAGGTCAACTGGGTAAAGCGTCCAAGCTTCATGGAAACCAATCAAAGCGTGTTGCCAAGATTGCAGAAGGCATGAAGTCAGAAACTGGCAATCCCTACATGAAGCGAAGCAAGTCAAAGTACGGAATGTGAAATGGCTAAGTCGGCAGAGGCTCTGCTGAAAGCAGGCATGAAAAGCAACAAACCTCGTCGTATTCGCAAAGGCGAACCTGGATACGGGAAAAAGAAGTTTGTGGTTGTTGCTAGCTCTGGTGGCAAGAAGAAGGTCATTCGCTTTGGCGATGCCAAGATGGCGATTCGACGTGACAACCCCAAGGCTCGAAAGAACTTTAGGTCACGTCATGGCTGCGACAAAGCCAAGGATAAACTGACTGCTAAGTACTGGTCTTGCTACCAATGGCGGGCTGGGTCGAAGGTGAAGGGATGAAAAACGATAAGTTCAATAATGAAGACCAAATTTTGGCTCAAAACCTTCGAAGTCCAGTAGGAGTACAGGACAAAATCACAACTGAACAAAGAATGAGAACCGGTAAGAAAAACATCAACCGGATCACACAAGAGGGAACGCAGACCAACGTTTCTGGCGGTGATGTTCGTTATCGGAAACAAACCGGCGCTGGTCGTCGTGGGAAGCAATCGTCAGATGTTTTGTTGCAGAGACAAGCAGGTGGTGGTGATGTTGGACGTGTTGGTGTCAGCACTTTTCTCGGTGGAATGAAGTACAAGCGTGCCGAGGTCAGCCCAGAGGGTGAGGTCACTACTGATTTTAGAAACCCTTTTCGCGCCAAAAGAGCCAAGCAAGCCATTTCAGCCACCCCTTCTTTTAAAAAGAATCAATAAGGTGAAGGGCTGATGCTAGACGGATTTTTGATGAGAAGCATGAGAGAGTCGGGTCAACCGAACACATGCCCTCGTGCGACTCAAGATTTAGAGATCAATCTCGAAAACAGACAAGACGCAATCGATACAAAGATGTACGGCCCCGCCAATCCTCAATTGGATGAAACGGGTGGCAATCAACAGTTTTGGCAAGAGTACGCAGATTTGTTTAACGATACGATTGAAAACGTGATGCAGATGCGTTGCGCTAACTGTTCTTTTTTTGATCGATCCCCTGAGATGCTTGAGTGCATTGAAAAGGGTATCGGCGATCAGGCAGACCCGGAGATGGCTGTTGAGGCTGGTGAGCTTGGGTACTGTCAGGCCCTTGATTTTAAATGTGCTTCAGCCCGTGTTTGTAAAGTGTGGGCAGGGATAGTGAACTAATGTTTTTTTATGATCATGCTATGGCTCGCGATGATTACATGGATCGAGAGCCTGAAGCCAAGGGTGAACTCGATATGGTCGATGGACTTCGCGCCATGTCCATGTTTAAACGCGACCAGGGACCGCTTCAGCCTTCAGACATCAACCAAGATGTAAAGCACGCTCTTGTGGCTCATCCAGGGTGCATTGATGAGCTTTCAATGGGTGGATTTTTGTCCGATGGTTTGATTCGAGAACTTGAGCAGATGATCAAAGACAAGTCATCCGACATGATGGACATGCCTAAAATGAGTGGTGCGAGCATCATTATTGTGACCCCATCACCTGATATGGAAGAATTTGGAAATCCAAATTACGAAATTGGCAACCCAAAAAAAAAGAACATTCCAACGAACCCGAAGCTGTACGCCCGAGTGAAGGCAGAGGCCAAGCGTAAGTTCGATGTGTACCCCAGCGCCTACGCTAACGCATGGCTTGTCCGCACTTATAAGAAGCGTGGCGGCGGCTACCGGAAGGGGTAGTCATGTCTCTTAAGCGTTGGTTTAAAGAAGAGTGGGTTGACGTAAAAACCGGTAAGCCATGTGGTCGCAAAAAAGGCGAGAAGCGTAAAGGCTATCCTGCTTGCAGGCCCAAGAAGCGTGTCTCCAAGGATACACCCAAGACCGCTGGTGAGTTGGGCCCGAAGGGAAGGAAGAGCTTTGCAAAGAGAAAAAAAGGGCCAAAACGAACAATGGCAGAAACCGGGAATCCATCAGAAGATGAGTTTCTGGCCAAACACATGAGAACGGCATACAAAAAGAAACCCAAGATGACCGATGAGCAACGCAAGCGTGAGTTGGCGATTGGGTACAAAAAATATGAAAATAGGAAGAAGAAATGAGTGTAAATAAAGCGATTTTAGTAGGCCGCCTTGGCGTTGATCCTGAGCTTCGAACAACTGGCACGGGAACACATGTTGTCAACATTCGCATGGCAACAACCGACCGACGCAAAGAAGGCGACCAATGGGTTGACCACACCGAGTGGCACAACGTGACCGTATGGGGTCGCACTGCCGAAAACGTGGCAAAGTTCTGCACCAAAGGCAAAGAGATCTACGTTGAAGGTAGGATTCAAACCCGCAAGTACCAAGACAAGTCGGGTGTGGATCGCTATTCAACAGAAATTGTTGCAGAGAACGTTCGCTTTTTGGGAAGCAAGTCTGATAATGCACCCATTATTCAAGCTCAGAACACATCGTTTGCTAAAAATGATGAGCACATCCCATTTTAGTCTGACTCATAAATTTCATTTTTGAATAAATCTGTCAGCTTAGTGATGCGCTCTCTGCGTTCCTCTTTTTCTATCGGAGGGGGCGCATCGCTTATTTTTCCCTCGTCTTTTAGTTTTTTAAGAGTGTTATTAAACTTTTCATATTGTTCTTGTGATTTATTGGGCATGCATAACTCCTATGCTGTGTGATAATGGGTTTTAAGGAGTAAATATGTCTGACAAAAAAGATGATTTGATTGAATCAGGATCAGATGGTGTTGTCGTTGATATTGTTGAGTCCCATCATCTTGACAATATACAAGTAAACGAGTGGTTGAAAGCCGACGATAATGGATTTCGGCCAACTCCACAGCAAGAAAATTTCAGAACGCTTGCCTATAGAATGGCTCAACGTAAGCGGTTTTTTCGCGGTGAGTGGTACAAGGCAACAAAAGCCAAAGAGTACAAAGGTGTTGCGATTAGCGAGCGAACGTGGACTCGTTGGTGCAAAGAAGATGATCGATTCTTGGCTTGGTTTTACGATGAGTTTCCTGACACTGCAGAGCTTTCTGAGCAAGAGTTTAAGATGATGGACACCCAGTACTGGACGGGTGTTCGTGATGCGATGTCAGAAGGCGAAGAATGGGCTTACAGACAGTATGCAAAGACTCGATTCGATTCTGCTGCTGCTAAACGCGATGCTGCTGACAGTGAGTCTCTTATTGAGCTTCGTGCTTATTTCGATGCCGGTGGTGGTGAATCGTGGAAAGTAGAGCCGGGTGAGGCATAGTGAATGCAAACGATAAAAAGCGTATGGCTCAATTGGCGGGTCACCCAGGCGAGTTCATCGGTCGTTTGAAGATCGTTGACGAAAAGGGCCAAGAGCGTTCGTTTAATACACCGTTTGCTGAACAAGTGATGGCTCTTCAAGATTTTCAATCAGAAGCCGAAACGGTGATTCATTACAAGCCGCGCCAGATTGGTGACACCACTGTAGCTACGGCGTACAATTTCAACTATCTGTATTGGACCCAAGATCCTGCTCGTTGTTTGGTTGTTGCTGACTCGTATGATTCAACAGACGCAATCTTTGGTCGTGTACGTCATTACTACCGATCGTTGCCAGGGATGTTGAAAAAACCCATCGAACGATCAAACAAACGGGAGTTGATCTTCAAAGACAGCATGGCCGGGTTCCGTTGCATGACGGCAGGCGGTAAGAGTGATGCTCGTGGTTGGACGTACCAGCGTTTGCATGCCGATGAGTTGGCGTTCTGGCCCAATGCAGAGGACGTTTGGGCGTCCGTTACATCGACGCTGCACGAGGGGCCACACAAGAAGATTATTATTATTTCTACGGCTGACGGACCCGGCAATCTTTTCCACTCTAAAGTTTTGAGTGCGATTGAAGCCAGACAAAACGGCGACCCTTCTGTTCGCTTTCGTTTCTTCAAGTGGTCGGATCACTGGGCATACCAGTCAGACGTGCCTGATGGTTGGGAGCCTGATCAAGAAGAGTGGGTTCTTGCTCAGCAGCATGACCTTACGATGCGTCAGTTGTATTGGCGTCACGACAAAATACATGGTGTAAACGGCATCGGTATCCGTCGTTTTCGCAGAGAGTACCCGCTTACGATCGAGGACGGCTTTGCCATTCATGATGGGAGTTGGTTCGACACGGACTACCTGAACTCTGTTTTGTCTTCTCTTAAGCCGGTTGAGGGTCAGTTGCGGATTTACGAGAGGCCGTACCCTGGATTGAACTATTCGGTTGGTGTAGACCCATCGTGGTGCAATGGTGGCGATTACGCAGTCGCACAGGTTTTAAGTGCAGATGGACGCCAAGTTGCTACTTTGTCTATGAATCAGGGTGGTGAGATCTTGTTTGCACAAAAAGCAGTTGAGCTTGCGATGCACTACAACAAGGCTCGTACCTTGATTGAAGCCAACACTGGTGGTGCTGGTCCCGTTGTGATTCGGGAGTTTCAGAAGGCTGGTCTTCCGTTGTGGCACAAGCCGCCTGCTCCTGGTCAGGCTGCCAGCAAAACGCCAAAGTTTTGGACAACAACCCGTGGAAGCAAGGAAGAGGCGTATGCCCACCTTCGACAGGTTGTGAATGCTGACATTCTTACTTTGAACGATTTATCAACTGTTCAAGAGCTTATGCACATTCGGGAACAGGGCGGCAAAATCGAAGGACAAGATGGTTATCACGACGATCATTCAGATGCGTTAATGCTTGCTGAGTGGAATCGTCGTAAGATGCCACAGTCTAAAGACATTCCAAAAAGAGGGACTAAGCGATACCATGCTCGCAGAAATCCTTTTAATGTTTTGAGCGGAGCGAAAGTATCGTGAAAGAAACAGATCAAATTACATCTAAATTAGTACATGAGTTTGTTCGCTCTCATGACAAGTATTCACGCAACAACCGAAAGGATTGGTCGCTGTACAAGCACACCTACATGACTCGCTATTGGGAGTACATGACTGGTGATGACATGCCCAAGCGCAATCGTCGTTTGCGTGAGGTTGAAGTCGAAGTCAACCGTTTGTGGGGTGTGATTACTTCATATCTGTCTGCTCTTTATCCACGAGCAAGCCGTGTTGTTTTGGGTCCAGACCCTGCAGGTAAGGGGGATCCACAAAAAGCTGAACTGGCGATCAACAGGCTTCTTGCAAGTAGAAAAATTCATGAACGTGTCATGTCTGCCCTGCGTCAAGCCTTGTTGTATCCTGGCTCTGGCATCAAGGTTGGATACCACCATGGGCGGGGAAGCTCCCTGGATCGCGTTTGGATGCGTGTAATCCCTATTTGGGAGATGCTGCTGGACAATGAGGTTTCGGATGCTGATGATGAGCGTTTCCGGGGTCATTTGTATTACCGGCCTAAGCATGAGGTCGAAAAAGAATACGGACTCGAAGACATTGCTGGAACTCGTCGAGTAGATTTTCTTTCTGGTGCCGACACTGTTGCTGACAGCAAGAACAATCGACCAAGGTACGATAAGTCTGCTGACGACAATAACTTTGTTCGTGTTCTTGAGTTTTGCAACTTGGTTGACCATTACGTAGACCCAGAAAACCCAGACATTAAGTATGAAGGTCGTCTCGAAATCTACGTTCTTGGTCAGGGCAACGATTCCAAAAAGCCTGTTTACGTTGGGCCATTGCCTTTCGCTCGACATGACGGCGAACCAATGGCTCATATTGTTCCATTGATTTTCAACTATGAGCCTGAGTACCCATTGCGTGGTATCGCTCACGTGCGACGATTGATGCCGCAGTTCAAAGAGTTGAACGCCTATCGGTCATACATGGCCATGGCTACCCGAAAAGACACTCGTCAATATGTCACAAGAAAAGGGACATTCAATGCCGAAGAAATGACTTTGCTTACAGAGGGTCATGATGGATTGATCCTTGAGGTGGAGTCGGGTTTCGAGAGACCTTTGGGTGATGCGATTCTGCCCATTCAAAATGCAGCCATATCAAGCAACATTCAAAGCTATGTTCGTGATGTCGAAACAGACATTGAACGGGTGATTGGAACGAGCCCTCAAGCAAGAGGCATCGTTACCAAGGCTACCGCATTCGAAGTTGAAACTGTACAGCAGTACACTGAATCTGAGTTCGGTCTTCACGCCACCATTAAAGACCAATGGTTGTCCAACCTCACAGAGCTTTTGTTGCGTACATTGATTGCCTGTATGCAGGACGACGGAGATAGCTCTGGCGCATATGAGAACCAGGCTATCGATGTGGCTGAGGTCGGAGCAGAGCCGCAAGATACTCAAACTGAGCAAGAGTCGGAACCTGTAGAAGAAACATTCGATAAAGAAAAAATCAAATCCCTTGCTGAAATGGCAGGCATTGATGTCGAGTCGGATGAGTTCAAAGATCTTGCATCTCAGATTACAACCAAGCGAGAGCTTGATGACATGACTCCAGAAGAGTTGAATCTTCTTGGTCATACATTGAGCGGTCGAGCGTTGGACGAAAAGAAAGCAACGGACGAAAAAGAAGCAGCACAGGTCGATGAGGCTTTGGCTAAAAACACCGCTTCACTTCAAGAACCATTGGTTGATGAAGACGTTGTGCCTTCGATGGGTATCGATAAGGTTGGAGACGATTACAAGGTTCAGCAAGAAACCCTGATCTTGAGAGAACGAAGTGAGCAAATCATTGTTACGGTCGAGGATTTGGACGGCGACTTTGAGATCACTTTTGTCGAAGGCGGTCGCACGCCACTCAGCGACAGTGTCATGCAGCAAAACTTGGTTGCTCTCCTACAGCCTTACAGTACGCTTTGGCAGACAGCATCCCAAGGAGGACCAGCAGGAGTCTTCGCCAAAAATTACATGAAGGTTTTGGCAGAGCGATTCGATCTACCTAAAGATCTGCACCCAGAGGAGCTTGACTCAGAACTGGCAATGCAAGAAGAATCCCAAAAATCTAAACCTCAACAACCTGCAGGCCCAGAGGCCCAGGCGGCTCCAGAGGCCCAAGCTGACCCAGAACAACCTGCTGGCCCTGGTGCTGAGCCTCCAGCCGACGCAGATCCTGCAGCAATTATTGCTCAGATCGCTCAAATGCCGCCTGATCAGGCGCTGGCTGCAATGGCTGAGATTTTTGGAGACAACCCAGAAGTCATGCAGATTTTAGAGGAAATCGCTCAATTGCCGCCTGAAGAGCAGACCGAAGCCATTGGTCAAGTATTGGAGGCTGCAAGTGCCAACCTATAGTTACAAATGTAAAAGCTGCGACTTCGAACAAGACTACTCATGCCGGTTTGCCAACAGGCCCGACTCTATCGACTGCTCAAAGTGTGGCGAAAAGTCAAAACGTGTCTTTCGAGTATCAAACGCTCAGTCCAATGATCCACAAAACAGAGCGCCCAAGAAGTCTCGTCGTTCCAACGGCCTCGTAATGCATTTATATATGTGCAAAGATTGCGATCACCAGTTTGATGATCTTACAGATTTTAGTGCTGGACAACATTTTGAAGATCCGCGCCAATGCCCCAAGTGCGATTCTAAAAATTCTAAATGGGTTCCAATGGCTAGAATAGATAGATTTAGTGAACAATTCCCATACTATGATCGCGGTCTTGGTGTAATGTTGACCAGCAAACAGCATCGTCGTGACGTTTGTAAAGCTCGCGGGTTAACTCCTGTAGATGGTGACTGGGATGTTGAAAAAGAATATAGTAAATGGGATGCAAGATTGGATAAAGAAGTAAAAGAATACGACGACTACTGTGATCGGTTAGACAACCATCCAGGATTCAAACAATTTAGAATTCAAAGAGACAAAGGGCTCATTTAGGAGTTTATTATGTACGGAGCGGCAAAAACTTATGAAACGGGACAGCCTATGGCTGAAGACCAGGCTGCTATGCCTCCAGAGGCTGCTGAAGCTCCGCCTGCTGAAGCTGCACCGCCCGCTGATGATACTGAAGCCCAGCTTCAAGATATTGCAGCATCTGCTCCTCCTCCCACTAAGCCTTTTTCAGTTAAAGCTTTGAAGACGTTGTTGGATACATTCAACGATACTTTGAAAAAGATTTCTTCCGTTGAAATGCCAATGATTGAATTGGATTTTGAAGGCGAAAAAGGCAAGTTTGATCAACCTCTCCCTGGGGATCTGTTCCTTCCTCTGGTCGCTATTTCTGAGCTTGTGAAAATGGTAGCCGGTGGTGAGTTTGAATCAAAGTATACGTTTGATCCATTTAATATGCTCAACGATACGGATGTGCGCAAAGTTACCGCGTTGTTGAAAATGATGGCTAAAGATAAGAAATTTATTGAGGCTGTAAAAGAGCTTCAAGAAGGTGCTCCAGAAGAAGACGCACCTGAAGGCGATGAAGAGGCACAAATGGCACCTCCACCTGATGATATGGGTGCGGAAGATCAGGTACTTGCAGAAGGAATGCAGTAATATATTTACATTGTTGCGAAAGTATTTTAGAAAATGTTAGGTTTTAGACCATTAGGAGATTTTCGTGTCAGACGAAATGAATGAAAATATTGAGAATGATTTACCGGTAAACGAAGATGTTTCGGCTGGAAGCACAGGTTTGCTTGATGAGCCTGAGCCGAATGCTGTAGATGTTGCTCCACAAGAGACAACAAGTGAAGCAGTCAACTTCAGCAGTTCAGATTCCACTAGTAAAAGTGAAAAGTCTTTTGATCCTTTGTTTTCCGACATTGATGATCAGGAGTTGAGTACTGATGCGTTTTATGAAAACATCAGTGAACAAGACATTAAAGAGTTGCCTACCGTCGCTCGCAGGATGCTTCACAACTTCCGAGTTGCGTATAAAAATCACAAGGGACAACTCGATACCTCTCACCAGACGCGAGTTGAACAGTATCAAAAACGTGAACAACAGATTCAAAGTCTTGAGCGTGATTTTGCACGACGTCAAGCTGAGTTTGCATCAGTTATTGATGACCCACGGATTAAAGAAGCCCTGAAGACTCCAGAAGGTGATCTTCCTGACTTGATGTCGGAAGAGGGAATTCAAGCGCATATTAATCGAGGAATCGCTGAAGCTGTATCCAGTGTATTTTCTCCAATGCAGCAAGTTTCAGAGGAGCAGCGCCAACGCAGCCGCTACCTTGATTTTCTTGAAGCGCATCCAGAAATGAAAGACGATGGCTTCAAAAGTCAAGTCGCTGAGGTTGTAGCCAGTCGACGAGACACTGATGCACCTCTTTCAACACAAGATGCATATGAAATTGTTCGTGCTCGAAACATTATGGCAGAACAACGAAAGAAAGCAGAAACTCAACGTCGTGCGCGCGCTGAAGCCGCTCGCCGAGTTCAACGAAGCTCTGTAAGTGGTGCCCCAGGTGCTGCTGAAATTCCCCCTGACGTCAAGAAGCAAGGTGCAGCTTCAATTGCTGCTTGGCTCCAGTCAAACCCCGAAGCTGCAAAAGCCTTTTCAAACAACCGCTAATAGGAGCCTAAAATGGCCACTACTTCCCTGACCATTGGAAACGAACTGCTTTCCACAACCATGCACATCCTCATGAAGGACTTTCGTGACAACGTTCACGAATCAGTTGCTTTTCTCGACGCTCAAGAGCGCGTTCACGGTGCCGGAAAGCCAGTTCAATCTGGTGGATCACGTATCGTTGTGCCTCTCGGCTTCGGTGAGCACTCTTCAACAACTCGTATGCAAACTGGTTTCGAGCGCATTGACCTTAGTGTTGAAGACGTGTTCGTGCCTGCTCAATACGACTGGGGTCACGTTGTTCGCCCTGTTGCTATCTCTTCGGAAGAAGAAATGGTCAACCAAGGTGACTCTGCAATCCTTTCGATTCTTGAAAGCCGCGTAATGATGACTGCAAACGCCCTCAAGCGTGAGTTCGTCAAGCAAATCGTAAACGGTGAGCAAGTTGGATGGGAAGATTGGAACACCCTGAATGGTTTGGATGTCACAAGTGGCGACCATCACGGATTCCTTGAAACTCTTGCTGTCGGATCGCAAACCAACGAAGTTGGTGGCGTAGACAAGGGTTCGTACACTGGAAAGACTGGTTGGCAAAACCAAATCTTTGATGGTGCCGGATCGTTCAACGCTAACGGCCTTGCTGGTCTCTACGACCTGCTTGTTGAAATCAACGCTGTGTCGCCTTCTGGCGCTCCCAACGTGATTCTTGCTTCCCGCGCTGGCTTCAAGAACCTCAAGCGTGCCCTTCAGGCTCACGAACGCTACGTTGACCAAGCTCAGATTGATGGTGGCCGGATGGTTGAAACCTTCCAAGGCATTCCAATCAACGTTGAGTACAACATGCCAAACGACAAGTCTGGTGGTTCTCTTGCTGATCCAATCAGCTTCTACTTCTTGAACATGAACGACATCTACACCCTTTGGGATCCCAAGGGCTACTTCGACCTCTCGGACTTCGAGACTGTGTCGGGTGAGTACGACGTTCGTGCTGCTAAGCTCCGGTGCCGTGGTCAACTGATCGCCAAGCACCTCGGTTCAAGCGGTGTAGCATTCGACCTGGAAACCTTCTAGGTCATCCTGATTGGGTGGGGGTCGCGGTGATCCCCACCCTATTTCATAGCCATTTAGTCAAAAGAGGGAGGACAACATGGCAATT
>Ga0209232_1000661_pt1 | contig 20329 bp, 27 predicted proteins | sample ETNvirenome_2_60_FD_184066 | JGI IMG/M metagenome (GOLD analysis project Ga0209232, IMG submission 184066) | Marine viral communities from the Pacific Ocean - ETNP_2_60 (SPAdes) (version 2) | ecosystem: Environmental > Aquatic > Marine > Oceanic | place: Pacific Ocean | collected 2013-06-22
AGATATCAGGTTAAGTAAAACAGCAATGAAGATCCATGATGACTGGTGCAGAAGAAATGGTTACCCGGTCCAAGCTTCAAGCAGCAAGCTTCAAGCAGCAAGCATCAAGCGTTATAAAGGATCGGACTATAGAGCCTCAAGCAGCAAGCAGCAAGCTTCATAACCAACGGCGCATGTTGCTGGTCCCCATGGTTCAGGCGTCAAGCCGCAAGCAGCAAGCTCCTGGACTCTTTTACCCTCATAAAGTTTTGGAACCTTGAGAGAGGCATCATAAACTAAGATGAAAGTATTCTTAGGATGCTTCACATGGAAAGCAATTTGATGTGGAGAAAGATGTACTTTGTTTGATTTTGTATATTTTAGTTCTACTGTGAAAAAGTGGCCAGAATTATTATAGCCCAATAGATCAGGAGTACCGGGAACACTAAGGTTTTCAATTCTAATCCAACTAATTTTATTAATTTTTCTTTTAACTTCATGCCAAAATTTTGTTTCTGATTTCACTATGACAGGCTAGTCAATCTTCTTCAAAACTTGGCCCATATTCCAGGTTTCTGCTTGAACAGTAAAAACAAGTCTGTGTGTTTCTCTTGCTCCCAATAATTTATTTTCTAGCAGTTGTAAAGAGGTAATGTCATAATATTTACCATTAGGTAAACAAACTTGAACACGAGCATTTTTAGTAGTCTCTGCTTTCAGCATTTTATCTAGAACTTGTCTTAAATGTAATCCATTCATAACTTTTTACGGCGCCCAGTATCCACAAAAGTTTCGTAAGCCGACGCCGAATCTAACACACAATAATAGTTAGTTATTAAGTAAAGCGTATTGAACTTAACAACTGTTGATTTATATATAAAGTTATAGTAAAAAAGCAATAGTAAATAATGCGATATAATGACTAAAGAATCGGGACGTAAATGGGACGGTAAATCTAGAATATCAAACGACGTGTACAGAAAACGTTGGGACGAAATATTTAAAAAGAAAAAGAAAATTAATGGGACTACCAAAAAAATTAACAGAAGCTCAAATTAAATTTGCAAACTTATTAGTTTGTGAAGAGGGTAGAAAAACAGCTACACAATGTGCAATCGAAGCTGGTTTTGCAAAAGACTCAGCTAGACAATACGCAAGTCTGTTACAGAATCCAAAAAAATATCCTTTGGTTGTACAATACATAGGTGAACTTAGAGAAGAGTGGCAGAAAAAATACGAAGTAACATTTGCAAATCACGTGTCAGAATTAGGTAAACTTAGAGATGAGGCAAGAGAAAAGAAAGCTTGGTCTGCTGCAGTTAATGCAGAAGTTGCGAGAGGAAAAGCTGCAGGCCTGTATATTGAGCAGAAGATAATACGAACAGGTAAGCTAGAAGACCTGACAACAGAAGAATTAGAAGGACGTATGAAACAAATAATAGATGATTACTCTCCCATTTTAGAAGGTGTTGAAATAGAAGAGCTGAAACAGAAAGTAATCCAAAAGCCAAAATTATCTGCAAAAAATAAAGAGGATCCATCAGACGAGGACTCTCTCCATCTTAAGGATGCAACCCCTAGGGAAGACGTTCCTGTCGCTGAATAGTTCATCATTAATTTCATAACTAGCAAACGTTCTTACATTCTTAGAATTTTTTTCAAACACATACGCATGTGTAACCATAATTGAAGGCATCATACCTGAAAAATCAAAAGCAGTAGCGTGACCAGCATCACCAGTGATGTCAGCCCACGTAATTTTATAGAAGTAATATTTTTTCTTTTTTATTACAACGTGTTTATATTTACTCTTCTTTGGAACCATTCTAAACTACACTTTCCATAGTAGGATTATTCTGACATGTATACCATGAAAAAATGGAAATACACGCGCGCGTAGGGAAATTGTAACATTGTAACATCCGTGTAACATTGCCAATGTTACAAAAAAACGTACTTAAACTATTGATATTATTCATTATTTTAAAATTGTAACATTGTAACATTAATTTTTAACTTTTTTTATTTTTTTTATTCATGTGTCAGATGTTTGTTACTATGGAACTGATCTACCCTTTTCAACCATTTAAACGTAAACTGTTGAAATTCCTTATCTTTTGACTCAAATTTTTGGAAATAGTTGTCTTTTGTGCACATTAGAATGATTCCAGACTGTATATTTGTACCATATACATGATTATGAGCCATGGCGTATGCTGCCAGTTGCATGAAGTAATCTTCAATCCACTCTTTTTTCTTAGGTTTGTTGCTTTGTTTAAAATCTATGATAGACTCCCGACCGTTATAAATTCCAGCCAAATCTGTTGCTCCAGCATATAAACCAGGGTAATAAACTGTAATCTCACTACCCCAAATCTCCTCTAATTGACCCCTGATGCCTGATTCCAGGATCACGTTGGCCATAGACCCTGCCTGTTGCCCCAAATCGCTAAAATCGGCATGGTTTTGGCCCAGCAAATGGCCTTCTAGAACCCTATGCATAATACTACCCCGTTCTGCTGCTTGGTCCCTGATTCTTGTAGCCTGATCCTGTCCTACAGATTGTGTCCATCTTGCCAAACTTGCCTTTTTTTCGTCACTTTGTGTAGCAGATAAAATAGTCGTAACACTAGGTAACTTTTCTTCATTAACATCATAGTGACGTTGATTGTTAATCAAGGCACGCGTAGATGCAGGGTAAGTAAATCGTTTATTCCACTTCATTTATTTTTAAATAATCAATAATCATTTGTTTTTTTCTATCCATAGTCATTGCCTCAATCATTTCTTTTAAAAAATCATTGTATTCAAAAGAACTTTTTTGAGAGAAACATTTTTTTAAAGCATACTTAGTTCTTTCACCTTGTAATGTATTGTATGAATGTCTTTCATATAAATTAAATTCAGGTAAATTTAGTTTTTCTTCTAAAATATATTTTATTAAAGATACATATTCACTATCGGATGAGTAAAACCCCATTACCATTGATTTTCTTCTTAATTCAAAACCCCCATCTCCTTCAATTGCAGTGCATACATAGTTTATTAATTCTTGTCTTGTCCAATCAGATAAATTTTTTGATTCTGGAGTATAACCCAATACTTTAGTTACATAATCTTTTTTTTCTGGTTTTAATAGATAAGGATAAATTTTTGCTGCTACCCATTCAACTTTATCTTTTGAATTTATTCTTGAATTATATATTTTAGAGGTATAAATTTTATCTTGCATGTGAGGATACATTTCTCTTACATATTTAGGTGGTCGTGTTTTACCTTCTCTATAACACAGAGAAGTTTCAAAAATTTTTGAGAATAATTCTACAGGAGATTTATCTTTAAGTGACAAAACAACTGAAACTTTTTTGCTACTTTTTCCTTTAGAAATAGCACCATCAGTATCCATCCAACCGGCCCATTTAGCAAAATCTTCACCTGTTAATTCTTTTTGTTTTCTAAGTATAAAATCATTTATTACTTCTTTTGTTTCATAAGGGTATTTAATTAAAACGGTCATACTTGTTTAACCTTTCCTCTAATTTTTCCTGGACCTTGATTCTGTATTTAGCATCCCAGTACGTTTCAATAAAATGCTCTAAATCATTTTTTCTGTTCCACCAACAAGGTATGAAAGTAGGAAGGTCACATAACATCCACTTTATAGTTTTATACCAAAAATAAAATTTATGATTTCTGTACAAATATCGAATTTGACCATGAAATTTTAAAATTTTTTTAGATTTTTCAAAAGTTTTTACTGCATCATAATATAATTCTTTTCTATGATAATTAACTATTGTCTGAAGATTGGCCATTTTTTAGTTCCTCCATTTTTTTCTCAGCATTTACTATTTGTTTTTTTAATTTAGCTATTTCCTCGCTTAATTTTTTAATTAATCCAACGTTTGTCATTACAGTTTTACGCCACATTGCTCTCTCATTTTGTAATGATTCTAGTCTATCCATGATATTTTATTTCTCCTTGTGATTTACATGTTTTACATTGCATTATACGAACTTTAGAATTTCGCAGTTTCTGCTTGGTATAACCGTTTCCACGGCAATTTGGGCATATTTTTTTTACCATAATTATCCTCCATTTGATTTAATAAGTTAGTTACATTTTTTCTGATCATGTGATAATTCAAACCTGCATACTCACACACTCTTGCAAAGTCTTGATTAGGTTCGGTTACATATTCAATATCCTCTGATCTTTTGTCTCTATAAAAACTACTAAATTTTAAAATTTTAGATTTAGTTTTGATTGCATCCTCTAGAGACACAACCAAGACATTTCTCCATAAATTTTTTACAGGATCGAATTGATCAAAATCAATCATCCTTTTTTGATTTAGATAATTTGCCATTTAATTTTCTCACTTTCTCGTTAATTATAATATCTAAAGCTTTAGCTCTTGATACTTTTGTATGCGGTACAATAACAGCACGAACCTTGTCTAATTTTTCACAAGAGTCATGTGATAATGCAACCGATTTATATTTACTTATGTCTGTCATTAGTATATCCTTATTTCCTTTTAAGCTAATATAGGATTTTTATATTTTTTTACAACAAAGTCAATGAAGTTTTTTTTAACTATTTATTTATGCTCTCAGGTGGCTCAAACGTGTATGATACCCCCTGGATATCCAAAAATTACTACAGATTATTACTCATGTGTTAAACAAGGTTTGGAGGGAACCTATGAAATTTTATTTGAAAATGAATTTATGGACCCTGAAGTTATAGTTGCTAATAAAATATATCCACAGTTTAAATGTGAAAAATATATTGTACCTCCTAAAAAACCTGGAACTGGCGTATAGTTATTGTGGACGACCTTGACGATTGTATTTTTTAAACGATCTCTTTGTGTGTTTGTTTAGTTTTTTTGAGTGACGTCTTGGTCTTTTACGAGGCTTTGGCCTGGGTATAAAATTTGTAAATTTACGTTTTGCCATAAGATTTTAAAAAATTTTTATCTTCTTCCGATAATTGTAAATATCTAATTCTACCATTGATATGTTGTTTAGTATCAGACCCACAGTTTGTGCATCTATAAAAATCTGTAACAATTGCAACTAAAATTGCTTCTTCATCACAATGATCACAATGTCCTGTAACTGTATCAATTTTACTAAAAAGTTTAAAAGTTTTTATGGTCATACAAGATCTACGGCTCTACCAATAACTGGTTTGTATTTTGTTTTGCCATCTTTTTTAAATGCGTGCATGAATTGTTTTCTTTGTTGAAAAGGTATGTAAGAACAATGAATCCATCCACTGTTAGGTTCACCTACAGTATAGAACTCAAGAATAAGCTGGTCATAAGGTAAGTTCATGTGTATCCAGTCAGCTAGTTCAGCATTATCTACGCCCATTACTTCGAAGTCTGCGGCCTCGGCTTTCGCATGCTGTGAATTTACAGAGCTTCCAATTGCTAAACATAATTCTTCGCTACGAAATCCACTAGTGACTTTAACTCTGCCAAATTGATCACGTACGGGCTGTAGAATATGCTCGCATAAATCTTTTAATTTTTCTATTTGATCTGCATTAGGATTATTATCAATACCCAACCTGATGGCTGTGTCTGATTTAATAAGTTCTTGAAGACTAAAGTTCCGACTTAATTTCATTTTTTAATTTGTTTCTATTATAGTATTTCTTTTTATTACGAATTACAAGTTGCCTATATTTAGGTGTACGTAGCTCTTTTGCATATTTATTCGATGATGAGTTTTTTGATTGATTTTGAGCCATCTATATTATCTTCTAATTCTGCAGAACCCTTCCAACATTTATATAGCACATTTTCTGAATATTGTCTTTCAGCTTGACGCTTGCCACGTAAACATTGTGCCATACCATCAACCTGTAAACGCGCCTCTTTAATCTCTGCGTTTACAAACATAAGAAGAGCCACCACAGTCTCAATCATATTTCCTCGCTAATATAAGGATAGATAACATAACAACTGTAAACACAATTCCTATGAAAAAAAGACCAATCATTGTGAGTAATCTCCATTCTTGTAGCCAAGATCTCTGTTGGCATCTTTTAATTTTTCAATATCAACTAAAACTTTATCCATTTGTTTACGTAAAAATTCTATGTTGACTTTGTTTAGTGCCATAGATTCTATGTGTTTGTTTAGTTTGTCCGTAGTCTTATAAAGATCTTCGATCATCATGAACTGCTCAGAATCTGCAGGTAATGAACCTAACTGTCCACGTGGCCATTTGATTCTAAACTCTGTATTCTCTATTAAATCTTGTTCCATTATCTGTAGCTTTGTGTCTGCTATGTTAAGACGTTCTAAGATTTGAAAGTAACCCATAGTGCCGAGTGCTACGATGATGATTAAAGAGGCAACCGTCTTCATAGGCATTTGGACAGCTGCCTCTTCAGATATGTTGAGTGGTTTGTTAGACATAAATTATCTTGTCCATAACCATTCTACTAGCTTTTTCCAAGGCCAGCAGATGATATTCCAAACCCATTTTGCTATTTTTTTAGCCATAAGATCCTCCCCATTGTTTAAGATTATTTCATTTATGACATGATTGCAGTCAACACAAACACATCCCATTACGTAACAATTAGTGTTTTGCGTATAAAATCCTTGTCCAACGCAGTGACACGCATGATTACAATCTAAACAAATTCTTTTCATTTTTTATCCTCTATCTCATAAAACATGTTGTCGGTATCTTCAGTTACCCACTCTTTACCTTCAACATCCCAAACAGTTGTTTGTACTTTATAATCTGGCCATGAAGTGTCTGTTGTATAATTATTAACATGCCAAATTATTCTATTGTTTGGTTGAGCTGCATAATTACCGTTATCCAACGCTAATATGTGTGCACATTTGTGTTCTTGCGGAATTTCAGAATGTTCCGTATTTAGTATATTAGTCTCTGGATGCGCCCAGTCAATAGTAAAAAGATATTGACCTGGATAAAATTTTTTGTCTTTTCCTCTAAATTTACCGTCTATACCAGCAAGAAAATCAAAGCAATGAACACTAGGCCAATAACTAAAACAGTTCCACAACTGTAACTGGTCGACCGACATATCCGGCACTTCGGATCTAGAAAGATGTTTTTGGAAAAACGCTGAGATAGGCAGTCTATAAAAGATGGCGCCGTTTGGAAGCATCGCATGAAAAAGCAAAGCCCTTCCACTAATACTAGCAATACCGAAAACAACGCAGTCTGACTCGCCGGCACGACTATCTTCCATATCATATAAATACTCTGTCCTAATTTTACAATAAATTGGTGGGATGTTTGCGTTAAGATATGCCATTTTTTTCCTATCATTTTATTTCGCCCCAATTGGGGCCAGATTCATAATCTACTTTATTAGGTACTTCTAAGTCAACTGCATTTTCCATAATGTCTTTTATTTTTGATGCTTCTAAATCATTTATTACAGAAAAATCTAACTCATCATGTATCTGTATGTGAGCTGTAATTCCTTCTTTATGTAAATTAACCATGGCTCTTTTAGTCATGTCTGCAGCTGATCCTTGTATCAATCTATTTAAAGCTTTGTATGTAAAAGCTCTACGTAAATCATTGTTGTGCCAATAATTTCTTTTTGGTTTACCATCTTTGTCCTTAATTATATTATCTTCTAAATCTTTTAGATGAGGTCCCATAGCTTGTAATTCCTTTATTCTTTCATGATCTTCAGGTGGTACATACGTTCCCCAATCAGATCCTTTTAATACAGGTTCGTATTTTGGAAAACGACATCGTCTTCTAAGAAGTGTTCTAACCACACCTTTATTTTGCGCTATGTTCATTATTCTATTCATAAGTTGTTTTACAAATGGAACTCTGTCATGATATTTTTTAAATAATTCTTCTGCCTTATCTTTTGTAACACCTAACTCTGCCTGCAACTTTGCTTTACCCATACCATAAAACAAACCAAGGTTGATTGTCTTAGCTTGTGATCTTGGTATCTCAGCCATCTCTGCAACAATTTTGTGAAAGTCTGCACCTGCATCGTTTTTATATTCTTCTGCAATTGTGTATGCTGTTGGTAGTTGCGCTTTTATTCCATAGTGTGCAACAAGTCTTGGTTCCTGTTGCGAGTAATCAAAACAAGCCCACTTCATTCCTTCTTCAGGTATAAATAAAGATCTAAGCATTGGTCCTGTTACTGGATCTCTTGCAGGTATTTGTTGTAAGTTTGGATTATGATAACTAAATCTACCTGTAACTGTACCCCCATCATCAGATCTAATTTGATTTATATCTGAGTGTATTCTTCCACAATATTCATACTTAATTATCGAGTCAATAAAGGTTGTTCTTACCTTGTTTATCTTTCTAGCTTCTGCTATCATACGCACTAATGGATGTTTATGATTAGCAATAAAATTTTTTGTAAATGATGGTTCGTTTGTTTTCTCAGTTCTGGAATACTCTAGTTTTAATTTATCAAAGAGTGGTGCAATACTTCTTGCTGCCATTAATTGAATTTCTATTCCACTTTCTTTTTTTATTCTTTGGAGTAACATATCTTCTTGTAGCTGTAATTGTCGCTTCAATTCATGGGCTCTGCTCACGTCCACTTTCACTCCAAGAAATTTCATATCAACCAGACAGGGAAAAAGATCAGTCTCCAAATTAAATATATCTTGAAGATCATCTTCTATAATTTGTTGTTTAAATTTTTGCCAAAGTTCTAAAGTTAGTTCAGCGTCTTTTTCTGCATACTCTCCAACTTCCATTGCAGGTAACTTCCACATGTCAGCTTTTGGATCTAGCCCTCTCTCTTTTGCAGCTTTAATTAGCTGTGCTTCACTTTTACCTTTTCCAAGATAAGTCCATGAGCATGCGTTTAGAGTATATTGAAATCTATTTTCATCAACAAGAGATGCAGCAATCATGGTATCTACTATTAAACCATTGATTTTTATACCTAATTTACGTATCCAACATACGTCATACATAGCGTTGTGAAATATTTTTGTAGCAGGTGATGCACAAACATCTTTGAACCAAGACAATACTTTGTCTCTGTCCATATTGGGTCCCTCACCATGTGCAATCGGAAAGTAACCTTTCCAACCATCAACAGCAACAGCTATACCAACTATCTCTCCATTGTTTCTCATGACCCCTGAACCCAGTTTTTTTAAGTCTGGATCTCTTGTCTCCAGGTCAATTGATATTTCTTCTGCTTGTCTTAGATCCGGAAATTCCTTTGGAGGAATCCATTCTGTCTGTGGTAATATCATTTTTTATCTTTCAACTTTTTTATTTCCAATTGACAATAGTGAATTATTTTTTCTATGTCCTGTATGCCATTTTTATTTTTATAACGACAAACATACTTAATAACATTTCCTTGAAAAAAACTCAAATCGTTCTTGGATATAAATTCATATGGTTGTATATGAAAATTTTTATAGTGACTCCCGCCTATCTGACGATCTTGCGGAAATGAATCACTAAATATATCTTTATTTGTCATATTATTTGATACTCCTTATCTTTGTTATTTGTTTTTAATTTATATAAATTATTACGTGCTCTTGTGATTCCAACATACCAAACACGATGTTCTTCATCGCTTTTTGCTATACTTCTTCTTATAGAATTTTTTATTTTTTCTCCTTGATGCATGCATAAAATTACATTATCCTCTTCACCACCTTTTATTCCGTGAATTGTAGAAACCCATATTCTTGCACGCTTATCTAAATTTTCCTTTTGATTTAATAAATTTTGTATATAATTTTTTTCTTTTTCAGGAACTTTAGTAAATAAATCATACCAATTTATTTTCTCAGTAATTTTTTTCTTGTCTGTTAATTCTAGTATATCTTTCCACTCTTTTTCCTCTAATTTGTCATTATTATTGACCCATCTATTGTAGTTTTGTATTCTTCTGTACAGTCTTACTTTATAACTTTTACCTTTATTGCTTTGATAATATAAGTTTTTCTTTTTTAATTCTTCCATTATTTCTATAGCTTTGTCTTTGGTTCTAGTTAAGATTAACCATTTGCCTTTTGTCAAATCTATTTGTCCAAGATTAGATATGTATTGTGCAACGCCTTCATAATTTCTTGGCTCATATTTTTTAATAAATCGTATACCACGTATCTTCAATATTGGAGAAAGTGCTTCTGATTGCACCACCTGTGATACACGTTTTGATTTTTTTAAAACTTTTTCTTTTGCTTCTTCTATTATAAATCTTCTAACATCAGCTCCAGCCCATGCAAAGATAGCTTGGTCATCATCCCCTGCTAAATATATATCCTTAGTGGTTTCTTTTATTTTGTCGTATAATTTCCATTGTAATGGTGATAGATCTTGAGCCTCATCAATAAATACCACATCAAATTTTGGAATCTTATCGTAGTCAATTAGCATCTTAATCATATCATTAAAGTCGTATAGTTTATGATAAGCTTTATATACTAGTAAGTTTTGATAAATATGATTTAAAGTATTCCAATTTATTTCTTTTCTATCATGCTCTGCTAAATCAAACTCTTCTTCTATGTCTATATCTTTATTGATTGCTCTATTTATCAATTGAAAGTATGGATTGTTACATGTTAAGTATGTAGATTCTTCTTCATTATATTTGTCAGAATATGAAACTCTTATACCTAGTCTCTTACCTAATAATTCATAATGCACGGGTTGCATAACATTTTCTTCTTTTAGCTGTAATGTTTTGTATGCAAAAGAATGAAACGTTTGAAAGTATGGTAATTTTTTATCTGATACAGGCATTCTTTCTCTTGCTTCTTTTGCAGCTTTTCTTGTAAAAGCAAAATAACCAATACGGTCCAATCTAGTTCCTATTCTTTGATAAGCTCTAGCTCTACTAATTAATCTATATGTTTTACCAGTTCCTGGAGGACCGTAGTATTTATATATCATGCTATATCCTCTTCATCATATTCCATAATTTCATTTGGTGCCTCTTCTTCTTCAAACTTAACACTATCTATTTCTAACACCCATAAGTTTGGATTAGGATTTTTTTGATCTTTCTTTTTAGGATATCTTTTCTGTTTATATTTTGCTTTAAAATTATCTTTTACATACTCTAAAGTTTTATCACTCTTCATTGTCCAACCACTTCTTTGTAATTCTTTAAAAAAATGTGACCATGTAAAGTATGCTAGTTTAGATTCATCGTCTATGTAAACAGATCCTTGAGAAAATGATAAATAAGAATTTGCTTCTGGTCCATTTATCCAATCTTTTATTTCTTTAAATAAAATTCCAATTGGCTGTGTTTCTTTTTCTGGAAACTCTGGGTTTGCAGTAGATAACAAACCATTTATCATTTGTGTAAACTTAGTATTTTTTATTGTAGGTGGTAATATGTTAGCATGTGCTGCTAACAAAGATTTAATTCTTTTTTGATCAATTAAGTATTCAATATTTTTTGCATGTATTATTTTTATTTTACCACTTGGCATCTTAACATGTATGTCGTACGCAGGATCTGGTTTATATTCCCACTTGGTTACAGTTACTATCTCTGGCCAATCACCAAACACCTGTGATCCAATACCATATTTTCTAGATATGCAGATATTCTTATGGCAGTTTGTATTGACAGGTTTACCATGACATTTAAAACCCTTGGTTTCCTTTTTCCAAAGTTTTATTTTTTCATCTATCTTTCGTGTGTCCCAACTTTGATCATACAAAATTAATTCTTCTGCTTTTCTTTTTACTTCTGTCTCCCACTTATCAGAATATTTTTTCTTAGCCCATACCATTATGTTGTATAAAAATTCATCTCTTCCATCCGGAAGTCTATTGTGTCTACCACCTAACTCTGCATCTATATAACTGCCATCTCTTAACTGCCCACAAATTATACCGAGACATGGTGGTCCATCTTTAAATTCATTGTCTTCACCTTGTAAAACTTCTTGTATAGAATCTGTTCCAATATTTTTTAGTTCATCTCTACTTCTAGCATTCAGACTTACACACTTCATAAATGTATTAAAGTCCATTTCTTCCCCACTTGGATACAATGCAACTCTTTGATTTTTGTTAAAGTATGGAAGATTTATAAAATGACCATTTGATTTGTTTCCATCTTGTGATTTTAATGTTGTTTGTTTTGGAAATATTTCAGTCTTAGCAGGTAGGCCTAATATAAATAACATGTTATCTAAAAATTCTCTTATGTCTGAAGCTTTTACTTTCTCTCTTGCAAACACATATAAATGTAAACCACCACTTTTTGATTTGATTGGTATTAGTGGTAATTCTTTTTCTGCTATTACTTTTAAATATTTTTCTGCTTTGAAATCAGAATAGTTTCTTGGGTCAATATCAATTGCACCAAATACTGCGTTGTCATCGTCATCACAAGGTTGGATACCCATTGATCCTTTACCTTGTAAATGATTTATATAATCTTCTTCAGTTACCGGTCTCTTTGTCCAACCATAATCTTTATTATCAAATTTTATTTTACCGGTAGCTGGGTCCTTTATACCTTTAGATATATCACAATATCCAAAGTTACGTTTTAATCCTGTAAATACTTGTATGAATTCTTTCATTTTAAATAGGGCGGCTTCAGTCTCCCTAAACCGCCCCACTCCTAGGAATTATGCAATATCTTCTTTTGCACCCTCAACCTTTTCATACTTAGGTTGAGTTGAACCTTTAAAAGCTTCTGACTGAAGCTTTTGTGCCATTTGATATACAGATGCATCATCTTGATTAGACATTTCTAACATTCTAACTTTAGATGGTTTGTATACATGCCAGTTCTTATCACCCCAGCTTTTACCTGCTGTCTTTAAATTAAAGACTGCTGCGTATGCTGCTGGTCTGAAAGTACCTTTATCATCTGTTGCTCTTAAGTTTTGAATTAAATTATTTAATTCTCTACCTGGAGTTAAATTTGATGATCTCATTGGTATGACAGCTTTTCTTGTCTCACCATCAACCAATGCTAACACATAGAAGTACATGGTCTTCTCTACATAATTACCATTTGATAATCTGTATCTACCATTTCTTTCTTCAATTGCATCTTTCGGTGGTTCCATATGAGTTCCAACTGGTGCTAACGCACTGTCTCCTCTCTCTTGCCACTCCGGATATCTAGTCTGTGAATGACAAACGACTATATCTAGTCCCTTATCTCCACCTACTAAGTTACCAAAACTACTAGAATATATCATTCCAGGTTCTGCACCTTCGACATATTTAGCACTTGATTTATTACACTCAGGAGATAGCTGATGAAGTATTTTTAAAATAGGTGTTGATGTATCACCTTGTTTTATTTCTTCAGTACCTTTACCTGAATCTGCTCTCAGATTGATAGCAGCTAGTGCGCCTGCACTATTTTTTTTGACTACGTCAGTATTTGACATATTTACTCCTTATTGTTTATTGTTTATCGTTTAACTTTTGGTTTTTATTTTCGTTTGATTTCCTTCAAACGTCCAAAAAAGATCTTCTGGAACTTCTTTACCTTTGTTCTTCCAATCTTCCATGGTCACTTTTAGAGTCATGGCATGAACTGCTTCTTTTTGAGAAGGTTCATAACCCTGACCCTTTGCAAGGTTGACATAAGTCATTGCCTTGTTTTCTTCGCCTTGACCAAAGTTAACTGTGATTTCATTTTTCACAATATCACCTAAGCCATTGTTTCGAAGCCATTGTATTGCCTCAGCTTTTTTATCAGCTTTCATTGTGGCACTGTACACTTTTTTAATTGATAGTTCTGAACCATCTTTTAATTTAACTGTACTTAAATTCATCTTATTCATAATTTCTGGTATGGTGAAATTATTAATATATTTTTCTTGTGCTTTCAACTCTTTAAGTTTTGATTCTGTAGCTAAAACCTGTGCACCAACAGATTTTAATTGTTCAATTGCTTCAGATAATTCTGTTGGATCAAATACATCGACTTGATCGGGTGCATCTTGTCTTAAATTAATAGTCATAATTTTCCTTTCGTAATGTGTATATAAAGGATAATTTTATTGTGTCAACTAATTTTGATGAATATTTATTTCTATTGGGTAATAAGTTTTTTCTTGTCTGTCCCACTTTAGTAATTTGTATTTTCCGTTTGTTATATCAGAAACAACAGAACAGACAACTCCTATTATCGCTGGATCACCTGATAATAAAAGATAATCTTCACTTGTATAGTTTTTTAGAAGCGTTCTAAGTTTTATAATTAATGGTCCAGGTGATAAAATAATTTGTGAATACATGGGCAACAGCGTCACTATGTCGCCATATTTTTGTGCACCTAATACGTTGTATTTTGGTTGACCGGTTTCTCTGTCTACAGGGATTTCTTGAGTTAAATATACTTTGCTCATTGACTATTTCTTTTAATCATATATATACATTTTTAGAAAGAAAAAGCAAATTATGTTCTACAAGTTTAAAACTAAACCGTATCAACATCAACTCGATACTTTAAAAGAGTCTTGGGATAAAGAAAACTTTGCCTATTTTATGGAAATGGGTACAGGTAAATCTAAAGTTCTAATAGATAATGCATCTATGTTGTATGATAAAGGGTTGATAAATGGTCTTTTATTGATAGCACCAAAAGGCGTATATAAAAATTGGTACGACTCAGAAATACCTACACACATGGCAGATCACATAGAAAAAAAAGTTGTGCTATGGAAAACATCAGACAAATCTGTTAAACAAAAAAAGATTTTAAATACTTTATTTGAGACAGGCACAGACTTTCATATTTTAATTATGAACGTAGAGGCTTTTTCATCTGGTGATGGTACCGCTTTTGCAGAAAAATTTTTATCTTGCCACAAGGCAATGATTGCAATTGATGAGTCTACTACAATTAAAACTCCTAAATCAAATAGAACTAGAAATATTGTAACCCTACGTAGTCTTGCTAAATACAGAAGAATATTAACAGGTTCTCCCGTAACTAAATCACCATTAGATTTATTTTCTCAATGCGCGTTTCTTGATCCTTGGCTCCTGGGGCATGATTCTTACTGGACTTTCAAAGCTCGTTATGCAGTAACTAGAAAGATACAAGTATCCGGTAGACAAGTTGAAATAGTTGTAGGTTACAGACATCTTGGTGAATTATCTGAGAAGATAAAACCTTTTTCTAAAAGAATATTAAAAGAAGATTGTTTAGATTTACCTAAAAAAACTTGGATGAAACATACAGTGGAATTAACTAAAGAGCAGAAAAAAGTATATAAACAAATGAAACAAGAAGCTATTGCATTCTTAGATGGTAAAATGCAATCATCTGCAACAGTCATGACTCAGCTTATGCGTTTACATCAAATTACTTGTGGACACTTTACAGCCGATGATGGCACAATAAAAGATTTACCTTGTAGTAGATTAAATGAATTGATGGAAGTGTTAGAAAAAGTAGAAGGTAAAGCTATTATTTGGTCACACTACACACATGATGTAAAAAGAATTATAAAACAAATACAAAAAGAACACGGAGAAGAGTCTGTTGTAGATTATTTTGGTGAAACTGACCAAGAAAATAGGTCAATTAATATAAAGAAATTTCAAACTGATGACAAGTGTAGATTTTTTGTAGGAACTACACATACGGGCGGGTATGGTATCACATTGACTGCCGGTAGTACAATGATTTATTTTTCAAATGGTTATGATTTAGAAAAAAGACAACAATCAGAAGCTCGTATTGATCGTATTGGTCAAACAAAACCTATGACTTATATTGATATTATTGCAGAAGAAACTATCGATGACAGAATTGTAAAAGCTTTACGTAATAAAGTTAATATTGCAAATGAAATTATGGGTGAAAATTACAAAGAGTGGATTTAAAAAAATCCTTTATCAAAAACTTTTTCTAACAATAGAAGTGATACTGCCCCAACAGTACCCAATAACACCCAATAGATCTTGTCTATCTTACCACCCAAATCGTGTATACCTTCATGCATGTGTTGAACATCTTTTTTTAATCCAGTTATATATCCATATATAGAAAGCAAATGCTCTCTTGTTGTTTTGGGTTTTAATTTATCTCCGTTCGGCATTATGCTAATCCTCTTTGTCTTAGTCTTATCATTTTTTCTTCTTCAGATAATAGTGCATTTTCAGTCATGGTCAATCCTTGGTTCATGGGTCCTGATGCTGGCATCATTGCTGATTGAATTACTTCTGGACTTGGCATTGGTTGTTCAGGTAAAGTCATTGATTGTTTACCGACCTCTGCAGATTTTTGAATTATGTAATCATTTGGATTAATAATGAAGTCTTGATTCAATCTTTGTTTGTATAATCTTTTTTGTATTTTATTAATTGTTTTTTGTATTCTTTTTGTAAGTGGATTGTCTATTCCATATTGTTTTGACAATCGTCTGTATGCATCTTGCATACCTTCTGTAACACCTAATGGTAAAAATTTATTTTTATCTAAATATGCATATATATTTTTTCTATTTCTAGCATCAAATTGTTGAAATATTTCTTTGTCTCTCATTCCTAAAACTTTAGCTGCATCCATTTGTCTTTTTAGTTTATTAAAAGACTCCAATCTTAGATTCATTGCTTTTATATATTGTTGAATAATTTGATTTTCATCTTCTATGGGATCTCCTGTAAGAGTTCCTTCATAAATCATTCCTCTTTCTTGATCGGTTGCATCTAAAAAATCACCTATGTAGAAGTTTAATGTTCTAGGTATATCAAGCGGTATTTTTCTAGCACCAAAAAATCCCATTAATTCATCTGGTATTTCATATCTTGTACCATATTGAGTTTGATTTGTAGCAGATTTATATAATCTTTTTAGTGCAGGAAAGTTACCAGGAGACAATGCATAAGTTACGTGTTTCATTGCTTTTTGTATTTTATCTCCTAATGGATCTCTTTCATTAAATACTTTATTGCCTTCTTTATCGTATCCATTTCTTACAAAGATATCTACCATAGCACCTACATAAATAGATTCACTAACAAACGGTTGCAATGCGTTACCGATTGCATTTACAAAACCTTTGGCTACACCCTCTATTAATGGTTTTTCATCTTTAGCATCTACCTCAGCCAATACAGATTGAATAGGATTAACGACAGTATCATAAAAGAAACCATGACTAAAATCTATGTATTTATATTTACCATTTTCATAAACTGGCAGTAGTGTATTGTCTCTAGACCAAGAAGGAACAAACTCTCTCATTGCTTCTGCAACCTCTCTACTTATTCCATACATACCTCTTACTCCTTCGTAAGCAACTGTCGGAACAGCAGCATATGTTATGGCCTGACCTGTCATTCTTCTATAACCAATACTAGATCTCACTGGGTCCTTTATTTCTTTTATACTTCTAGCTGTTGAATTTGCAGCTGTTCTATATATTTCTGCTGGGAATGAACCAAAGTTTCCTAGTGGCGATCTTCTTACGCCTTTTACAAAATCAGATACGTAAGCATAGTTTGGAACAGTTTCTCTTACAACAGCTGCAGCTTCATCCCATATCTGTAACGTGTTTGGAACTTCTTTTATAAGACCTTTATTTTTTGCAGTTTTAAAAGCTTGTTCTAACTTATGTGCTTCTGCTAAAAAATTATATACTCTAAACCAATCATCACCCGCTACGTATGCATCTTGAGCTATACCAAAAGTTTTTTTAAATGGTTTCGTAAAACTTTCAAAAACTTTTCTCATAAAATCATCTACACCAGCACCACTGTATTTTTGAATATCTTGTAGTACACCTTCTATATCTCTAAAAGTTGTACTTTGGTTTACAACTCCTTTTTCTAATAAATATTTATACAATTGTTGACCTGCAGGTATGTTTCTAAATCTTGGATTACCAGTTAGTTTGTATAAAATTTGTGGCTGTATAGTTTGTAAAGATTTTTTATGAAACTCTAATATTTTTCTTGGATCTATAAATATATTACCACTATGTATTGTAGTTAAAAATGAAGAAGAAAAGTTTCTCATTTGAGTTAATGGACCTAACACGGTTTTACCCACCTGAGTTAAACCTTTTGGTAATAAAACTAAGTACCTATACGCTGCTGATTTAGTTAATCCACTAGATACCAACTCGTCTCCAAGTTTGATAGCATCAGCCCATTCTTTTGTTGTATATAATCCATCTAATGGTGAAGTATATAATTCATCAGATAGTCTTGTTTGTAGTTTTAAACCTTTAGGATCTCTTATAATTTCTTTGTTTGGAAATGCTTGTCTTGCTTCATCATAGCTACCTCTAAATATACCTCTGCCTCCTGCTTTTATTTCTGCATCGCTAGATTGTTTTAAAAAATTATAGAAGTTATCTCTAGCTTTTATATTTGCTAGATCACCCATTGTATTGTATATTAATTTTTTTGCATTTTTGTATTCACCAAATAAATTTTTAAATGCTTGTAAATCTGATTTAGTTTGTATCAAACCACCCATCTTATCTGGTTTAAATTTACCACCAGCGGTTATGTTTTCTCCAATATTTTTTATAATTACAGATGAATCATCTAATATATTAACAGTTCCTAATGGAAATGTTGGTTGTTTATTTATTGGATTAACTTCCATGTTTTTTAATATATTATTTACAATGTCTTCAGCTTTTGTAGGTCCAATACTTACACCATTTGCTTTTCCATATCTTTGTATAACTTGTATTACTTCATCTATTGCTTCTCTTGTTGGAACATATCCATCAAACAAACCTTTGTTTAAATCTATTAATTTGTAATCAGATGATAAAAAGTTATTGACTCTGTCAAACATGATGTCATTAAATTCTTTTGCACCTGCATTTATGTTACCACCTTGAAGAACAGCATTTTTTAAATCAGCTGTTGTTGTTCTAAATTTAACACCATTGTCTATTACTTTGTCAATTGTAGCGTCAGATACACCTAATTTTTTTAATGATTCTTTAAAATCAGATAAAACTTTTGGATTAAAACCATTGAAAAATATTTGTCCGTCTACGACAGCATCTTGAGTTTTAGTCAAAAAGTTAGCCATCATTCTAGATATAACGTCGGGTTCAACACCTTTACCAGCAGCTCTTGTTTCTTTTGATATTAATTTTAATGCATCATCAATATCTTTTGCAAAATCATCTGCCATCATTTTACCTGCAGATTTATTACCTTCTAATTGTTGTACACCCTCAAATAGTTTTTGATGTTTACTGCTTCTAGATCTAAATTGTTGTGCAAATTTATCTATAAATCTTTCAATACGTAAATTACTAAACGCAAGATCTTTACCTTTAGTTGCTATTAACTTACCTGCTTGACCTAATCCGTATACAAAAGGTATTATTGGAAAAGCATATTCAGATGCAAATAAAAATTTATTATTTAGTTGTCTTAATGCATCTTCTGCTGCATCTTCTTTTTCTTCTCTATCTAATTCTGTAGGAATAAAATCTATAAAATCACCAAACGTTCCTATATCTTCTACTTTAGCAACTAATGCTCCTGCGCCTACACCACCGCCTACAGCAACTCCGACCCATTTTGGCCAAGTAGATCCTCTATTTAACTCAGCTGCTTTTTCACCTGCTTTTCTTAAATTATTATTACCTAAAGTTTTTGTATATTTTTTATTTTTAACTGCTTTTGCAAGCACACCTGCTAATTCATCGGCTTTAGTTGCAAGAAAAGTTACAGCTGGTACAGTTGTTTTTGCTGCTATGGTTCCTGCTCCATATAACTGTGTTAACGCTTCTAGTATTCTACCTGCAGCTGTTTGTCTTGCTGCCTCTTCTGATTGTTTTTCCATGATACCTAAAAAAGTATTTTCAAAACGATCGTTGAATTTTTGAGTTGCACTTCTATCTACATCTATTCCTTCTTCTTGTAGTGCATCGTATATAAGTGTACCAAAATTAACCACACCTTTTGGTATTTTAATTAATCCACTTTGTACTGCTGAACCTATAGATTGAGAAGTAGTTACTTCGTTAAATTCATCTGCAGGTATACCAACAGATCTAGGTTCTTCTACTATTTCTATTTCCTTATCTCCTCTTTCTACAGCACGTACTTTTGTTTTTTTCTTTTCTGTAGGAGATATAAAAAAATCACCTATTTTAGGCATTAAAGATTTTTTTCTAAATTCTTCTGCTTCTTTCGATCTTTGTCTTATTTCTTTCTCAGATACACCTTGATCTTTTAATTCTTCTTCTGCAACTCTAGTTACAAAACCAGAAAAACCTTCTTCACTTAATATGTTAAGATACTTTTGTCCTCTTTTAACACCAGAAATAATTTCTTCTTTTTCTTCTTCTGTGGGATTTAAGAGTTTACTAAAAAGACTTCTTTCAGCCAT
>Ga0209232_1000662_pt1 | contig 20317 bp, 23 predicted proteins | sample ETNvirenome_2_60_FD_184066 | JGI IMG/M metagenome (GOLD analysis project Ga0209232, IMG submission 184066) | Marine viral communities from the Pacific Ocean - ETNP_2_60 (SPAdes) (version 2) | ecosystem: Environmental > Aquatic > Marine > Oceanic | place: Pacific Ocean | collected 2013-06-22
AGAATAGATGTCACCATTTGATGATGAGGAACCAGCAAATACTATTGGTATTCTCTTTGACCTAACATAGTCTAAAACTCTTATGGAACTATTTAAATTGTTCATTAGAGTGTAGGCTGGATTTTTTATTGATGGTAGTATTCTAGCTCTAGCTGCTAAATGAAATACTAAATCTTGTTTACCAACAACTGATTCTATTGGGCTATTGGATATATCCAAATCGTAATATATACAATCTTTTTGTTCGTTTTCTTTTTTTCCTGTAGAGTAGTTATCAATTGATACTACATCATGTCCCTCATTAACCAACCTTTTTATCAGATTGGCTCCTATAAATCCAGCTCCTCCTGTAACTAAGACTCGCATACAATCAAATCTTTTTCGTATGAATCCATAGAATTTATGTAAAATTTAAATATATCGTATTCCATTATACCTGTTTCACCACTTTGTTGTATTATCTCTGATAGATTTACTATTGTCTGAAAGTTATTAGCGTTTAACATATGACAATCGAACTCAACACAAATATCATGCAACTCTGATACCTTACTGTTGCCATACATCTTTACTCTTTCATCTAAATTAAACTGAGTATCAGGTTGTTCTTCTTTTGTATATTCACCGATGTAATCTGAACCAGAGTCTAAGTATATCTTACTACACCAAGGTTCTAACTCCCTAAGTAGGTTCTTATCACAATTATAAGCTACAAAACCTATGTCGTATTTAGGTGGTACTATTGGTTTTAGATATTTATCATGTTTTACCATATGTCCCCACTTACGAATAAAGTTACGAGTTGACCTAAGATTCTGAGCTAACCATTCCGATGATTCTCTACCCTTCATAAATACCTGACCTGCTGGATTCCTCATAGCTCCATCTTTGAATCTACTACCTCTACAAGTCATATGATATACAAACCCTTGCCAAGTCTGTATTGTTTCGTATCCAGCTAATATAAACCTATTGAATATATCACTATCCTCTTTTGATTGTGGAGCGTACAAAGGATCGTGACCACCTATGGATAGAAAGTCATCTTTGTATATAGCCCAAGGTGCGAATATACCTTCGGTGATTTTTTCCTCACCCGTCTTCTTATCTTCATTTAAAAAACCCATCAGTCCTAACTCATCGAACTCCTCAGGTTCTATACCGAAATCCTGTAGTATTTTCTCAGGACCGTCAGGATGTAGCGGTGGCTCTATGCGTGTGGCCGAAACCACCTTTCCACGCTGTAGATGTTTGAGAACTTCCACATCCATATTAGGACAAGCATACATATCTGCATGATATATCATCACTATATCGTTTGTTGCCATATCGATTAACTTATCGTATAATATGGTATGTCCTAACCTATCAGGACCATCGTTTCTCATTATCTGAACATTATCGTCTTTTCTCATTATCTCGTTCATCCAATCCCAAGTTCCATCGTCTGAGAAATCATCAGCCCAACATATCTCATGTTCAGATCCTAAATTCTTTCTGATGCTATTATAAGACCATTTAAGGTACTTTAAGTTGTTTCTACTTGGTTGTATAAAACTTATCTTCTTCATATTTTTCTTCCATAACCTCTCTAACTCTGTGAAGTAATAATCTGGTTTTACTACAGCGTTATGTTTACTTATTGTGTATAGTTCATCTAAATCATATATACTTTCTAAATCTATTAAACTTATCTCACCATTTTTTGTCTTAATAATATTTATCGGAACCAAATCGTAAAAGAACATTTTTTTTTCATTTACTAAAGATAAAACCCTCTGATAGAAATGAAATGGTATTTCATCAAGAGTTTCTCCAGCTTCCATCGTGTATCCAACTATCTCACCATTATGTTCTATTAAGGATTGTAACGCTGGTGCTACCTCATCAAAAAAACCAGCCTCATATGCTTTTATGAAGTTATCTTTACGACAATAATCATCATCGAATATCTTATAGTAGACACCATCACCTTTTAATACCACCCTTCCATGACTAATGCCATCAACAACTCTACCAGCTTTGTCTAATACTTTCTGACATCTGTCTGTAACTATGTTTTCTAATTTAAGTTTATTTATACGCATACGGATACAAACTTTTATCATGTGAAAATTCATCTACAAAGTCAATTGGAACATCATCAAAATCTTCTTTGCTGATAAAATCATTATCATTTTTCTGAAGAGCAGCGTAAATCATAGTACCACCATCAGCTAAATGTTCAAATAGCTCTATCACCTCATAGTTACACTTTTCTGATAACACTTCGAAAGATTTAGTAGTATAGTAATACTGACAATGTTTTGGAAAATGTCCTGTTTTTGGTAAGACATGAATCATTAAACCATTATTTTTTGTTATATTATGAATATTTTTAAAACACATATACTGATTCTCAACATGTTCAGCCGTTCCACCATCGTAAATTATATCAAACTTTTCTTCAAAGTGTTCACTAATATCTTCTCTTAAATCTAGTTTCAAAGAACCGTCTAATCCATTTAAATCAATGGAAGTGTGTATAAACCCAATTTCATCCCAAAATCTTTTTGAGACAACTCCTGTATTATGCTGTTCTCCACCAACAGGAAAATTGAAATCATTCATTCTAAACCAGTTTTCCATTTCTAAACCCTTCATATAATTGTTTCCCAACTCACACAATCTCAAGTCTTTCTTTCCTTGAAACTTCTGTAAGCTATTTAATAAGGGTATAACTTCTTTGTATCCTATTCCCATTATGTATTATCTCCAAAGTAAAGCCATCTAACTAAAGGTGAATCCGAATAACCCAATCTATCAAACCTAAATGAAAATCTTAACTTATCTGGTATAATATTCATTTTGGTTAATTTATGGTATAATAATCTGTGATTAGAAATACCTTTGTAGCCTGATAGCGATGAATTTTCTTTGTGAAAATATGGAATGTTATCATAAATATTGCTAACCTCATCCATATAATCACTATTAGAAAAAAACCACACATCTTGTAATGATTTGTTGTAGTTGCCTTTTGGATAACCCATTGGTTCTCCTGTGTGGTGTTGATACCAATCAGCAACATAAAAATATTCGTTGTTATAATCAGAAAATATTATATCTTTTTGCCAAGCTAAATCCTGTCTAGTCAACATAACAAAATCATATTTGAATTTATTCTCCTCTTCAAACTTTCTTTTAAAACTGATAACCTTTTTACAAGAATACCATCTGCTAAAATGATTCTGAACTCTCTGAGACTTTTCTATATGTTCGGGTATATCAAAAACTATTTGTTTTTCAAATTCACTAATTTTCGGTTTGTAATTACTTACAACATCTTTCTCTATACCTAAATCCCAAGAGTGTATGAAGACATCTACATTATTTTTTTCTAATATAAATTTTTGATAATGTGGAAATGCATGTCGGAATACATCAAGCTGACCATCATTGCTGTCTCCAGACTTACCACCAGCACCACCAATAGTTCCATATAGACACAAAGCTACTTTCATAAGGGGAAATCCAAACCTGTGTAAAGTTCAAATTGCTTTGAAGCTTGTAATGTGGCTAAATCTATACCTGTCTGCGTAGTTACTAAACAATTAATAAAGTCATTTGATTTGTGAATCCAATCTGTAATTTCCAATGGTGTGCAATTGTATACAATAGAATCTTTTATATCAAACAACTCATCCCAATTATCTCTAGTGATTTGATTTACATCAAAACCTTTACTAGCCCATTTTACAGCTTTAGCATAACCACCATTACCGATTATGTATAAAGGTTTTCTATTATCATAGAAATCTAAATAAGCTAGAGCGGCATAAGAATCTGTGTTATAAGCTGATAGTCTACCATCTTCATTTATAACAGTGTTAGCTGCTCCTATCTGTGATACAGCAGCGTCTGTTGTGTCTACATACTTTAGAACTTCTTCTTTGTAAGGCATTGTTATAGCAAAACCTTTTATACCTAAAGTCCTGACAGAATCTACAGCCTTCTCTATACTATCAACAGAAAATGATTTGTATATTTTATTTAGTCCATAGAAGTAGAAAGCTGTGTTCATCATCCTACAACCTGTGTTACCTGCTTCTTTAGCAAATGAACAATATATTTCCGTATCTTTATCTATCCAACTCACTTACAACCCTTTTAGATATTTGGTTAGAACTTAGTCCATACTTTTCATACAAATCAGCTGGTGGAGCAGATTCAGGAAATACATCGTTTAATCCTATCTTTACCACTTTTGCTGGATACTCCTCTGATAAAACATCTGATACGATAGAACCCAAACCACCTATTATAGAATGGTCTTCTATAGTAAATAATTGTTTTGTTTCTTGAGCACACTTAACAATCATATCTCTATCTATTGGTTTTAATGATGTAAAACTAACCACTCTAACACTCATTTGTGTCATATCTTCAATAATATTAGCAGACTCCATAACATCACCTAATATACAACCAGTAGATAAAAGAGTAATATCATCACCTTCTTTTATAATCTGACCTTTACCAATCTCAAATGGTATATCAATATCTTTTACAGGCTGTCTACCTAACCTTAAATAGTATGGTGAATCTAATTCTGTTTCTGCAAGAAACTCTATTACCTTTTTAGCTTCTGAAAATGTAGCTGGGTTCAATACTTTCATATTTGGTAGTGCTCTCATAATACTTACATCCTCTAATCCCATTTGAGTCACACCATCTTTACCAATAGCCATACCAACATGAGTTCCAACCAATACGACAGGACGATTAGAGTAAGCTAAACTACATCTAATTTGGTCATATCTTCCTGTTAGGAATGAACCAAATGACGCTAAAAATACTTTGTAACCATACTCAGATATACCCGATGCGACTCCAATCATATTAGCTTCAGCTATTCCTATTTGAAAGAATCTATCAGGATGAGCTTCTCTAAAACTAGCTATCTTAGTTGCTTTACCTAAATCTGCATCTAACGCGACTATATTATCATGATGTTCACCCATTACGGGTAAATGTTCACCAAATGCTTCTCTTGTAGCTCTCATGTTATACTCCTAACTCTTTCATTGCTATTTCATATTCTTCTTCTGTTGGAACTTTACAATGCCAACTTGGATGTTCCATAAAAGAAACTCCTTTACCTTTTACAGTATCTAATATAATACACAAAGGTTTATCGGTTTCTGTCTGTTCGAATGATTCTCTTATTGCATTCATATCATGACCATCAATAACTTTTGTAGTCCAACCAAAAGATGAAACTCTTTCCTCTAAATTATCATACATAATACTGAAGTCTTTTGAGTATCCATCATTCTGTCCTTTGTTCCAATCAATGACGCAAATCATATTGTTCATCTTTGTTTTTGGATAGTGCATAAGAGCTTCCCAAACTTGACCTTCTTGAAGTTCTCCATCTCCTAATATACAAAATATAGTACCATCCTCATTCTTCAACTTCTTTCCAAGTGAATGTCCAATAGCAATACTCAAACCTTGTCCTAAAGAACCTGTTGTAGCATCCATCAGAGGTAACCTTAGTTTATCAGGATGACCTTGAAGTGGGGAATCTATTTCTCTAAACAAATCTAAATCTTCATCTGATATCTGACCAGTTTCATGTAACACAGCGTAGATAATTGGAACTGCATGTCCTTTTGATAAAATTAGTTTATCTTTCCCACCAATATCATAGTCCTCATACAAAACACTAGTTAGTTCAGCCATAGAAAAAGCACCACCAATGTGACCTGATTGTTTTGCAACAACCATATCTATGACTTTCTTTCTTAATACATTTGGATTAATTTTCATTGTGTACTTTCTCCTTTAACAATCCCACAGCGATATGAGTTATCTTCGATAAGATATCTTCAAAGTGAAAGTTATTATTATTACCACCTGTTTGACCAGGAAATTCTGATGTACCCTCAAGTGATATGGTTAAATCAGCAAAGTCGTTACAATTATTAACTGAGTTTCTTGTAACCAATATTGTTTTCATATCTCTTTCTTTAGCAACTCTAAATGCTTCTAAAACATTCTTTGAATTACCTGAACCAGACATACCAAATACGATATCACTCTTAACACCTTGATACTTTAATTGTTCACTAAATATAAATCTAAATCCTAAATCATTACCAATACCTGTAATGCTAGCTTGGTCACTACATAGACTAACACACTTAAACTTGTTTCGTGGAATAGTCTGAGCTCCTTTATCCTCAGAAACAAATGGGTGCATATTCATATCCACCACCAAGTTTTGAACTGATGCAACATTTCCACCATTACCACAAGCAAATATAGTTTGTTCGTTTTCATATGCTTCGAAAACCATATCAACAAACTCAACTATCTTCTTCGTTGGTATGTTGCTAAATACCTCTGCTGACTCGTTTTTGTATAAATTTATTAACTTTTGCTTCTGCATTTTTACTCCTATTTATTAATTTTGCTAATTGATATTTACCATATAAAAATAAAAACTTTCCGTACCTACCTTCTTTAAAGTTGTCGTATAGCGTACAAATACTAAAGTAATGTAGTATGCCTAATAACTCAACCTTATCCCACTTGTAATCATTTTTGTGACAAAATTCACGAAATATTTCATTTAAAAATACTAAATTGCTTTTTGCGTAAAAACTTACACTAGCTTCATCACCATCTATCTTACAATCAAACATATCTTTTAATATAGTCTGACCATTTATTAGAATTGCATGATACAGCTTTGATAAATCATAATAAACATCTCCTGTTTTCAAACTATGTCCAAACTGTTGTCTCCAATCTATTAATACGAATTTGTTATTTTCATCATCGTAGAGTATATTTTCAGGCTGTAAATCACCGTGAAAAAGTGTTGATATGGAATCAGTATAGAACATAGACCAATTTATTTCATTCAACATTTTCAAAATTGGTTTTACTTTTACACCATTGACTATCTTAATGTTATCTAAATCAGAACCTGATAGTGATTCAACTCGACTCTTAGTTTTAGTCTCATACATTTCTTTGCAATTATCTAAAAACATACCATCTTTTTCCGTATGTAACCACAAATTGTTTTTGCAATAATTCAAAAAATCCCACATCAAAGACTCATCATGTATATTAGATAATAAATCTCCTTTGATAAAATCATAAGAGTACATATTATCATTGACATACTCTATCTTTGGACAATTTCCATTTAAGTAATCAGCTCTCTTTATCCTTTTAGATACTTTGTATTTATCATCAAAATACTTTACAACTTTTCCATTATCTATGAATATGGCTTCATCACTTTTATTAGCAACTACATCATTACAAAATACCTTTTTAGTTTCTACATACGAATCATTATTACCTGTATCATACCAAGTAAAATTAATTAACTTCATATGTTCTAATCCATCGAAACCATGAATAACCTGATACTCATCTTTTATTATTTGATGTTCTTCTAATGAATCCCAAAAAGATTTGTAGTCATATATTCCAGCCATTCCTATATAAGCCGTATTACCTGTACCATAATACAATCTATCCAAATATTTACTACCCTCAACCAAACAATATTGTAGAGATTCTTCTTTTTCTACTAATGATACACCCAACCAATTTTCTTCAATGGACATTATATTGATATTATCAGTAACCAATGTATCTACAGATGTGAATACAAATGGTTCTTGTAACTCTTCTTTACAACACAATAGACTATAGCCAGGACCAGAACCAACTTCATCAAAATTATCAACATCAACGTAAGTTATATTCTTATCTGAGTGAACTGTATTCATATAAGTCTTTATCTGTTCGGATTTGTAACCTACTGCAATAACTATTTCCGTATCACCTAGCTTATCTATTATATGCGATATAACAGGTTTATTCTCTAATGGTAGTAACGCTTTATGTAAACCCTCTATATTATTATTTCTAGTACCTTTACCAGCAGCTAGTATACAGAATTTATTCAATTAGTTTCCCTCGTGCTCTGTTTCTATTTTACCACTACCTCTATCTGAATCATCTTCAAATCTGATACAATCATTTAGATGAGCAGTTGAACATTCAAGAGCTGTATAATCTGTTGTAGCAATAACCCTATGTTTTGTTTTTAGAGGAACACACCAACCATCTCCAGCTTTGTATGTTCTTGACTCCATAGTTCCATCTTCTTTTTCTAAAAGAACTTCAGCCTCTCCCTCAATAACATAGTTAGTCTCAACTTTCTTTTCATGCCATTGTAAACTACTCTGATATCCTTTATTCATATGAATCAACTTATAAGCATAGTGTTCATTGAGTTCTAACCAAAGTTCGTAACCCCAAGGTTTTTCAACTCTGTAAGAACTAATATCTAAACGATGAGATTTATTCTCATCTATTTTATCTTTGTATTCTTCCAATGCTTCTCTTACCCAAGCATCTTCTATGTGACTATATTTCGACATCTTTTACTCCTATATCTCTTTCTAAATTTATAGCGATAGCTGTATCACCTTTTTTATCTGGTTTTAAATCATTAATTAAAACTCGTGCACCGCCACCTATACCCATAATTAATCTATCATAGACAATACCAGCAGCTTCTAATTGTTGTTCTGTGATTCTTCTCATACCTTCTTTTCTACCGGTAGTCAAAATTATCATATGACCAGCTTTATCCCATTCCCATAGTTTAGCTATAGTTCCTGGTAAAGGTTTCATATTCCATTTATCAAACTTATAATCACCCATTTCTGCTGAGTATGGATACTCAGTTAATGTTCCATCTATATCACAAAATATTGTTTTTGGTTTGTTCATAACTTTTATTCCTATATATAAGTATATATTTAATTTGTCAAAAGTAAAATTTTTTTAATTCTTTCAATTGATTAAAAATAGTCCCTCTACTTGTCCCAATGAGACATTTATCAAGTTTTAAATCATCATTCTTATTGATGATTATATCTTTATTGTAAACTTCTTTCATTACATTTAGTAAATCATATTTTGAGATACACTCTGTAGTGATAACATTTCTTTTAGCATATTTTTCCCAATTTTCCATCATATCTTTACATTGTTTAGACCACTCTAAAGTTGTGTTACCATTCCACATAGCATTTGTATAACCAAATACTACTCCTTCGGATGTTAGAAACCAATCCAACAAACTATCAGCACTTTTTAGTTCATGACCAATGATAGATGTCATAATCTGTTTTGTATTGTATCCATTCATAGCCAAATGTCTTCCAGCTTTAGCTTTTGATTTACCATACTCATCGTCATCCATCTCACAATCTGTTGCTGGATGAATTATCCTACAATTTGCATTCTCATCTAACCACATTGGTAATTCATAATTTACTTCAAACTGATTAGTTCTCTGTGGGATAGCACCGATACAATTTATTATATAATCACCATCAAATTTAACAACAGACTTTTTAAATGAATCAAACGGCCATCTATTTTTTTTACTAAAAATAACTACAGATACATCTTTTTGTTCGTTTAGATATTTGTACACAGCATTACCTAACATTCCTGTGTGTCCGATAATCAAAACTTTCATTACATAACACCCTTTCTAATCAAAAAAGTTTTTAATTCCTCGTGATTATCTATTACAGTAGAATCAGAAGAAAAAGACCAAGCTTTTTCATTTATGATTTCATCGGTAATCATAAAATATTTGTCATACTCTTTAGCTCTCATAGACTCTTCTAAACTTACCATTTCTTCGTGTAACTTTTCACCAGACCTTATACCTATAAAATCTAAATCTATATCTTCATGACCATAATCTTTTGCGAGTACTTTTGCTAAATCTGTTATAAACATAGATTTCAATTTTGGTACAACTATTGCTCCATGTGATTCAATGTGGTTGTATGCCCAACCTATCAACTCTACCGATTCTTTTAAAGTTATGGTAAATCTCGTCATTCTTTCATCTGTAATTGGTAGTGAATCAACACCACTCTCTAATAACTTCTTAAAATATGGTATTACTGAACCTGTAGACTCCAACACATTACCATATCTACATAAAATAACTTTTATATCTTTTTGTTTATTAGCATAGTCTATGTAAAGTCTTTCTGATATAGCCTTACACATGCCGTATACATTTATAGGTTTACAAGCTTTATCAGTTGATATGAAAATTAGAGTTTCTATTTTATGATTGCTTAATTGTATACAATCTATTAGGTTTCGATGACCAATAATATTTGTCTTCACACTTTCGTATGGATTGTCCTCACATATTGGAACATGTTTTAGAGCTGCAGTATTTATAATAACACTTGGTTTATACTCATTTATAGCTTGTAACAAACTATCCTTATCTTTTACATCTCCAATTTGGTATTTGATTCCATCAAATATCGTTTTTAGTTTAACTTGTTTGTGTTCATCTCTTGAAAAGACTAATATATCATTATCTTCATTATACCGCTCTATCAAAGTTCTCCCCAAAGCACCAGTACCACCTATAATCATTATTTTCTTACTAATCATCATCAACCTCAATTTTTGAATTTGTTAAAAATAACTTAGTTCCATCCTTACATATGATAAATGAATTAGGATAGGGATTTTGTAAAGATCTTATTTTGTTGTGTAACTCTTCAGCTGTGAAATTATTAAAATCTTCTAGTTTAATTTCGCTCATACTTGGATTTCTTCTTTTGTAAAAAGTAGCGTCATTTTCATTTTGTTTAGTGATAGATTGATAACCATTATTTATTATATCGATAATAGCCAATGTTCCTATGTTTGATATTCTACTATAAATATCTTTCAAATCACCTAAAATAGAAAATTTCTTTTGAAATATGATATCACCTGTATCTATACCATCATCCATTAAAAATAATGTTACAGCGCTTTCGGTTTCACCATTTATTATTTGATGTTGTAATGGAGAACCCCCTCTATATTTTGGTAATGGAGATGGGTGTAAACATATGCAAGGATAGTTATTGATTATATCATCCTTTACAATCCAACTCCATCCTACAAAAAATATATATTCTGGTTGATATTGTTGTACAGCTTCTTCTACAAAATCTTTATCATCCACATATATTGCATGATAGTTTGGTATATTTTTTATAAGCTCATTTCTGATATCCATATAAATATCATATGACCAATCTCTATAACCACAAATTAATATATTTTTCACTAATCCACCCACCTTAAAATCTTAAAAGCCTCAGCGTATTCATAATTACTTTGACCACCTCTTAATTTTGCAATAGCCCGTATGTGTTCAACACTCCTAAAATTTCTTACTTGAGTTTCCATTAGTTCATATAATTTTATTTTTCTTTCTATGTCAATAGGTGTAAAATAATTTGGTTTAAAATCTTTATCATCCCAAAATAACATATGAGGTTGTTCGTATATAAAAACTTTTTTAACAAAATGATTTATATCATGTGGTCTTAATGCAGTTAAAGCTGCTTCATAGACTACTCTGTGGTCTTGGTTGTAAGATGGGTGAGGTATGTAAATCTCAGATGGTTTGTAATCATTAATATATTTTTCAAAACTATTTATCAAATTCTGGAGTTTGTAATGATTGACTTTATTGTCTAAGATTTTATAAGAATGATTTGTTATAGAAACTACAGAATTTAACTCTGACATTCTATCTTCTTTTTTAGGTCTTTCTTTAACCCAATCTTCTTTTATATGTGACTCATCTAATCCACAATAAATAACAAAAGTATTTTCATTTAGTATTCCACCGCAACCTAAAACCTCATCATCTACATGAGGTGATAAAACTATTTTGTAACTGACCATTTTATATAGTCCTCTATTTTATGTTTTGGTTTCCAATTCAAAATTTTCATTGTTTTTTCTATGTTTGCAAAAGCTATTTCTTCTTCATCCCTTTGACCTATAAATTCATATTTAGAATCAAACATTTTTACTAAATCTAAAATAGAATGAGTTTCGTTTGATGCTACATCTAAAACTTCTCCATTAGTTTTAATACTTTTTGAATTATATAAAGCTGATACTATATCATTTACATGAACAAAATCTCTTCGTTGAGTACCATCGTTTGTAACAGTTAATGGTTTGTTGTTTCTGAATTGTTCTAAAAATATAGATAAAACTAATTTGTAACCAGAGTGATTCATTCTATCTCCGTAGACATTAAAAAATCTCAATGAAACGGTATCTATATCGAAAAGATTGTCATATGTTTTACAATACAATTCTGGTATATATTTAGATAACGCATAAGGACTTGAATGTGAAAATGCTGAAGCACATGATGAAGCATAAACAAACTTTCTAACATTCATTTCAACACACAATTTAATCAATTTTTCTGTTGTTGTAGAATTTTGATAAAAGTATTTAGATGGATTTTTCTTTGAAGCTTCAACATCAAGTACGCCAGCTAAATGATACACTGTGTCTACATCTCTTAGTATAACTGAGTCTATGTCTTGGACATTACTATTTACATACTTCGCATCTTTATTTTTGTAACTTCCATTTGAAAAATTATCAATAACTAAGACATCGTAATTATTAGAAACTAAAAAATCAACTAAATGTCCGCCTATAAATCCAGCTCCTCCAGTAACTATTATTTTATTCATTATTTAAATACCTAATATTATTAACAAAATTACCACTTGAAAATGGATTTTTTCTAGGTTTTCCTTCTTGATGTTTTCCATGTATAGAACCATAAACTTCATTACCTAAAACATATGTTTTAGAATATTTAGCAACCCATAGAGTCATTCCCGTCTCATTACCAACATTTATCTTAGCATTACACCGTAAATACATCTGTTGTCTTATATTTAAATTCAATTCTTTTATTGATACAGAATTTTTTAAGAATCTTAAATCTGTCTCTTCTATTGGAATTTCACTGTAGTTAAACCAAACTAAATCTGAATTTTCCCTAACTTTATCAGTTAGTGGTTTTGTATTCGCAGTAGAACCAAATGTAGCGTGATTAACACCAACATAACCATAATTGCTATCACCAGCCAACTCATTTATTAGTCTATCACCAAATATCTTTTCCTCATCACTAAAGTAAATATCAGGAGCGGAATCATCAAACTCATCGGATTTAAATTGCCAAAACTTTAACATCTGTTCAGCTAATGGTATTTTATGATTATTAACATCATATAATCTGTAATGGTCGTGGAAAACTTCACCATTACATTCATCTATAAAATCATCAACGTATGGATTATTTTCAAACACTACTTTTGAAATGGTGCTGGCATCAAAAGTTCCATATCCCCAATTATTTAACATAGAACCAAATAAGTTTTTCAACATAATATCCGATGGAATGTAGACTTTACAGTTAGGATATTTTTCCTTTAATAGCCTTGGTATAGAGGATATAATACACCAATCACCAATTCCATGACAAGTTCTCATTACTACAAACTCACCATCATCTAAGTACTCATCTGGTATATAGTAAGGATCGTCTATGGGAAATCCAATCTTTTCTCTCTGAATTGCATACAACTTATTATCAAATATTCTAAAAAAAGTTTTCATATTGATTGTATTACACTCCTTACGTTTTTTACAAACACTTCTTCCGAGTAAAAAGTCTCATATCTTTTTATCGTTGTTTCAGAACAAAGGTTGTAGAACTTCTCATCCCTAAGTTTTCTAGCGATATGTTTAGCATTATCTATATCACCAACTTCGACTGTAGTTAAAGGATGTAGTATACTTTGTGTGTTTGAATTTGAATAAGCTATACAAGGTATCCCATGAAAACTACAATTAAGGTTAAAAGTACCAGCAGCTGCTGTACCCAACTGAACACCATATTTGAATTTACTTAGAACCTTTATCCATTCACTCCATAACATCCAAGGTAAATGTTTTAATATTTGTTCCTCTTCTTTTTTCATTCTGCCTGTAGTTACAGCTGTAATATCATCTGTTATCTCTAATCCTACTTGATAAGAATCAAATCCACCATAGTCCCTAACCCAATTACCACCAATTATTAATCCCTCTCCCAAATCTTCTTTTCTTTTAATTCCATCTGTTATCATTAGTGATGGTAACAATTCAGTTCTAACATTGGTTATTCCATTATAGTAAAGTAAATCTATATCATTGTGGCAAAATATCAAATCCATCTCTGTGATAAAATTAAAATACCAAATTTGTTCAGCTATTTCACTGTCTTGCCAATAGTTATAGTAACTCTCCTGCATCACTGTAACTTTTTTACAAACTCTACGATATTGCTCTAATAATGGATAATTAATTAACATCTCTCTCTTCTTTGGTATTATCATAATACCCACATCATACAAATTACTAGGTAAATTTTGTAGTGTTGGTATTGGATGATGTGTTGCGTCTAAAGCACATACCCAAGCAACATCAGTTCTCATATTAGGATGATTTCTTGGTATTTTACCCTCATAACCAGCTTCTGAGAAGAAACCTATCTTCATCCAAACAACCTCTCTATTTTAAATTGTTCTACATAGCTGACACCAACTTTTGAGCATTGATAGTTGATATGAAAGTCTTTTATTCTTTGTCTTTGAAAATACAACTTATCTTTTTGTGAGTTAAAACCTTCTCTAAGTATGTCTATTTTAGTCTCCATTACTTCATCTTGTAGTTCAGTATAGTAGTTAGGTATCCATTGTTCCAATGTTGATGGTGTTCTGTATGTAATAAGTCCTACACCAACTCCTCTAAGTAATGCTTTAGATATATTATTCACCTTTCTGTGTTCAAAATGTGAGTCGCACTCTGGTAAAGATAGTATCGCATCATAACTTTTTATATCAAAATTATTTTCAAGATGATTAACCCAAAAGTCTTCTGAACTATCCCTAACACAAGTAAACTCTAAACAATTACCATTAACATTATCGAGCCTATCCCATATCCAACGACACTCATTAAATCTAGAATTACCTGTGGTTACATCAAAGTCACCACCATTTGAAAGTACAACTACATCAAACTCTGTTTCGTTGAAGTTTATCATCGAGCCTAAAACACCATACTCAACATCATCTGGATGAGCTGACAAACATAAAACTTTATTTAGATTCAAGAATTTCATATTGATTTAAAAAACCTATCTGTGTATATTTTTATACCTCTTCTTCTTAGATAATCTCTCAAGTCTTCTGAGACATTGTTTGTTTCACCTTTTACAGTCTTATCTATTATATTATAAATAGTCTGTTCATATTCTTGATTCAAAACTATTTCATTGTTTTTGTAACTTATTTCTATAGTTTTGGTAACACCCTTCACCTTTATCAAAGATAACCAATCTGATATAATACCCTCTACCATTTCTTGTATCTGTTCATCACTAAGTTTTTTAGGATACATATTCTCTTTGATAACCTTACAAGGTAAACCAGCAGCTAGACAACCATCAGGTAAACTTCTGTTTACGATTGAGTTTATACCTACAACCACGTTGTCACCTATTGTTACATTAGGTAAAACTATGCTCCTAGCTGGCAACCAAACATTCTTACCTATTTTTATGGGACCGAAGTCTGATGGAAACCCTTGCGTTATGTCCAACCAAGCTCCATGTGTCCATATCATTACCTCTGCTCCTATTCCTGTGTTATCTCCTATCTCAACAGATGAGTTTGGATTTATTATGGTGTTTTCAAATATACCAACACCATTACCTATCTTAACAACTGATTCAGGATTAGTACAACCACCTCTACCTATCTCAACGTTATCAGCCATATAAAGATGGTCACCTATTACAAGTTCTTTACATTTTATCTTTACGTTGTTTCCTATTTTTGAATATTTACCTATTGTCACATTTTCACATTCTATGGAAACATTTTCTCCCATAATCACAGATTCATGTATATTACGCATATAATTCCTCATAAGTTCTTTTTATCCAATAGTTTGCATCTCTTCCCATTTCATTTTGTGGTATGGCATTGAAATGATATACCCACCCATTTTTTATATAGTGTAGTTCATCTGTCCACCAATGTTGTGGATGCCAGTACATCAAATTTTTTCTTGATATATCTTGTAAGTTATAGCATGGTGGTAAAATAGTCATTGGTAGATTTTGCTCTTCTCTATAAAAGTTTATACAAGTTTGGTCTGTAGAGTTCCACTTACCAAAGACTTGATTCAAATCTGTAATGTTTTCATTGTACCAATCTGTTAGTCCTTTTAGATACTCTTTATGTGATTCGTTGAATATTTGAAACCCACCATTCACATATCTCCAAGTTGGAAATGAATCCTTTCCAAAAAACTTAACACCATATTGTGATATACTTTTGTTTACCCATTCATAATCGCCATCATTCATTACGGCTGCATATTTACCATCAGTTTCATCAAAAAAGTTAGGACAATCAGGATGTACGATTGTGTCAGCATCAACAACCAATACTTGATCGTAGCTAAATTTGTTGTTATCTAAAATATCAAACACATAGTAACGTTGCCATGTAATTTTCATTTGTTCTACAGGAACAAGTAAGTCCTCTAATAACAAAAGTTCACAATCGTTTTTGTCACACCAATACTTCCAACTCTTAATACAATAGGAATAGTTATCACTTCTACCATTACCCAAATCTATGTTTGGAATAAATACTATATTTTTCATATGTATTGTACTCCCCATTGCTCTTCGGTGAGTTGGTTAAATGGATATCCTTTGTGACTCCCCATCTCAAAAAACTTTCTTATACCTTCCCAATCTAATTTATCTTTTTCTGTTAATTTATTCTTTCTACTAAAATAAAATCTTGGTTCTAAAAATCTGTATCCCTCAAATACCAATGTGTAATTTTTAATTAAATCATCATCATTTCTTGCACCATTAATCATAAATTTATCATAGTTAGGAGAAAATATTTCAATATTTCCTGATTTAAAATGTTGATTACCTATACCAATGCTCTGTCTAAAACTAGAGTTCATAATAATGTCTACATCATCATTACTTCTAATTCCCATCAAAGCTAATATACTTGATTGTGTTAGACAGTATTGTCTTCTATCAAAACCATCAAGTTGAGGTAAACATTTTATATTATACAATGGATTTGGTGTTCTTATTTTATTGTCATTCTTCCAAGGTATATTGTAAATCTTTTCCCTTTCCATATAGAATGGAATGTATGGCTTTCCTTTTATCAATCTTCCAATCATAGCACAAGCTCTATGATAACTATGTTTTATAAATCCATTATCAAACTCTACAGGATTTTGTTTCAGAAATAATTCCAGCTCTTCATCTGACATTAGTTCCAAAGAGTTATAATAATCTTCTGTCATTTTATCCCATCCCAATTCGTGATGGTCAGCAACATCTTTTCTAAACTCAGCTAACATACAATTAAAGTATTGCCAGTTATTAGGATTTAAAGTATTCTTAGCTAAATCTATATTTTTATTAGAGGAGTAAAATTCAACCACATCTTTTACAGTTTTTAAACTTCCATAGTTCTTCACTACTTCTTTACCACCACCACCTTCTGCTAACTCCATATTTAGAAAGTAATCTAATGATATCGGTTCAAAGTTTTTTTTTACCCCATTTCTTACATTCATTTCCCTACTGAAGTTTTGATTGTAAAACATATTCTGTTGAGTTTGCTTCTCTATTGTTTTTGGATGGTACAGACTTAGTTCTTCTTGTGGTGGTAGGTGTGCATATGTTTTGCAACCTGTAATGTACTCATGTAGCGGTCTAGTCCATTTTATATCTTTATGATTACGGAACACACGAGCTTGATAATCAGGATAATTTACCCAACCTTTTTCTGTAACTCTCCAACCCCATTTCTGTACGTCCTTTTGTGTCATACCATCAACTGTATTTACTCGTGGAATCCAAATCAAATCTACATCATTTATTTCCAATATCGGCTTTAATTGTTGTATTAGTATTTCGTTTGGATACTCATCCGCATCTATATGAAAAATGTAATCACCACTACTCTTTTCTATAACTGAATTTTTTTGAGCTGAAAAATCTTTATCAAGTTTTCTTTTGTAAACTATAGCTTTGTTTTCAGATACATATTCACCCAATACAGCCTCTACCTTTTCATCATCACCGTCTACACAGACAACTATCTCATCTTCTTCATCGATATTTTTTTGTAATACATCTAGTAACTTCTGTAGTTCTTCAGCTTCATTGTGAACTGTGATACCATAACTAATTTTCATTCTTTAACTCTTGTACAAATTGTGTTGGTAATCTTAAATCTTCTAATGTTACCGAACTCTTTCTAGCTTTATCGTAATTATAACTTCTGTAGATACCATATTTATTGATTATATTTTTCATCTTTTTGTAGGTTCCTCTAGCGTCTGATTGTAATCTAACCCTATATATCTTCTTTTGTTCATCTACTATTTCTGTAACACCAGCTTGTTCTAAGAGTGTTTTTATTTGTGTTAGTGTTGGTTGGTTGGATACCTCTAACTGAATACCGTGAACTAAATATTGACTTACTGGATTTTTAGCTTTGTTTCTCAACTTGGGGTCTAATACTAATATAGTCCTTCTTAGTTTTCTACCCTCTCTGTTCTCATATACAAATGATATGATATCACCAGGACTTACTTTGTTCCAACTGTAAGGTAGTTTAGCCATCTTCTTTTATTATCCCCATAGATTTACAAGCTTCCATAAATTCAAACTGACCAAATTTTTCAGAGTTTTCTACATCTAACCTTTTCTCATGTCCATCATATTTTTCTCTATCCTCTTCAGGTATATCTATAACCTTAGCGTAGTGCCAATACCAATTAGAAAGTTGTCCATCAGGATATATAATACCCTTTTCACCCATATTAATTACAGATGGGAACCATACTATACCTCTTTCCTCATCCATTATTCTCAAGTCATTCATTAGTTCGCTATGGTTTTTAGTATACTCCTCTAACTTATCACTATCGAAAGCTAAGTAAGAGTTAGATGTCATGCCACATTGAAAACACATATACGATTCAAATGGTTTTCCCTCTATCTCTGTTTTTTCTACGAAACAATTACTATATAAATCACCACATATTGGGCATTTTGTTTTTTCTTCCATACTATACCTTTTTTAATTTTGGTAGTTTAACTTCTTTTGGTTTATCATCTCCAACCTTTTTCAACTTTGGTAGTTTTAAATTTACCTGTTGAGGTTGTTCTTCAAATTTAGGTAAGTATCTATCCAATATTTTACCAAAGTCTTTGGTCATCTTATCCATAGAAAAATTAACTCTATTATACATAGATTGTTTCTTAGCCATCATACTATATTTTCTATTATTCTTAAAAACATCTTTCATAACTTGTGAAGCGTATTGATAATTTATAGTAAACCACTTAGCACCTTCAACTAAAATATCTTTAGGTAATGCTGATTTATGTACATCTGTCATAATACCTGGTAAAAGAACTGAATTATTTTTATTTAGAAAATCTAAATGACCACTCCAATTAGGAGCGATAACTATTTTATCTGATAGACTAGCTTCTAGTAAAGGTCGACCAAAACCCTCACCATGTGTAAAAGTGATATGAGCTTTTACCTTTGGATGATTATACAACTGATTCATTTCCTCATCAGTTAAATCACCATGTAAAAAATATACAGGAGGTAGTTTACCCTTTACAGTAGCTTTTATCTCATCTATCTTACCTCTGATTTCATTTCTATCTATAATAGAGAAAGTAGCACCACTTGTTTTCATAACCAAAGCTGGTGGATTAGGTTTGTTCTTAAATGTCTCTAAGAAAGTTTGTAGTAACATACCTGTATCTTTTCTATCCTGTCCTAATTCACCTTGTAACCAATGGCCTGTATATAAAAATACGAATCTTTCTTCTATATTATCCATCTCAGCTTTTAAGTCATCTGATATATCTTTTGTCTTACCATATATTTTAGTATCAGCACCCTCAAAAAGAACCTCTATCGGTGATGTACATTTTAGTTCACCTGTCTTCTGTTTTGTTTGTTCGTTTATCTCTTCATATGAAACTGACTCAAATATACCTTTCACAAACTTAGATGGAACTATATTCATATTCATTCTATTCATACCTTGAATCCACTCAGCTTTAGGTGCTGTATTTTCTATACCAGCTGTTACACCTATATTGTATTTAGCTATTGGTGTAAATTCATTAGGTACACTTATCTGTATATGAACTTCTGGTTGTCTTGGTAGTTCGTTGTTAGTTAATATTCTACTAAGTATTTCAACATCCTCTGGCTTACTTTCATCTAAAGCATTCATC
>Ga0209232_1000663_pt1 | contig 20309 bp, 26 predicted proteins | sample ETNvirenome_2_60_FD_184066 | JGI IMG/M metagenome (GOLD analysis project Ga0209232, IMG submission 184066) | Marine viral communities from the Pacific Ocean - ETNP_2_60 (SPAdes) (version 2) | ecosystem: Environmental > Aquatic > Marine > Oceanic | place: Pacific Ocean | collected 2013-06-22
ACAAGCTCAACAATTTGGAATTACAAAAGCTGGTATGGCTGACCTTGCACCACAAGTTGCAACACAAGACGCATTACAAACAGCAGCTTACCAACAAGCAACAGATGCAACAACTGGATTAGGTGCTTATCAACCTTTCTTAACAGATGCTAAAACAGCTGCAGCTGGTGCTACTGCATTAACAGGACCTATGACAGCACAACAAACAACTGATTATATGTCTCCATATCAAACAGCAGTTATAGATGAAACATTAGCTGAATTTGATGGAAAACATTTTTCAAGTCAAAACCAAATGATGGAATTTTATTGGGATGGTGTTGAAATAATAGATTACCTAAAGAAAAAACGAGGTGCTTATTTTAGTAAAAAGAATTGTGAATTGGTTGGAATAGAAATGCCAATTTTTCATGAAACTGAAATCAATCCAAATATTATGATGACAGGTTTTATTGACTTAGTAATAAGAGAACACAATAAAATAAAAATCATAGATATTAAAACCAGTACAATGGGTTGGAGACCATCACAAAAGAAAGAAAATGGTGACCAGCTTAGAATTTATAAAGAATATTTTGCAAGACAATACGGAACTGATATTAATGATATTGAGATTGAGTATTTTATAGTCAAAAGAAAACTTTATGAAAATTTAGATTTTCCACAGCGAAGAATACAAACATATTCACCAGCGTCTGGAAAACCTAGCATTAATAAAACAAACAAAAATTTGGCAAAATTCATTTCAGAAGCATTTACTACTGATGGAAAACATAACTTACAAGGTGAATATCCTGCAACCAAAGGTGAAAAGAATAAAAATTGTAAGTGGTGCCCGTTTAAGACAAATTATGAATTATGCCCAAAAGATAAAAGGATTATTTTATGATATATTGGTTTACAGGCCAGCCAGGTGCTGGAAAAACAACATTGGCTAAAGCAATGATAGAAAAATGTAGTGACAACTGCATTCATATTGACGGTGATGGTTTAAGAGATTTATTCCAAAACTTTGATTACTCACCAGCTGGGCGAACAAAGAATATACAATCCGTATTGGACTTATGTAGATTTTTAGATAATAAAGGTTTAACTGTTGTTGTATCAGTTGTTGCACCATATAAAGAAATGCGTGATTCATTAAAAAATACAAATGATGTAACTGAGATATATGTTCACACAACTGAGACTAGAGGTAGGGAAGATTATTTTGCAAAAGATTATGAAGCACCTACAGAAGATTTCATTGATATGGACACTACAGATATTTCCATTGATGATTGCTTAGACAAAATATCATTTAATAGGGAAAAGAAGCATACATATTTTTGTGATATTGATGGAACAATATTTAAGTATAGAAAATTTGAAACATACACAACTTCAGATGCTGAACCAATAATGTCAACAGTTGATAAATTAAATGAATGGTATGATGACGGTCATATGATAATTTTAACAACTGCCAGACCTGAAGATATGAGAGAACATACTATCAAAGAATTAGTTAATAATAGTATACCATTTGATAGATTAATAATGGGGATTGAGCGAGGACCAAGATATCTTATTAATGATATGGATCCTAACAAGCCAGGAGAGAGAGCAATTGCACTAAATTTACAAAGAGACAAAGGAATATGAAATACTCAATGTTTATAGGAAGGTGGCAGCCTTGGCATGATGGCCATCAATGGTTAATTGACCAAAGAATTAAAGAAGGAAAAAATATCTGTATAGCAATTAGAGATATTGAACCAAATGAAAATCAACCTTGGACACCACAAGAAGTTGAAGAAAATCTTAATAACAGGTTTGCAAAAGAAATAGCAGATGGAAGTATAAAGGTTGTAATAATTCCAGATATTGAATCTGTTAATTATGGAAGAGGTGTGGGATATGAAATCATTGAACATGTACCACCAACAAAGGTTGAAAAAATATCAGCAACTAAAATTAGAAAACAAATGAGGGAAAAGGGATTACTACAGTGACAAGAAATAAGTGGGCAGCAAGAAAGAGGCATATTGTAAAAACAATTACATGGAGAATTGTTGGTACTTTAGATACAATGGCATTAGGTTGGTTTGTTAGTGGTGACCCAATGATTGGGTTAAAGGTAGGCGCACTTGAATTGTTTACAAAAATGATATTATACTATTTTCACGAAAGAGCTTGGTATGGTTATAGACCAAATAGGAATAGAAAGTAATGAAAATAGGAATAGTTGGTAGTAACACATATGAGAATAAACGAAAGATTAAGCAAACAGTATTTGACTTAACAAAGAAATTTGGTGATAGGTTAATTGTTGTTAGTGGTGGTGGCCAACACGGTGCTGACAAGTACGCTAAAAAATATGCATTAGAACTAGGCTGTGAATATAGGGAAGTAAATCCAGCTCACACTCAAAAAACACTGTACTCAATTATGTCAGAAAATTGGTACAATAAACCATATAAAACAAAAAATTATTTTACAAGAAATACCATTTTGGCAAGATATGTAGATTATTTAATAGCATTTATTCCAAAAGGTGAAGAAAGTAAGGGAACAGAATATACAATTTTTGAAGCAAGAAAATTTCGCAAAAAAGTTGTCATTATTCATTAGTTTTTAATTTTATGATTATATTTATATATGTATATTCATATATAAAGGAGATAATAAGATGACACAAGACAAACTTAAATTAACATCTGTTAAAATTTCTGAAGACTTACATAGAAATTTTAAGATTAAGGGAATACAAGACAACCTTAATTTTCAAAAAATAACTAATAGGGCAATTCACCTATATTTAACAGATAAAACATTTAGACAAAAAATTTTAGAAACCACGTTATTAGGCAAAAATTTATAGATTATTAAGGAAGAGGTTATGGAAATTAAATTACCAAAATTAAGAAGTGTAGACCCAAATAAACCAAAGAAGAAAAAAATACTACTACTATCTGATGACTTAAGATTACATTCAGGTGTTGGTACAGTATCAAAAAATTTAGTTTTTGGAACAGCTGATAGGTATGATTGGGTTCAATTAGGTGGAGCTGTAAAACACCCAGACGATGGAAAACTTTTAGATATAAGTGACCAAGTAAAAGAAGAAACTGGTGTAAATGATGCATCAGTAAGAATATACCCAAGTTCAGGTTATGGAACTCAAGAAATTGTTAGACACATCATTTCACAAGAAAAGCCAGATGCAATTATTCATTTTACAGATCCTAGGTTTTGGCAATGGTTATATCAAATGGAACATGAAATACGTCAAACAATACCTCTTGGCTACTTAAATATTTGGGATGATTTACCTTACCCACATTGGAATGAACCATTTTATGAGTCATGTGATTTGTTAATGGGTATATCAAAACAAACTGTTAACATAAACAGAAATGTTTGCCAAAACAAACCACGAACTGATTGGGATTTAACGTATGTACAGCATGGTATATCAACAGACCAATATTACCCAATAGATGAAAAACATCCAGAATTTAACGAAATGTTAAAATTTGAAAATACATTATTTGGTGGTAAAACTCCAGGATTCGTTGTAATGTATAATAGCAGAAATATTAGAAGAAAGTCTACTTCTGACTTAATGTTAGCCTTTAAGTTATTTTGTGATAGGCTATCAAAAGAAGATGCTAATGACTGTTATTTATTATTACATACAAATAAGGTTGATGATGCAGGTACCGATTTACAAGCTGTAAAAGATAATTTATTACCAAATTATAATGTAATATTTAGTGAAGCAAAATTAACAACAAAACAGTTAAACTACCTGTATAACATTTCAGATTTAGGTGCAAATATTAGTTCAGCAGAAGGTTTTGGATTAAGTTGTATGGAGGCAATTCAATCTGGAACACCTGTACTTGTAAACTGTATTGGTGGATTGCAAGACCAAGTTGGTATAATTAAAGATGATGGAGAATATCTTAAATTAGAAGATTTCACAGCAGATTGGCCAAGTAATAGTAATGGTAGGTATAAGAATCATGGGGAATGGTCATTTGTTGTTTGGCCACAAGTAAATTTACAAGGTTCACCACTTACACCATACATTTATGATTCTAGGTGTAGTATACCTGATGTAACTAACCAAATTGAAAAAGCATATAACTTAGGAACAACTGAATTGGCAAGACGAGGTATGAAGGGAAGAGAATGGGCAATTGAAAATGGGTTTACAGCTAAAGAAATGTGTAATGCATTTGAAAAGTCTATGGAAGGTTGTTGGAAAAATTGGACACCAAGAAAAAGATTTACATTAGTTAATGCACAAGACAAATTACCAGAATATCCAGTAGGACATAATTTTTAGGAGAAAAAAATGAAACCATTATTAGTTATGAGTGCACCTGTTGCAACACGTTCAGGTTACGGAGACCACTCAAGAGATTTATTAAGAAGTTTGATAGCGATGGACAAGTATGATATAAAAGTACTTAGTCAAAGATGGGGTTCATGCCCTATGAATGCTCTTGGAAAGGACGACCAAGATATTATTAATGTTCTGCATTTTGGTAATTTACCAAAACAACCAGATATATGGATTCAAGTAACAGTTCCAAATGAATTCCAACCTGTAGGTAAATACAATATTGGAATAACTGCAGGAATTGAAACAACACATGTATCACACCCATGGGTTGAAGGAATGAATAGGATGAATGTAGTTATAGTAACATCTGAACATTCAAAACAATCATTCATAAATTCAGTGTATGACAAAATAAATAACCAAACAAAACAAAAAGAAGGTGAATTTAGAGTTACAACACCAATGGAAGTTTTATTTGAAGGTGTTGATACCAAAATTTGGAAAAAGACAAATGAAATTTCAAAAACAGTAGTTGATGAATTATCAAGTATTAAAGAAAGTTTTTGTTTTCTTTTTGTTGGCCACTGGCTTCATGGAAATTTTGGTCATGATAGAAAAGATGTAGGCGGAATGTTAAAAACATTTTTTGAAACATTTAAGAGAAAAAAGAATAAACCTGCATTAATACTTAAATCAAGTCAAGCAACATTTAGTGTAATTGATAGGGAAGCTATGCTCAAAAGAATTAGGGACATTGCACGACAATGCGGTGAAGATTTACCAAATGTTTATTTATTGCATGGTGACTTGGAACCTGAAGAAATGAATAGTCTATATAATCACCCTAAAGTAAAAGCTATGATTAGTTTTACACATGGTGAAGGTTATGGAAGACCACTTGCAGAATTTTGTGTTACACAGAAACCAGTAATTGCATCAAACTGGTCAGGTCAAGTCGATTTCTTAAAGCATTCAATATTACTACCAGGTGAATTACAAGAAGTACACCCTTCAGCACAATGGGAAAATGTTGTAATAGACAAATCACAATGGTTCTATGTAAACCACTTATATGCATCAAGAGTACTAAAAGACGTACACAAGAAATATAAAAAATATATTCCAGATGCAAGAAAACAAGCAAGATTAATTAGAGAGGATATGAATCTTGATAAAATGACAGAAAGATTCACAGAAATAATGGAAAAGCACGTAAAGGTACCAGAACAAGTGGCATTGAATATGCCTAAAATTACATTACCTAAATTGGAGAAAATATCATGAGTACAGACTTAAAAGAAAAAAGTCCATTTACGAATAGAGTAGCAGTTATAGTTGAAAAAGACGAAAAAGCTGGAATATCTAAAATGTGTATGGACACAGGATATAATACAAATAGTAATTTAACAATTGGAAATGACCAAGTAAAAGAGTTTGAAGCCCGTTCACCTAAAATAATTCTTGAAACTAGATATGAAGATAAACTTTTAGGACAGTATTGGTATTTAACAACAATTGTTATGGAACACGGAATGCTTTATCCCGAAGGTACAAAGGAAAATTATGAATGGATTTATGCACCAGTTGTTCAGATACCAAAAGAAGAACAAATTAAATACCCTATACCTGGAAGAGATGGTGAATACTATCAAACTAGACTTGGCGTTGACATTGCTGAAAGATTTCCACGTGATAAGTTTATGGATTGTTGTAAAAGATTAGGTGTAGCTCAATAATGTCATACTTTGCACAACACTTAGGTAAATGTGGGACTGCCCAACAAATTTCAATTGCACAATTGGAACCTGGAATGATAATCTCAGCTGTTTATAAAAAACAAGCAAGAGGTAAAGAAAAGGGTGGTGCAAAAAAATACATATTGTTGGTTTTGAATCCAAATTACTTAAGGGTGATGCATGCACTAACACTTGACTTAATTCCACTTAATGCTTTTAATTTATTTGCTGGTGGTGTAGGAATTGAATATTCTGAAAAGTTTAAGTCAAAAAAAGTTAAATTGAGAAAAATGATTGTTGGCCAAAATCCTAAACAATTCTATTCATCAGCAATAAAAAAGATTGCAAAAACAAGGTTAGGTGATAGTTATAGAACTCTTAATATTCAAAACTTTAATTCTATTAGAGTTGTAAACTATGAATTTAGTAAAAATATTTTAGATGCATATATGCCTGGTGATTCAGATACATCTGTTGGTGTACAACCACCTGGTGAAAACCTAGACGAGCTCAATATAAAGGGAGATAAAGAATGAAAATTAGTTATGCAATAACCGTGTGCAATGAACACAAAGAAATAGAGAAATTATTAACATTTCTATTTGAACACAAGAGAGAACAAGACCAGGTTGTAGTACAAATGGATTCAGAAAATTCAACTGAAGAAGTTTGGAATGTTTGTGAAAAATTTGAAAATAGACAACATCATCATTATAAATTAATTCAATGTGAATTAAATAAAAACTTTGCTGCATATAAAAACAATCTAAATAAACAATGTGATGGAAATTGGATATTTCAAATTGATGCAGATGAAATACCAAATGAATATTTAATAGAGGCACTTCCATTTATATTAGAAGCAAATGAAGATACTGAAGCTTTTTGGGTGCCAAGAGTAAATACAGTAGCAGGAATTACAGATGCTCACATTGCCAAATGGGGTTGGAAATTAAATGAAGATGGTTGGGTAAACTTTCCAGATTGGCAAATGAGAATCTATCAAAATAAAGAAGAAATATATTGGATAAAACCAGTACATGAACAATTAAAAGGTTATACTAAATTCGCAAATCTTCCAGCAGAAGAAAAATTCTGTTTATATCATCCAAAAAATATTGGAAGACAAGAAAAGCAAAATGCCTTTTATGAAACAATTTAAGGAAAACATTTATGGCACTTTGGTTTGTACAAAATAAGGTTGTATATTTAGCACCACAAAAAACCGCAACAACATCAATTGAAAAATATTTAAGCGATGAATTGGGTTATAGTCCACTTGGTCACAGACACACAATACTTACTGATGATGAAATAAAATATATGAAAGATAATAATTTCTTTTCATTTGGTTTTGTTAGAAACCCATGGGATAGAATTGTTAGTATGTATAAGTGGGAAGAGCAAGTAAAGAATGAACCAGCAATGAAATCAGGTGCATTACCATTTGAAAAATATTGTGAATATATTTATAAAGCATATCATGGAATTGAGAGTTTTGACCTAATAGAAGGATTTGTTTGTAATTCAATATATAGGCATATGCACCATGAAAAAGAAAAAGGTCATTTTATATCACACTACAATAAAATGTATCGTAATGGTGAACAGATTTTTGACTTTATTGGAAAATATGAAAATCTTGCAGAGGACATGCAAATCGTATGTGATCAAATTGGAATAATAAACAAACCCTTACCAATGATTAACAAAACAAATCATGCTAGTTATAGGGAATATTATTCAGATGAAAGTAGACAAAGAATTGCTGAAGTATATCTTGAAGATATAGATGCATTTGGTTATGAGTTTTAGAAATGGCAAACAAAATACAGATAGTCTTACACTCTCTTCCTAGGGAGATAGATGAAGTAAAGAGAATAGTTGACCAATTGGCTAGGTCACAATTTTACATTGGAGATACCAATAATGTAATACTTGACTTTACTCTAAATGTATCTGATAAGTTAACAGATTGGGAAAATTCAAAAATACCAAAAGAATATTTTATAGATAAATTTACTTACATTGAGTCACTTTCACCATTTGTAAATAGATTTGATGTTAGTGATACATGTTTAGGTTGTAATGATAAAAGAAGAAACGCAATTAATTCAGATACAGATGCAACACATATTTTATATTTAGATACTGATGTATACTTTTCTGATTACAATCTTACAATGATGTTTGATGCAATAAGCCAAATAAAAAATAAGTATCATATTATATCATCAGAAATTTTACAACTATGGGATTCCAGTTGGGATGTTATTTCAAATGAAAGAACACGAAATACGGACAGAAGTAAAAAGCTCTGGCATACAAACCCATATAGGGTTTTTGATAGACGTGAACCATGTATACCTAAATTAAGACAGATACAAACAGTTAAGTTTGGTGGTGGATGGTTTAATTTGTTTAACATTGAATTGTTAAAATTTATTACAATTCCAGATTCACTAGGACCTTATGGATTAGATGATACATTTATTGCAGAGGCATCAATGCATATGTTAAGAAAGGGTTATGATATACGACAATATGTTTTATCAGATATGATTGTTATTGAAGATAGAATGTTTAGGAATTACCCATATGATAATTATGTAAAAACAAAAAGTGACATGAAAGATTTTTGGAGAAAAGAGTCACATAAAAATTATTCTTTAGAAATGGAAAAATTTCTAAAAAGGATATGATAAAATTTTTATTATTCAAGAAAAATTGTTATATTATATAAATTAAAATTAAAAGGAAGAAAAGTTATGATGAATATTGAAAACATAGGACATAGGTTTACAGAAATTATTAGTACACCTGAATGGAATGATTTACAAGTAAAGTACAATGAGTGTGATGACATTTACGTATTAGGTCATGGTGGTAATATGGGAGTAGCAGACCACACAGCTGTTGATATGACAAGACTTTCAAATGGTACAAAAAATGCAATGTGCCCAGGTAGCTGTGTAGTTGCAACATCATTGATAAATGATACAAGTTTTGATATGTGGATGGTTGCTTGGTTAAAGCAAAGAACCTCAACAAGAACAAAATCACAAATGAAGAAATCTTTGGTGTATGGAATCTCATCTTCGGGTAAATCTATAGATGTACTTAAAGCTTTACAATGGGCATCTGATAATGGAATGCAAACATGCCTATTGACTGCAAAACCAATAGCCGGCCAAATTAAAGGTTTAACACAAGTAGAGCTTGGTGTTGATTATTATCATACGGCAGAATGTTTAAGCTTGTTATTGCAATATCAATTAACTCATGGTTCTGGAAATGAATGTCCACCTATTGGAAAAAATTCACCAGCAGAATTAGAGAAATTAAATTGGCAAGGCAATAAGATTAGAAAGCATAGTTTTCCAGATGAGACTAGAAATATTGGTGTTGACTTTGATGGAGTGATACACAAAAATAGTAAAGGCTTTCATGATGGAACAGTTTATGATGAACCAATTGAAGGATCTTATGAAGCTCTTGAAAGCTTAGCTAAAAAGTATGACATTATAGTATATACTGCAAAGGCAAAACCAGATAGAGGGCTAATAAACGGAAAAACTGGAATTCAATTAGTATGGGATTGGCTTAGAGAAAAAGACATGGCAAAATTTGTAACTAAGGTAACATCAGAAAAACCAAGAGCAGTTGCATATATTGATGATAAAGGTATAACATTTAAGAATTGGAAACAAACACTTGGGGAAGTAGATGCACTCTAAAACTAAACAATTAAAAAAGAATATTGGTAAGCATGAGCTTATACCTCTTAGACTTCGTGAAATGAAAGATTTCTATAAAGATGACACAGCATATATTGTTACTTGTGGTCCATCATTAAATGATATTTCAAAAAAAGAGCTAAAGGAAAAACTAAAAGATAAGTTAGTGATTGCCAATAAACAAGCATATAATAGTTTAGGAAAAGTTGCAGATTTCCATATTCTCAATATTATAAACTATCAGCCATATACTTATGAAAGTGATGAAACTATAAATATATGGGAAGTTTTTGAGCAATTTCATCCACAATTAATATTGGAAAATAAATGGCCATGCCACTTAATGCTTCCAGTTGTTGGTAATCATATTCCAAACCCTGAAAGAATGGACCAGTCACAAGCTGGTAAATTGAGTTTTGATGATTGGACATTGGACAAAACAATATATAGACAATTTGGTCCAGGAATGATGTATGAAATAATTTTTCATTTAGCAGTATATTTAGGTGTTAAGAAAATTGTTGTAGTTGGTTGGGATATTGGAGATTTAAGCCCATATTCTGGTGATGACCCAAATGAAGTTATATTTCACGACCATTGTTATTCAACTGATGAAAATAAATATGGCGAAATAACTGAAGCAAAATGTGGAATGACATACCGTGAAATGCAAGTTGTTATAGATTCAACAAAATTCTTAAAGGAATGGCTAAACTCTAAAGGAATTGAGTTAGAAATAGTTTCCGATAAGAGTTCTGCCCACAAATCAATAAAGAGAGTAAAGTTATGAAATCAGACAGTGATGTAAAAAATGTATTAACAGATGATGGACTTCCAGAGGAATCATTAAAAACATTTCATTCATATGAAAATAATACTACTGTAAATATTGATGATTTAAGACAAGAATTAGGAATGGGTAGCTGGGCTGTAAGAATTGCATATAATGATAGGTTTGGTGGAGTTGTAATACAGCAACAAAGTGGAGAAGGAAATAGGAAACATTATCATCCACATGCAGATGAAAACTGGGTGATAATAGATGGAGAATGGGAATGGTGGATTGATGGGCAAGGAACAAAGACAGTAAAGAAAAATGATATTATTGTTGTACCCGTAAATACTTGGCATCATATTAAATGTGTAAAAGGTCCAGGTATAAGGTATGCAATAACACAACCAGATGTAGAGCATGTATATGAAAAATAAGACAGTAGTTGTTGTTGGTGGAAGTACAGGTATTGGAAAGGGAATTGTTGATTCTTTCAAAAAACTTGGTGCTAGGGTTGAATCTATAAGTAGGTCAAATTGTGATATAACTAAAAAAGAAGATATTGATTTCTATTTTTCAGATATACATGAGGTAGACATACTTATTAACAATGCAGCCATCAATTACTGTAAACCTATTGAAGATATACATTTAGATGAGTGGAAAAGTGTAATAGACACAAACCTTACATCATATTTCTATATAATTAAAAAGTGCATTCCATTAATGAAAAGAGGAAGTAAAATAGTAAATGTATCATCAATAGCTGGAAGAAACAAGAGCCTAGTAAGTGGTGTACATTATACTTCATCAAAGGCAGGTATTATTGGTTTAACAAGACAGCTTTCACAAGAACTAGGACCAAGAGGTATAAACATCAACTGTGTATGCCCAAGCCAAACATTAACACCAATGTTGGAAAGGTCAATGTCATTGGAAGAATTAGCAAATTTAGAAAGTAAGATTCCATTAAGACGTGTTGCTGAAGTTGATGAAGTTGTTAAGCCTATATTATTTTTATGCTCTGAAGATGCGTCATATATTCATGGTGCATGTATAGATATAAACGGAGGACAATTATGAAAGTAGCGGTTATTATACCAGCAAGATATAAATCAGGAAGATTTCCTGGAAAACCATTGGAAGATATTTTAGGTAAGCCAATGGTTATAAGAGTTGCAGAAATAGCAGAAAAAGCTGTTGGTAAACAAAATGTTTATGTTGCAACTGATGATTTAAGAATTAAAAATGTTGTTGACGATAGTGGTTATAATGTTATTATGACCTCTCCTAAACATCCATGTTGTACAGACAGAGTTGCTGAAGCAGCTTATCATTTAGATGCGGATATAATTGTAAATTTACAAGGAGATGAACCAATGTTAAATCCTAATGAGATAACTTTGGCAATAAATGCAAAACAACAATACCCAGGGTATGTAATAAATTGTGCAGCAGATTTGCAAGATTTTGAAAAACCTGAAAATAGAAACATCATAAAAATGGCAATGGGACTAACTGATAATCTTGTATGTGCATCAAGAAATCCCATACCAGTTGAAAAGTCAGGAAATGCTCCAATTTGTAAAAAACAAGTATGTATTTATGTTTATAACAAGGAAGAGTTAAAATTGTTTTTAGACCAGGGAACTACTCCTTTAGAAGGTGTAGAGGAAGTTGATATATTAAGATTTTTAGAAATGGGTGTACCCGTAAAAATAATAAATGTATCTGGAGACTCACATGCAGTTGATGTTCCAGGTGATATTGAAATAGTTGAAAAACTTTTGAAGGAGAGAGATAATGCATAAGATAACACATTGTATATCGTCATTTAACAATTTGAATTATTTGAAATTGGCTGTAAAGTCAGTTCGTGAAAATTCATATTATAAAGATTCCCCACTAATTATTCATGCTGAAAATTGCCAAGATGGTACCAATGAATGGTTAGCTGAGAATAGTGAAAAGTGGAATTTTGAATATTATGTTGAACAAAATGAAAATCCAATTGGTATTGGTGGTGGAATGAACTTTTGTGCATCAAAGGTAAAAACCGAATTCATTAACTTTTTGCATGCTGATTTTTATGTATCAAAAAACTGGGATATTGAATTATTAAATAAATTTGAACAATACCCAGATGACAAATTAATGGTGTTTAGCCAAAGAATACAACCAGATATTTTTAATGATAGTGAAAGACCTGGAACTATTTTTGTACCGCTAAATGAATTTGGGGAGTATCATCATAATTTTGATGAAAAACATTTTTTAACATGGGCAGAAGATTTTACATCAATAAATGATTGGGAAATTGTAAAAACTGAAGGTGTTAGTGGAATGGTAAGAAAACGTGATTGGGATTACATTGGCGGAAATGATGATAGGTTTGCACCAGCATATTGGGAAGATGCAGACTTATTTATTAGAATGATGAATGAAGGTTATAGATTTGTCTTAACATCAAAATCGTTAGTTTATCATTTTGCATCAAGAGCATCAAGGTTTCCAGATGATAACTTAAAATCAAGACCAGTTAATTTGGCACAAATAGAACAAAGAAGTTTACAAAGGTTTGTTGAAAAGTATGGAAAAACACCAGACCTAGATAATAATCAACACTATATAGCAATGCAACCAATAGATGGTTCAAAGAATAGGATAAATCAATGAAAAAAACAGCATTAATTACAGGTATTAGTGGAATGGATGGAAGCCATTTGGCAGATTTTTTATTGTCAAAGAATTATGTGGTATATGGCATGGAGAGACGTTCATCCCATATAAATAATATCAACACATCTCACTTGGACGGAAAAATAACAATATTAACGGGTGATATGACAGACCAAAACTCACTAACAAGATGTCTTAAGGAATCAAATCCAGATGAAGTTTATAATCTTGCAGCACAATCATTTGTCGGTGAAAGTTGGAATACTCCTGAACAAACAAGCAATGTAACTGGTTTAGGTGTATTGAGAGTATTGGAGGCAATAAGAGAGTTTAATCCAAAAATTAGATTTTACCAAGCAAGTAGTTCTGAAATGTTTGGAAGAATGGTTGAAAATCCTGCAAAAGAAACAACTCCCTTTTATCCTAGAAGTCCTTATGGTGTATCAAAGTTATATGGCCATTGGATAACTAAAAATTATAGGGAATCATATAATATGTTTGCATGTAGTGGAATTCTTTTTAATCATGAAAGTGAAAGAAGAGGTATTGAATTTGTAACAAGAAAAATTTCAGACGGCGTTGCAAAAATACATTTAGGTTTAGCCAATGATATTACTTTAGGTAATTTAGATGCAGAAAGAGATTGGGGTTATGCACCTGATTATGTTGAAGCAATGTGGCTGATGTTACAACAGGAAACTCCAGATGATTATGTTATTGCAACAGGTGAAAAACATTCAATTAAGGATTTTTTAGATGCTGCATTTAATCACGTTGGAATCAGAAAGTGGAAAACATATGTTAAACAAGACCCAAGATTTATGAGACCAGCTGAAGTTGATGTGTTAAGAGGTGATTATAGTAAAGCAAAGAAAGACTTAGGATGGTCACCAAAAACTAATTTTGCAGAGTTAGTTGCAAAAATGGTTGATAATGATATAGAATTAAATCGTACAATTTAGAGGAAATTAATATGAAAAGAAAATTAAGATTTGTAGTTTGTGGTTGGTGGTTTGATGAATTTGATAATAAAAAAGGCCAAACGAGTTTTATTGAAGAACTAAAGGAATTTAATGACAAAAATGATTTTGTTGATGTATTTTGGACATGTCATAAAACTCCACCAAAATTGATTAAAGATAATTTCAATTGGAAAGAATTTACTAATTTAGGATTGGAGTGGGGAGCCTACGACCAAGGGTGGAGACATATACAGGCCAATGATGGATTAGAGTCTTTTTCACCAGATGATATTATATTTTTTATGCAAGATGATATATTAATTCATGATTGGTCTTTTGTAAAAAAATGTGTTGATTTAATTGAGTCAGGTGCAAAGGTTATAGGTAATGGTGCAAATTATCCATTATATTTTAATCCTCTTGATATACCACCAATTAGTAAAAATTGGATCAATCCAACAAAGAGATGGGTTGATTATATACGTGAAGAAAATCATGATTTAATTGCTGGACCTTTACAGTCAATTTCTGTAAGAGGAAGCTTTGTTTGTTTAACACATGAATCAATGAGTACAATAGGTGGATTTGATTATGTAGACACACCACTACCAAACCATGCGTTAAGAACAGTACCAAAAGGTGCACCAGATGCTCATAAACATAATATCATGGTGTATGATAAAACTAAGGTACCTCAAGGAATTAATGTATTAGAAAAGCTTCAACTCACAAATGGCTTTGGAAATACCACAATGTATCTTAATGCATATAAATTTACAAAAATGCTTGGTGCACATACATTTAAGTATTTATCAGATACATACAGAAAATCACCATATATGACAGAATGTGGAAATGGAATGGTTGAATTACCACAGGAAGGTGGAAGAACTATTAGAATTCCAGTTAATGAAAGTTTTATAGCACGATAAATTTTTTATTGTCAAAAAAATTAGTTATATTATATTATGAAAAAAATAAACGTACTAAAACCAAAATTTGAAACTGACAAGATATTAGAACAAATGCGAGAGTGTTTGGATTCTGGATGGACAGGTATGGGATTCAAAACTGTTGAGTTTGAAGAAAAGTGGAAAGAATATACACAATTACCTCATGCACACTTCATTGCATCAAATACTGTAGGACTTCATTTGGCATTAAACCTTTTCAAAAATAAGGATGGTTGGAAAGATGGTGATGAAATAATTACTACTCCTCTTACATTTGTATCAACAAACCATGCAATAATGTATGAAAGATTAAAACCAGTATTTGCAGATGTTGATAGTTCAATGTGTTTAGACCCAAAGTCAATTGAAGAAAATATTACTGATAAAACAAGAGCTGTTTTATATGTTGGTATTGGTGGAAACACAGGACAATTATTGGAAGTACAGAGAATATGTGAAAAGCATAATGTAAGATTAATTTTAGATGCAGCTCATATGTCAGGAACTAAAATTAAAAATGTATTTATGGGTGTTGGTTATACAACTGAACATATTGGAAAAGAGGCAGACGTTACTATTTTTAGTTTTCAAGCTGTAAAGAATTTACCAACAGCAGATAGTGGAATGATATGCTTTAGTGATGAAGAAGATGATAAGCTAGTACGACAACTTTCATGGTTAGGAATTGATAAAGACACATATTCACGAAGTACTGAAGGTTCATATAAATGGAAATATGATGTACCAAATATTGGATTCAAATATCATGGAAATTCTATAATGGCATCAATAGGTTTAGTTCAGTTAGATAGGTTAGATGAAGACAATAAGTATAGAAATCAAATTGCAGATTGGTATACTGAATGTTTAACTGATGATTGGGGAAGACATGATCCTAGATGTATAGAAATTGTAAAAGACGATTTGTATGTTGCAATATCATCAAAACATTTATTTCAAATATTAGTACCAGCTGAGTGTCGTGACAATTTAATTGAATTATTGTATAGTAATGAAATATATCCAGGTGTACATTATATTGATAACACAAATTATCCAATGTATAGTGATAGTCATGGAAAATGTCCAAATGCACATTCATATTCAAAAAGATTAATTACATTACCAATACATTTAGGTATAACTAAAAATGATGTAAAAAGAATATCACAGATTATAAAGGATTGTAAATGGTTAGGAGATTGGAAATGGATAGGATAACATTTTGTATACCAAGTAAAAGTAACTTAAGATATCTTAAAGCATGCATTCCATCAATTAGGGAAAATGCACATAGGAAGGACCATGATATTGTTGTTTTTGTTGATAGTGATGAAGATGGAACAGTTGAATGGTTAAAGGAAGTTAAAGACGATTACAATATATCTTATCATGTAAATCCTGATTTAGGAAAGAGCTTATATGGTATTGGAATGGCATATGATTATTGTATTGAAAAATCAACAACTGATATCTTTATGATTTTTCATGCAGACATGATGCTAGCTAAAGACGCTGATTTGATAGCTTGGAAACAACTTAAAGAAAAGCATGTTGTTTGTTCAACAAGAATTGAACCACCTATCCATCCAAATGCAGGTGAAAAAATATTAGTTGATTTTGGTATGTGGCCAGAAGACTTTATGTCAAAAGAATTTGACAATTATGTAAAGTTAGCAAAGGAAAAATATGGTGATAAAACTACAGAAGGAATATTTGCCCCTTGGATGATGTATAAATCAGATTTTCTAAAAATAGGTGGACATGATAAAATATTACATTCTTGTAGAGAAGATAGTGATGTATTTAATAGAATGCATTTGGCAGGATATAATTTTATTCAAAGTTGGCAAAGTTTTGTTTATCACTTAACAGGGAGAGGAGCTGGTAGTTTTGATGGAGATGAAGAGAGACATAAAAATTGGCAACATATGATGACAAATTCAACTAGAGAATTTATTAGAAAATGGGGAACAGGTGTTCAACATGATGCACTAATGAAACCTTTAGTTTCTAAAAAATACAACATTTCATTTGTCATTGAAAATTGTAGTGATGCACATGTACAATTGCTTTATCATGTTGAACCTTGGTGCGATAGTATATATTGTAATGAATCAATTGGTAAAAAATATGTAGAGTTAGAACAAAATAATACATCATTTGATTTAACAAAAAGATTAAAAAGTATAACATCACAACCAACTGAGAATGTTATTGTAAAGTTTGATTCACAACATCTTAGTACACAGGAAAGATTTAACTTTTTAACTCAGCTTTCAAATATATTGACTGATAGCGGCCAAGTTGGACACATGAAATACGATATATTTGATATTGAAATTAAATCATTAGATACATACGAAAATGAGTTAATAAATGTCAAGAATTAAACAAATAGAAAAAAGATTAGATTACCTAAAGACTGAAGTTGTTCATGCACCTAGATTGGATGGTTGGACTCTAAATGGCCATAGGGAAGAAATTAAAAAGTTAATACAGGAACTAAAAGAAATACAGGAGAAAACTGATGACAAAGATAATAGCTGAAATAGGTTGGAATCATATGGGCGATATGAAACTTGCTAAAGAAATGATTAAGGCTGCAAAGGATTCTGGTGCAGATTTTGCAAAGTTTCAAACGTGGTCTGTTGATAGATTAAAGCCAGGACCTTGGAATGAAGATGGAAGAATTGATATATACAAGAAAGCAGAATTGACTCGTGAAAATCATGAAGAGTTAATATCATATTGTAATGAAGTTGGAATTGAATTTATGTCATCAGTATTTAGTATTGCAGACGCACAATTACTTGTTGATTTAGATATTAAGACTGTTAAGATTCCAAGTATGGAATGTAGAAATGTTGAACTTGTTAAGTTTTGCAATGAACACTTTGAATCTATTTATATGTCAACAGGTGCATCAACATTAAAAGAGGTATGTGATAGTGTTGATTTGATTGATAAGCCATTATTTTTAATGCATTGTGTATCGTCATACCCATGTGAAATTGAAAATGCAAACTTAAATAAGATTTTTGGACTAAAGGGAATATGTCCTACTGTTGGATATAGTGATCACTGCTTAGGTACAGACGTTGCAAAGTATGCTATAGAATATGGAATAAATGTTGTTGAAAAACATTTTACAACAGATACTTCACTTCCGGGTAGAGACAACCAATTTGCAATAACTCCACCAGAATTAAAAAATCTTAAACAGTGGATTGACAATAAATCTCTTGCACAACAATATGTTGCACGTGATTATTTACCAGTTGAAGAAGAAGTAAGAAAAGTTTATCATGGAAGATTTAACAATGAATAATAAAAACATATTAGGTGTAACATTGGCACGTGGTGGTTCAAAGGGTATACCAAAAAAGAACATATACCCAGTCAATGGAAAGCCACTAATATCATATACAATTGAAGCAGCATTAAAAACAAAACTTTTTAGTCCGTATATTGTAAGTACAGATTCACAAGAAATTGCAGATGTTGCTGAAAGCTATGGTGCACAAATACCGTTCTTAAGACCAGACGAATTATCTGGTGATACGGTTTGGTCAAGAGATGCACTAAAGCATGCAGTTTTAGAATGTGAAAGAATTTATAATACAACATATGACTGGGTTGTAGAATTACCATGTGTATCACCATTAAGAAACAGTCAACATATTTTTGATGCTATTAATATATTAACAACAGGTGAGTATGATAGTGTTACTTCAGTTGCACAAATGCAAGACAAACACCCAGTTAGAATGAAAAGAATTGTTGATGGAATGTTAAAAGATTTCTGTAAGGAATTTCCAGAAGGTGAAGGTAGTAGGCGACAAGACTTAGAACCATGTTATATTAGAAATGGTGCAATATATGCAATGACTCGTGATTGTATTGTAAATGATTTTTCAAGACATGGTGAAAAATGTTATGCATTTGTAATGGATGATGATTCATCTATAAATGTTGATACAATGCATGACTTAAAACTTGCAGAAATAATTTTAGGGAGTAAGTAATGAATGTAATAATAGATTGTCCTACTGATTTTTTATCTTTGAAAGCTTTTATGAAAAAGCACAATATTAGTGAATCTGAAGACCCGGATTGTATCATAGTCAATCCAGGAACTGACGAGTATCTAGACGAAAAATATTTTTCTAATTTTGAAAACTTAAAGGTTGTAGGAACACCATCAACAGGTGTTAATCACATTGATACAAAATATTTAGAGGGTAGAAACATAAAAACATTTTGTTTACTTGATGATAGAATTGGTTTAGAATCAATAACAGCTTCAGCAGAATTTACATGGCTACATATAATGAATGCATTTAGAAAATTTAATCTTGCATTGGAATATGTTGGTGATTGGAGAGATGATGAAAATGAACACTTTTTGAGGTCAAATGAATTAAGTGGAAAAAACATATTAATTATTGGTCTAGGTAGAATTGGTAGAAAGATTAAGAAATATGCAAATGCATTTGAAATGAATGTTGATTGGTATGACCCATACATTGATGTAACATCAAAAAATCATATTGGTTCTCTTAGGGATTTATCCAAATATGATGTAATATCAATAAACTGTTACTTAACAGATGAAACTACTGGAATGATAGATAAGAGACTTTTATCAACTACAAAAAGTAATGCACTTATTGTAAATACATCAAGAGGTGAAGTTGTTAAGGAAGATGATATTTGTACACTTATTAAAAATGGAAAAATTATTTATAGTTGTGATGTTCTGTGTAATGAACAAAATGTTGAGAAATTAAAAGAATCTGAACTATTCAAATTAAATGGACAATATGATAATTTAACAATCACACCACATGTAGCTGGTGCAACTATTGAAAGTCAAACAAAAGCATTGGAGTCAATTATAAAGTTATGCAAAAAATACTTATCATAGGAAATTCACCAAGAGTACTAACTCAAAAATTTGGTAAAATAATAGATACTGAATTTGATGAAGTTGTAAGGGTAAATAGATTTAAGACAGATGGATTTGAAGAATTTATTGGTGAACGTGTTGATACTTGGTCATTAAGTGATGAGTGGGTATATGATTATATGGATAAGCCATATAATTTAACACCAAGAGATATTAGTAACA
>Ga0209232_1000664_pt1 | contig 20284 bp, 30 predicted proteins | sample ETNvirenome_2_60_FD_184066 | JGI IMG/M metagenome (GOLD analysis project Ga0209232, IMG submission 184066) | Marine viral communities from the Pacific Ocean - ETNP_2_60 (SPAdes) (version 2) | ecosystem: Environmental > Aquatic > Marine > Oceanic | place: Pacific Ocean | collected 2013-06-22
TAATGCTATTATGTTAAAGAATAGAAGAATCGGACTATCCCAATCTGGCGTTGTACAAGCTTTTAATAAATTTGGTAGACGCACTGTTTATCAGTGGTGTGATGATGCTTATAAACATGTCGAAGAGTTGGACAAAGAATATAGTGATTGGCTTTGTGTTCCTCGATCTGTTCGAATGACTTCAATCAAACCATCTGGTACAGTTTCTCTTCTTAATGGTTCTACTCCGGGAATACACTTTCCAGAAGATGAACACTATATTAGAAGAATAAGGTTTTCAAAAAATTCAAGTTTACTACCAGCTTTAGAAGAGGCTGGCTATAAGATAGAGGAGGACTCATATTCTCCAAACACATACTGTGTGGAATTCCCAGTTAAAGAGCCATTTTTTGAGAAAGGTAAAAGAGATATATCTATGTGGGAACAACTTGAGATTGCAGCACAATATCAACATTATTGGGCGGATAATAGCGTATCCATCACGGTTACATTTAAGCCCGAGGAAGCAGAACAAATCAAAGATGCTTTGGAAATGTATGAATCTAGGCTCAAAGCAGTGTCTTTTCTTAAATACGAGAAAACCGGATACAAACAAGCTCCATACGAACCGATAACAAAAGAACAATACGAAGAAACAATTAAGAACATTAAGCCACTATCTAGGATTCTGACCAACGAAGGTGGTATTGGTTCAAAATTTTGTACAAATGATACTTGTGAATTATAGGAGGGAAAAATGAAATTCAAAAGTTACAACAGATATATAAATATCGAATTAATTCAAGATGAAATAAAGGAAAATAATTCTTTGGTGGTACTTCCATCTGATTACAAAAAGCCCGAAAAGCCATACGCTCTAGGAAAAGTAATTGATTGGGCACCCGATGTCAAATTACTTCTAGAAAAGGGGGAAGTAATCATATTTGAAAAGCGCATGCTTAATAAGATCGAAGTATATGGTAAAATGCACTATTTAGTATTAGAAAACTATATTTATGGTGGAATTAACACAGCGGAGGGGCAATGAGTGAAGCTAAAAAGTCGATTTTTATATTCGATGACGAGATCGGTAGGGTTGACTATGTTGACCATATGGGTAGCGACCTTACCGTTGTCAATTCTGCTCGTGTATCTTTTGGTGTGCAAAAGTCTAAACTTAGTGCCCGAGACGTTAAGCTTGTTAAATACCTTATTAAGCATAAACACACTAGCACTCTGGAGCATTGCTCTATTACCTTTAAATTTACTGTGCCTCTTTACATTCGTTCTCAGCACCATCGTCACAGGACGTGGTCGTATAACGAAATAAGCCGAAGATACACAGATAAAGACTATCGATTCTATACACCGAAACAATTTCGTACACAGCACAAGAGCAACAGACAAGCCTCCAATATCGATGAAAAGATTGATCCCCAGATATTGGGTAATTCTAGTTATGGTCTAGTGCCTTCGAAATACCCAAGAGCTTCAAAAGTATATCGAGAACACTGTGAAAAGTCTTTGGCTACCTATAAGGACCTAATAAATGCTGGGGTCTGTAGAGAACAAGCAAGAGGTGTGCTTCCACAAACTACTTATACTGAGTACTATGGAACGGTAAACCTTAATAATCTTCTGAAGTTTATAAGTTTACGGATTCACGATGGTGCACAATGGGAGATAGTACAAGTTGCAAAAGCATGTCTTGAGATTGCTAGAAATTTATACCCAATTTCAGTCTCCGCATACGAGGAGTGCGTTCATGGAGGCAAAATACAATAAAGGGAATTTAATAATTTTAAATTCTTTCGGATTGCTGTTAAGAGACGAGGGGAATGAAGCTAAAGTTGGAATAGTCATTTCCTCGCCTAGAAATTATATGCATCTCCAAGAGGCTTTGGAGTTGTGCTATTGGGTCTATGATGTTATGATAGGAAACCAACTAATTACTGATGTTCCTCAAGAATTTATAGATAGGATGGTAAGAAATGAAGAGAATATTAAATGAGTGGAGAAGATTTTTACATGAATCTGAGTTTGAAGATGACAAACAAGTGGCTCGGGCAATATTGGGTGCCATAGATCCCAAAAGTAAAAGTACACCGGAGTCCACTGGGTTTTTAAGACGTAACAAGAGGCGGGCGATAAGGCTTGTGCGAAATTTATTGGATGGTGATGAAAACATATTCTCTGTTTCTCCAGATTCAAAAGTAATTAAAGTAGGTGTACATCAATACCAGTTTGATAGTGGTGATTTTTGGTCTAGGATTGCTGGGGCCTTAGATATACTTGAAGATCCCATGGGAACTAAGTTTGATTTTTCTAGGTTTGATGCTCCACCAGAGCAATTAAGTGATTTTGAAAAGCCCGGAAAATATGGACCTAAAGACCATAGCGGCGGAGCTACAGACACTGGAATTGTTATACCAAAAAAAGCCACAGATGAGGAGAAAGCCACGATAGTTGCGAATATAAATAAATATAAAAGCTATTATATGTATAAATCAGAAGATCATGCTATATCTTCACAAGATTATGAAAAAAGTTTGGATCATTTGATAGCAGCCTACGAAGGGTTATTTAATCTGTGGACAAAATACTCCCCAATGAATCCAGAACTTGATAAAGTCAAGTTCGCATTAGAATCAGCATCCAATGCTCGTTCAATAGGGATAGAGATGTCTGATGAAGAAAAAGCTGATCAACATATGAGAACAGGCAATGCTCTTCTTGCAGCCGAGAGAAAAGAAGCAGCGATGGAGTTTCGCAACGCCAAGGCCCTTTATACAAAGCTAGGTATGCCCGATAAATCCAAAGAAGCTAATATGTTATTTCGAAAAGCTCGGAGGATTCGGTGAGTGTTCAGCTTAACTTTGACAAGTTAATATTTGGTGGCTCCTTGGAGTCGCTTTTATATTCTTTTGTGACTGGAATTCCTATTATTATAAGCAGCCCGATTATACCTTTTGAGTTGGAGACCATGCAATATGATAACGACTTTAAGTTCTTGGGTTATGAGAATGTAAGAGAAATTTATAAATCTGAGATGTGGGATAGGTTGTCTTTCATATTATCTATGGCTGGCTTGATTATGATGCCAAATATTATTAAAAATATAAGACAAGAGGATAGAAAACTAATATTCGCTACCGAAGGTAATACAAGAACCGTTATTAATTATAACAATCTTGTGTCGTTTGATTCTTTTAATGAAGAAACTCTACATGTATACGATTGGTTTAATATTAAATCTGGTTCAAAAATTTTACTGGACAAAATCTCAGATTCAGAAGATTTTGTCCGGGATATATATTTTTATCGATCAAAGAGAATTGGAGTGAATTCAAACTTAAGAGATTTGGTTTCTTACTCCAAAATACAGAAAAACAAAATTCATGATTATGAAAAATCTGAGAGTTTTTGTCGCCTTAAAATAATCGAGATGATGAAGGCTAACAAACTAAGAGGGAAACCTAATGGTTATGATAAAAATGGAAATGCTTTATTCTATTCAATAAGATTGGAACACACCCATCGAGATATTGTAAGGGACTATAAGTCATTATATAATTTTGATCAAATTTTAAAAAAAAGCAAAAACAAAGGGGAAACATGGAATTTAGCGAGAAAACTTTTACGTCACAGGCAAATTTCCATCTTACGGGAATCGTCCCGCTTGCAGGTCAAAGTTTAGATTTTAATTTGCCATATCCGGATTGCTTATTAGCCATAGCACCAGATTATACCTTGATTCAAGCAGCTATTGTGGAATGTGCTTATGCAGGTTGTGATACAATATGGGTTGTCTGTAATGATGATATCGCCCCGGTTGTTAGACATACAGTCGGAGACTATATAGAAGATCCGATGTGCTTTTATAATACAAAAACAAGAACTAGTGACACCAGAAGACGCATCCCTATTTTCTGGACACCGATTCATCCAAAAGATAGAGACAAAAGGGACTGCTTGTCTTGGAGTGTTGTATATGGTGCTCTCATGGCTCTAAAAGTATCCTCTCAGATCTCTAAGTGGGTTATACCAGATAAATATTATGTTAGCTTTCCATACGGAGTTATAGATCCAAATTCAATTTGGAGCAGCAGAAAACACATACGTAACAACAAGGACTTTTATATTGCCTCTGGAGGCAAGACTGTACAAGATAATTTATATTCTTCTTTTACATTTGGTAAAGAAGGTTTTGTGAAATACAGGAGAAATATAAGGTCCGGCACCGGACAGTACACACTTCAAGAAGTAGATGAACGAGGCATACCTCGCTCTAAGCTACCCTTGGAGGAAAGGTGGTCTGCTAGGTTTTTTGAATTAAAGGACGTATTCACCGATCTAGATCTAGATAATTCAAACGTATTGGAAGTGCAATACCACAATGTAGGATCATGGAGCGAATATATCTCTTTAATGTCTACGGATTTCGCAAGCAATATCACGAGACCACCACTGGATATGTTTTCTTATAAAGAATTTAACCCAGTTGCGAAAGACATAGACTAATTAAGATATGTCTATAGAAAAAAAGAAATTTAAAAAACTACATCGAGAGCTTCAATATCAACAATCTGAGTTGGACTATGTCTTGGAGATCCTTAAAGAGGCCCATGTTGAGTTCGAATTGTACCATAGGCAATATTGCATAGAAAAAGAAATAGATCTTAAAGGTTTAAACAAAAAACACAAAGAGAAAGTAAAAAAGACCCTTGTGAATCCTAAGAAGCAAAATCATGATGAAGATGGTATATTGAGCATCAATGATAAGACTGATATTGTCGACAACACCGACGCAAAAGAATTTAAGAAAATATATCGCGAGATAGCAAAACTTCTCCATCCGGACAAAGGTGGAGATGAAAAGCAATTTAAAAAAGCCTCTGATGCTATGGCAAACAAAGAATGGGGAACATTGTTAGAGATATGTGAAAAACACAATATAGACGTAAAAAATTATAAATCAATCAATAAAATTCTTAAGAAAAAGATTGAAAGCACAAAAAAGGAAATAAAGAAACAAAAATCTACTTATAGTTGGTTGCTTTATATGTGCGAGGACAAAGAGACGTGTAAACACAATGTTGTCAAAAAATTCTTAAAGCATTTATTCGAATATGGGGATTATAAATGAGAATAACAACGGAAGATATTAGAAGAATAATAAAAGAGGAGTTAAGAGCACTTTTATCGGAAAAAGAAGTCGTCCTCCCAGAGCCCCCTCAAAACTGGCAGATCTTGATATATTCTACAAAAGAAGCTATGGAAGACTCCAATATCAAGTCAATAATCAATAGATTAGAGCCACAACCATACGAAGAGGAAGAAGACAAATGCCGTAGATTTGAAAGTTCCTCGGATCCGAATCCAAGACATATTATGATCACACCATCCGTACAGGACGAGATTAAAACTTTAGCAACCTCAAAGCTCAAGGCTTTTAAGCAGGTTGAAAAAGATGAATTTAGCCAGTATCTCAATAAGATACAAAAAACAGCAATAGAGACAGCCAAATTAGTGTGGAAACGAATAAAGGACTATTCTAAAGATTCTACGCAACATATATATGCGAGATACAACTGTAGAGATAATTTTGGAAAAATGATGACATATATAGAATCCGATAAAGGTTTTCTATCAGTAAAATGAATAAGCCAAAGTTTAAAGTTGGTGACTTGGTATATTACAGGCCAACATATTGTAATGCTTACGCAAACGGTACCAGACACTTAGGGGTGATACTTGAAGTCAAGAGAGAGGGGTTACCACTTTTTTTAAATTTTCCGGAAAATGAAATATTTGAATTTGAATATATAATTAAGTGGATAAATACAGGATATACCTCAAGTCTTATGGGTTTTAATCTAGAGAAACTAGAAGCACCAAAAGATGCTTGACAACATATAAAAATATGTTATATTATTAAAAATTAATAAAGAAAAAATAGGAGAACAATGCAAGATATATTACTTAATTTAGAAAATCAGATAATGAAAAAAGGCGGCTTTGTTAATGCCCATGCTCATTTAGATAGAGCAAATACTGTTGGATATTTTTCCAAAGAGGAGCAATATAAGTTTTTAAAAGAAAAATGGAAACTGGTCGATAGAATAAAAAAGCAAACTCATTATTGGGGCTACAAAGTTAGGATAGATGATGCTCTAACCAACCAAATTAACCTAGGCACTACTGCGGTCTGTTCTTTTATAGATGTTGACGATATTGTGTCAAAAAAAGCAATATTGGCAGCAAGAGAGATACAGCTAGAAAGAACTGATATTTCCTTCTTAACAGCTTGTCAGACACTAAAGGGTGTCTTGGATCCAACTCAAGAATTACTTATTCGTAATTCATTGATTCATGTTAATATAATAGGGTCTCTGCCCGGAGCAGACAAAGGCAGAGAGGAAGATCACCTAGATAAAGTCATGAAATGGTCAAAAAAGTATAAAAAAAGATTACATGTACATGTTGATCAATTAAACAGTCCTGCTGAAAAAGAAACGGAACTCCTAGCTAGAAAAACCATGGAGCATGGCATAGAGGGAAAGGTAACAGCTATTCACAGCATTTCCCTAGCAGCCCACCCAAAAAGCTATAGAGAAGAGGTATATAAAATGTCCAAAGATGCTGGACTATCTTTCATCAGTTGCCCCAGTGCTTGGATTGACCACCCTCGAAGAGAGGATCTTGTTCCGTCACACAATGCTATTACACCGGTTGATGAACTCTTGGAACATGATTTGGTCGTTGCTATCGGCAGTGATAATATACATGATATATATAAGCCATACGCTAATGGCGATATGATGTTTGAACTCCGGCTGCTTCTGGAGGCTTGTAAGGTGTATGATGAAGAAGCATTAGTTAAAATAGCGACTGAAAATGGCAAAAGAGTTTTGGGTATCCTATGAAAGAAGCAATTGGATATCTAACTAGACCTGTAGCTGCTTGGCTAAAGAAAGCAGAATTTACCTATGTCGGGGTTCCAAATGAGTTTTTAGAGAAACTTGGATTGAAGACTGGTGACGCAGCAAAAATCAAATTTGATGGAGAAAAAATTATAATAGAAAAAGCTTGACAAATTTCCTCCACATGTTATAATATATATACCAACTACGGAGGATAAAAATGTTCAGACTTCTAAATGATATTAGAAAATCTACTCATTGCTCGAATGCTAGCAAGAAGCATGAAAAAAGCATTGAGAGCAAATTAAAAAAATATGGTTATAAAAAAACAACTATAAAAACACTGGGTTTTGTAAAACAAAACATTCGTGATACAAAATACAGCAAAGTTAAGAAAAAGATGTGGTACGTTGCACAACCTTGTGGCTCCCAAAGCTTCCCAGATTTTATTGTTGGAGATAAATTTGGAAATGTTTTCTATGTGGAATGTAAATCCTGCAAAGGCGATCACATTACATGGAACAGTGGTATGCCAAAACCTAAAGCAATTTATGTATTTTCAAGTGGAATATATAACGCCCAAACCATTATTATGGGAAGTGATTTATGGACAAAAGAGGAATTAGAATTACAACAAAAAGTTAGAAAATTGATTGATGAAACCTATAAGCCTCATAAAAATAAACATCATGGAGTTCATTATTATGGAAGACACATGCATAACGATATGAGACCCATTTATGGTGATAAAAATCGAACAAAAAGAGAAAGTCGTGTTTATCGATTCGTGGAGGCTATTCGAAAATGTCAAAACTCCTAAAACATACACAAGAATTTTTAGAACAAGCGGATCTAAAAGATAGAAAAAGCAAAGGACAATATTTTACCAATAAAACATTGAAAGATAAAAGCTTGAAAAACATTTCTTTTGAAGATAACATGGATATTTTAGAAAATTCTTGTGGAACAGGTGAATTCATATATTCGATTTTAGAGATCAACGAAAACGTCAACATCGATGCTTTTGATATTGATGCTTCTTTGGTTACGATCATAGGAGATAAATATCCAAATGTAAATGCTGTATGTGCTGATTGGTTGTTATCCGGCAATTGTAAAAAATATGATAAGATAATTGGGAACCCTCCTTACTTCGAAATTTCAAAAGCGGAATGTAAAACAAGGGGTTATAAAGAATTTCTTAAATATTGTAAGAGTAAGCCAAATATCTATTCATTTTTTATTGCTAAATCAATTGATTGTCTCAAAGAGGATGGAGAACTTATATATGTAGTACCTACTTCTATGAATAATGGTTATGGATTTTCTCCCTTGAGAGATCATATAATAAAAAATTGCAATATAGAAAACATTATATTACACAGCGACGATGATTTTGAAGATGCCAAGCAGAACACTATGACATTACATTTAAAAAAACTTCACAATGAGGAAGTCAATAACGGTAAATTTGTATATAAAAATAAATCAATAACCATATTTTCTAAAGATGTTCAAGCTATTGATAAATTATTTAAAGATAAACACTCCCTTTCAGAGCTAGGTTTTGAGGTATATACGGGAAACTATGTTTGGAATCAAAACAAGCAATATATGTCAACAAATAATACTGATACTTTGTTGCTGTGGGCGTGTAATATAATTGATAATTCTTTACATCTGAACCCTACGCTAGCTAGTGGCTTACCAAAGCTTGGGTTGTCTACCAGCCCTACACCAGTGGGGCATAAAAAGAAAGCTAGAGAGGAAAAATCTCAATGGGTTTCCGGCCACTCAGAAGAAAGAAAGCCACTGAATGGTAAAAGTATAATTGTCAATAGGGTCACTGGTTGCGGAAAGAAAGCTGGTATCCGTGCTGCTATTGTCGATGTTGGTCGCTCTTATTATACTGAGAATCATTTAAATTATATAATAGAAACAGACAGAAGTTTGATTGATCTAGAGGAGCTTCATAATAAATTAATTTCTGTGGAGACAACGGAAATTTTACAGTATATTTCCGGAAATACACAGTTATCTAAAAAAGAATTATTAAATTTAATACCAATCGCTCTTGACAAACCAGAAGAATCATGATACAATAATAACACAACGGAGGAATAATGAAACAAGACATTAAATTTGTAGGGCTTCATGCCCACTCGGGTGTTGGATCACCCTTTGATGGATTTGGTTATCCACAAGAACATATGGACTTTTGCTTTGAAAACGGAGGCAAAGCATTGGCTCTCACAGATCATGGCAACATGAACGGTTTCGCTTACCAAGTTTTACACGCCAATAAAATGATGAAACAAGGTAGAGACTTTAAGCCTATTTTTGGCGTAGAAGCTTACTTTGTTCCATGTGTTAAAGAGTGGCGGAAAGAATATGAGGAAGCAAAGTTAGATAAGAAAAAAGCAAAACTTCTTAAAGACGAACAATCTGGTACCAATGTCGAAGAGGAAGGAGCTTCTAAATCTAAAGGTAACAAAGTGTCTAGAGTAAGACATTTAGTTTTGCTAGCAATGAACCAAACCGGCTTGAATAACATATTTAAATTAGTGTCGGAGAGTTACAGTGGAGAGTACTTTTTTAGAAAGCCTCGTATTGATTATAATCTTCTTGCTGACCATTCTGATGGTGTTATTGCTCTCTCTGCTTGTTTGGGCGGTATTTACGCTGGTTGCTATTGGGAAAACCATGAAGATGGTCGCGAAGCAGTTTTGGAATGCATGCGAGATACAACAAAAAAGATGGTTGATATTTTTGGTGATCGTTGGTATGGTGAGCTTCAGTGGAATTCTGTGGCTCAACAACATGAGTTAAATCAATATGTTATAGAGATGCATAAGGAATTTGGCATCCCTTTGGTGTCAACTGCTGATTCTCACTACCCAACACCCACAGCTTGGAAGGATCGTGAATTATATAAGCGTCTAGGATACCTCGGAAGGGGCAAACCAGAATGGCTTGACATGACTATCCCCGGAGCTTTGGATGATTTAGAATATGAATTATATCCAAAGAATGGAGAACAAATGTGGCAAGATTATAAAAAATACTCAGAAGGGTATGATTATGATGATAACTTGGTTCTTAAAAGTATAGAAGAAACACATACGATAGCAATGAATAGAGTGGAAAACTTTGTTCCAGATACAACAGTTCGTCTTCCTAGCTTCGTCGTTCCTGCTGGTCGTCATGAGGATGATTATTTACGTGACCTTTCTTTGGGCGGTTTGAGAATAATGGGAAAACTCAAGCCAGAGTATAGTTCTAGATTAAATCATGAACTGAAGGTTATTGCGGACCGAGGTTTCTCCAAGTACTTTTTGACTATGAAAGCAATCTCCGATAAAACTAATGAGGTCCAATTAGCTGGTCCGGGCCGTGGTTCTGCCGCCGGTTCTCTTGTGGCCTATGCACTTGGGATCACACAGGTTGATCCTATTCAATATGGTCTTTTATTCTCTCGCTTCTTGCGTTCCGATGCCACGGATTATCCGGACATTGATTATGATGTATCCGATCCAATGGTTCTCAAAGATATGCTTATCCAAGAATGGGGCGATGATGTTGTTGTTCCTATTTCCAATTGGAATACTTTGCAACTTCGTTCTCTATTGAAAGATATATCTAAATTTTACGAAATTCCTTTTAACGAAGTGAACGCTGTCACAAATGTGATGCTTAAAGAGGCCACTCCTTTAGCAAAACAGAAGCATGGAATTAAAGCTGGTGTATATACCCCTACCTTTGAGGAGACGATTGAATTTTCTGATACATTAAAGAATTTTTTAAACAAATATCCGCTTGTATCGGAGCATGTCATGGCACTCTATGGCTCCTATCGTTCTTGCTCTCGTCATGCTGGCGGTGTGGTAGTCGGAGAACAGTTGAATAAATATATGCCTTTGATTTCTTCTAAAGGTGTTCGTCAAACTCCATGGTCCGAAGGGCAGAACGTTCGTCAACTTGAACCTCTAGGTTTCATCAAATTCGATATCTTAGGATTGTCAACTTTGAGAATGATCGAGGGCTGTATTGAACGTATTCTTAAGAAGCAAGGCGTCAAAAATCCAACCTTCAAACATATTAAGCAATTCTACAAAGACAACCTTCATCCGGACAATATTGACCTAAATGACAAGAGTGTTTATGAAAATATATTTCATGAAGGCAAGTGGGCTGGTATCTTTCAATTCACAGAAAAGGGTGCCCAGAAGTTTGCCAAGAAAGCCCAACCAAAAAGCATTATTGATATTGCTGCCATAACTTCTATTTATAGACCCGGCCCGCTTTCTGCAGGGGTTGATAAGCAATATGTTTCTGCTATCAATGATACTTTAAGTATAAAGTATTTACATCCACTGGTGGAAGAGGTTACAAAAGAGACCTATGGTTTTCTGATTTTTCAAGAGCAAATAGCCTTGCTAGCTTATAAGCTTGGAGAAGGGATTACAATGGATGAAGCCAATCTACTTAGAAAGGTGTTGACCAAAAAAGGAACAGGTAAAGGTAATGAAGTCAAAGAAGAAATCAAGAAAAAATTTATCAAAGGATGTGAAAACAAAGATATATCGAGTGAATCCGCCGAGCGACTTTGGGCTACTTTTGAGTACTTCTCTGGCTATGGTTTCAATAAATCTCATGCTGTTTCTTATTCCATCATATCTTTTCAATGCGCTTGGCTTTATAACTATTATCCTACTGAGTGGATGTGTTCTTTTTTGGATCGTGAACCCGATACTCGTAAAGAGAAAGCGATTAACATTGCTAGGTCTCACGGTTTTTCTATCAGTGATATTGATATCAATGTTTCTGGTGAGAATTGGCAAGCAGTTTCTGATATAAACTTAGTGGCTCCTTTGACAACAATAAAAGGTCTTGGAGAAAAAGCAATTGAAGAGATAATCCAACACCGCCCATTTAACACAATCGATGATCTTTTATTTCATCCGGATGTGATTTACAGAAAATTAAATAAAAGATCATTAACTGCACTGGCAAAAGCTTCTGCTTTGGATTGTTTGATTGATAGGAGATTTTCTGGAGATAAGCATTTTTTCAAGGCATGCTGTGAGGATAGACCAAAGAATCCAAAGAAATTTAAAGAAAATATCAAAAAATACCATTATGAGCTCCAATTTTCAAAATCAGAAAAGATTAATAATCTCGCTGAGATTACCGGTATTTTCCCAATTAGAATGGTATATGATGACATCACGAAAATGAAACTAGACTCTCGCTTTATTCCTCCTATTTCTGAATTTGATTCGGATCTTGGAGCATGTTGGGGAATCCCTAGGAACATTAACACTAGAAAATCTAAGAGTGGAAAATGGTTTGCCATTATTGACTTGATAGATTCCAACAATGTCATGACAAAACTTAGATATTGGAACATCAACAATGATCTGATTGAAAAACAAATATTATTGAATGAAGTTTACGTTATAAAGCCAAACTATTCAGATAGCTGGGGATTCTCAACCAGAGGACACGTAGATAAAAGCTGGTGCCGGATGACAACAATAAATACACAAGATATCATTGGAATTGCTAAAATTGCTAACAGCAAATTTCCAAATGTACTTGGTAAAATAAGCAAAAAAGCATTTTCTTGAAAAAATAACTTGACAAATTAGAGTAAATAAGATATATTATATAAGACAAAAGGAGGAAAATAATGTTAGATAAAAAAATATATAATAAAATAATGAAAGAGTACAAGGGAAAAGGTGGAGGGCCCGAAGCTGAATCAATTTTAGTGGATAATAACGAAGAGCGCAAAAGTGGCTTTATAGAAGTTTATGCTCACGGAAAGAATGCTGCTAAAATTGCTGAAAGATGCTGGCCAGCAATAACCAAAGTTCGCTTTGAAGGAGAGGCAGTATTCTATACTATTAAAAGATCTGCCTTTCGCGGAATACACACAGCATTTAAAGTAGTAAGGGAGGAATAAATGACAAACAATTTAAAAGTAGTAGTTAGCGCAGACATGCGTGAAACCAAATCAAAAGAGGAGCATATTAGTGATTATATCGAAAGTCTTAAAGCAATTGAGGAGGCGATGGAGCCTTATAAAGAACAAAAAAGGGAACTTAAAAAAGAATACCTTGAAAAAAAGTGGCTGTCTAAAGAAGACATCTCTCTCTCGGTGCGAGCGTTGCGCTTGCTCAAAGATGAAATAGATATTGGTGCTCTAATAGATATGTATGATGCTCTAAAGAGCAAACAGAAATGAATAGAGCACAAAGAAGAAAGCTGGGAGTTAAGAAAGGATCCGATTTGGATAAAAAGATGGGAATGTTTGATAAGCTCCCGGATAAATGTTCAAATTGTGATAAGGTCTATAACAAGAAATCAAAAAAAATGGCCATGACTTGGTCTGTTGTTGTAAGAGAACAAGAAGGAAAAGTCAATCTCTATTGTCCTGTTTGCTGGGACAATGCACAAAAACTCATTAAAGAAATCAAGGAGGAAATAAATGAGAATAAGAATAAAAAAGACGCATGAAAAAGCTATTGTACCCAAGTATGCACACTTTGGGGATGCGGCAGTCGATCTTGTTGCTGTTAGAAAGTGGGAAGATGATCACGGCAATGTGTGCTATGGCACTGGTTTAGCCATGGAAATACCTGTGCACCATGTTGGTCTATTGTTTCCTAGATCCTCTATTAGCAGAACAGACCTTCGTCTATCCAACGCAGTGGGTGTTATTGATTCTGGGTACCGTGGAGAGATTATAGTTAAATTTGACCTAAAAGGAGATACTTGGTATAAAGTTGGTGATCGAATAGCGCAACTCATGCTTGTACCGATTCCAAGTATTAATTTTGTGGAGGTTGTAAATCTGCCAAAATCAGATAGAGACACAGGAGGTTTTGGATCTTCTGGAGAGTAGACTATTTATAGCATGGCTGAGAAAAAAGATAAGAAAATTATTTTTGATGATTCTTCTCAAAGACACGCAAGATTAAAAATTCGGCTTGAATATGATAATTTGTCACAAGCCGAATTCTTTCGTTGTTTTATAACTGGATATCTAGAAAAAGATGAAAGAATTATCTCCTACATACAGTCTTACAAACTCAAAAAAAAGAGCCAATCTAAAAGAAATATGAAAATAATCAACAAAGATAAAGAAAAGTCGGAAGATCTTTTGTCACAATTTGGCATAAAAGACAAGGAATTAGAAAATATTTTTGATCTAATAGCAAAAGAGCATCCAGATTTGTGAGTTTTTGTTTTTTGCGTTCTATTTACTATGAATTAATTTTAAGGAGAATTTTAAATGGCAAAGAAAAAACTTTTAAGCGAAGCGCAAGTTCGCAGATTCATGGGGCTTGCCGGTATTAAAGCCATCAACGAAGCAGGTCTTCATTATGAAGAAAAAGAAGAAGTTGTTATGGAGGAAGAAGATCCCATGGCAGATGAAGAGGCTGAACTTCCGGACGAAGAACCAGTTGATGATATTCCTGCTGAGGAGCCAGTCGGTGACATAGAGCCGGTTGATGATTCAGAAGTTTCCATGGAAGAAGAAGATATTGAAGCCATAAGTGATGCCCTAGAGACTCTTAAGAGTAAGTTGTCTCCTCTGCTTGGCCAAGCTGATGCTCCGATGGAAATGGAAGATGAGCCAATGGAAATGGAAGATGAGCCAATGGAAATGGAAGATGAACCAATGGAAATGGACGACGATGAAGAAATGGATGATGAGTTGGCAGAAGTCAATTATCAACTATCCGAAGAAGAGATTGTCAATGAAGTTTCTAGGCGCGTAGCCAAAAGAATAGTAGAGGCTAAAAGAGCACAAAAGAAAATGAATGAAGCCTTGGGTCGTAAGAAGTCTACTGCTAAAAGTTCGAACAAAACCCCTGCTGTCAAGAGGCCGATGAAGAGAGCTTCTAAAAGAACAAAAAAATAAAAAAAACAATTGACACAACAAAGTATATGTGTTATACTAATAAGGACGGTGGAGGTTTTCCCGTCCTTTTTATATTATGGAGAAACTGTGAAGAAAATACTAAAGAGAATTATAAGATTAACAAAAGGCTGTGAAGAAGACACCAAAGAAGATACTAAAGAAGATACCAAGGAAGATACTAAACAGACGCCAAAAGAAGAAGTAAAAAACAAAGACAAGAAAGAAGATTTGATGAGTATGTTGATGGGTAACCCCTCCGATCAACCAGAATCTAGAATTTTAATGCTACATTCTGAACTAAGCGAAGAGAAGGCCATGGAAATAATATCAACTTTTATAGCTCTCACGCAATTGATAAAACCAAAAGAGGGTTTAAAAAAAGGCGAGTTGCCATATGATCCAATTAAGTTTTATATCTCAACTTATGGGGGCTCCGCCGATGAAATGTTTGGCATCTACGATATGATGACATCGGTTAAGGAAAAGTGTATCATCGAGACAATAGGCATGGGGAAAGTAATGTCCGCTGGCACTTTGCTTTTGGCTGCCGGTACAAAAGGACACCGAAAGATTGGTAAGAATTGCCGTGTCATGCTTCACCAAGTCAGTGCTGCAGCCGTTGGGCCACTATTCAATATGACGACAGAACTTGAAGCGATACAAAAGATGCAAGAACAATACATCAATATCATGGTTTCTTGCACTTCTCTTTCAAAAAGAAAGCTTAAGTCCCTTCTCAATGAAAGAGTCAATGTATATCTCTCAGCACAAGAGGCTATAGAATATGGATTAGCTGACGAGATAGTATAATGGAGGATAAGATATTTTATAATGAATCTTCGTCTCAAAGTCTCGGTTGGTCACCGGATTGGCTAGGAGCATCCGACTTCGATGAAGATTTAATTAAGAGAATCATTGCTTTTCAAAAGAAGCACGGCCTCAAAGCAGACGGTCTTCTTGGTCCCGGAACATACCGAAGGCTATGGACTGAAAGAGAGGCTGAGATCGAAACCTATGTACCCGTAGAAATCAAATCTAGTAGTCAAAATTACCTCATATACAATACTAACTATATACCAATTGAATGGGATAGGGTTGTTCTACCTTTCTATCGAGATGGCCTAAAACATACCAATGGTTACAAAAAAATGATAGAGAAAAGAGATATTTCAATGTTTGTTACTCATTGGGATGTATGTCTCAATGCAAAGTCATGCTTCAAGGTTCTTAATAACACCAAGAGAAAGGCTTCAATCCACTTTGCAATTGATAACGACGGCACCATTTATCAGTTTTTGGATATGAACCACATAGCATGGCATGCTTCAAAAAGAGCAGTCAATGATAGATCCGTTGGTGTTGAGATTTCGAATGCCTATTATCCTAAGTATCAATCTTGGTACAAGAGAAATGGCTTTGGAGAAAGACCATTGATCACAGACGCAAAGGTCCACGGCAAACCAATGGAAGAGTTCATGGGGTTTTATCCTGTACAAATCGATGCCTTAAAAGCTTTATACAAAGCAATTCACAAAGCTTGCGGCATCCCATATGAAACCCCAGACACAGATACAGTCGACCGCAAGGTTGCTAGGGGAACATACAAGGGATACGTTCACCACTATAATGTGGTCAAGACCAAGATAGATTGTGCTGGTCTAGATATTAAAAATATTTTAAACGAATTAAAAACTATGGAGGATTAATGAAAAAATATTATGATAATGGAAGATCTTTGAGTGAAAAGATTTTCAAAGGAATGAACACACTAGCAGACAATGTTGGTACAACACTAGGGCCGAAAGGTAGAAATGTCATACTTTATGATAAAAAACAAAATATACCGGTAATAACCAAAGACGGCGTCACAGTGGCTAAATTTGTAGAACTTGATGATCCGTTTGAAAATGTCGGAGTACAGATATTAAAACAAGCCGCCGAACAATCAGCAACAACAGCCGGTGATGGTACAACCACAGCAACCATTTTAACAAGAGGTATACTGCGATTAGCACAGAAACATTTAGCCGCTGGTGCTTCTCCCATTGAACTAAAGAGAGGTATGGACAAGGCTTGTGGTAGAATTTCATGGACCCTCCAGCAGAACTCTAGACCTATTCAGACACAGGAAGATATCAAACATATTGCTACCATATCGGCAAACAACGATAAAGCTATTGGCACCTTGATTGCATCTGCTGTAGATTCTGCTGGTAAAGATGGATCCGTTCTCGTAGAGGAGGCTCGATCTGTTAATACTTCACTAGATTTAATAGAAGGATTTCGTTTTGACAGTGGCTATTTATCCTCGACTTTCATCAATAATGAGAGAAATGGTACCGTACATTATGATAACCCCTTACTACTTGTGACAGATGAAAAAATTGAAGTCATTGAGCAAATTTTACCCACTCTAGAGCTTGCTGCGAGAGAGAATAGACCTCTCATTATCGTTGCCGGAGATATGGAAGGCCAAGCCTTAGCTGCTGTAATAGCTAATGCCGTTCGAGGTACAATGAAGATCGCTGCAGTCAAGGCACCTAGGTATGGAGAAGAACGAAGAAATATTCTCAAGGACCTCTGCGCTTCCGTTGGAGCCACTTTTATTACTAGAGAGAATGGACTACAAATCAAAGCTGTACAGTTGAAACATTTTGGCAACTGTAAGTCGATAACTGTGTCAAAAGTTGGCACAACTATAGTTGGAGGAAAGGGAAACGAGGAAGAGATTGAAACAAGGATTGAAGGTATCAAAGCTCTCATTCATGAAGAAAGCAGCCTCAAAGCGTGTGAGCGACTACAAGAGAGAATTACTCGCCTTGCTTCCGGGGTTGCCATCATCAGAGTAGGTGCCGCTACAGAGGTTGAAATGACTGAAAAGAAACACCGCATTGATGATGCTCTAGAGGCAGTAAGATCAGCACAAGAAGAAGGCATAGTTACCGGTGGTGGGGTTGCCCTCATTAGAGCAGTTGATGGTATAATCGTGGAAACCGATAACGATGATCAAGCTATTGGCGTGTCTATCGTCATAGAGGCAGTCCACGAACCCTTGAGACAGATGGCAATCAATGCAGGTATGTCACCAGATATAGTAACTGATCGAGTAAAAAAATTGACAGAATTTAATTATGGAATGAATTTTATGACAGGTGAAATAGAGGATTTGGTGTCTTCTGGGGTTATAGATCCCGTTAAAGTTACTCGATGTGCTTTGGAAAACGCTGTATCTGTCGCCTCAACCATTATAACGACTAGTCACGCTGTTATAAATCAATAATACTATTTACGTATACGAGGTAATGTTTTATGAGTAATCAAGATCTAACACATTTGATCCAAGCCATCTTGGAATTGAAAGGTTCTGTTGAAAGGATGTCCGAAAGACAAGAGGAGATGGTCGATGATGTCAAGAAAATTAAAGAAGCAGTGTATAATCCAGATTCTGGCTTGTATGCTCGCTTGAGGGCTTTGGAACAATGGAAGGAATCACAAGCCAAAATACAATGGATGGTGATAGCTACTTTGATAGGGCTAGTTACTACGACAATTTATAAACTAATTATGTCAATATAATACTTGACAAATAACACGCAGTATGTTATATTATATAAGTACAAGGAGGTTATATGAGAGTACGAATAAGTTATTCTGTAGGGCTTGATGAAGTCCCAGAAGAAGTAACTAGATTACTAGAAAATGCTAATTCCAATGTTGGCAATGTTAGAGATTTACTAGAAAATATGATAGATATGTTGGGAAACAATTTAATGAGTGCTGACTGGGCAAAATCGGAGATTTCAAAGTTGCGAGACTTGCTAGCTAGGATAGACTATTGTTTGGCAGATAGTGATTCTATATTGCAGGGATATTTTGACGCCACAATTACCCCAAAACAGGAGGTTAGTGATGTTGAGTAAAGGAGATCTTATAAGAATACCAGCAGACACTTGTATCGTCAAGAATGATCTAAGAGAGTTGAGTATTATCGAAACGTTTGAATTCACCAAGGAACCAAAAGTTGGCATCTTTATTTCTTATATAAAATATGAAGATGTAAAAATATTCTTAGGGAATGATTATTGGATTGTAAACATCAAAGATATAAATTATATAAGGAGACCAAAATGCTAGTTAAATTGATAAAAATTATGAAGACTGGAAGAAACTACAGCTTAAAGCAGATTCTAGTTAACCCATCACAAATTCTTTATATACAAGAAGATGAGAAATTTACAAGTGACTTGAGGGAAGGAGTGGTATCTCTGGATCTTCATCAATCAACTGGTTTCTCAAAAATAAGATTGGATTCCAATGGTATATTCGAAGAACTAACTGTCGTTGGAGATCCGGATATTATACAAAGAAAGATTGAGAATGTAGTATTTTCTTCTAAAAAGCAACTTCTGAGGGACTGATGGAAAAATATTTAATATATGCTAAAGAATCATGTCCTTTTTGCGATAAACTATTGAAATACATGAAAGAGAATGATCAAAAGTTCATTTATGTGTTGAATTATGGATTAGATGCTGAGTTGCAAGTAGTCATGGAAAAATACAACTGGAGAACAGTGCCAATTGTAATCGAAATAAAAGAGAATGAAGAACGCTTAATTGGAGGTTGTGATGATACTATCGAGTATTTCAGAAGAAGAAAAACTGGAAGAGATCCTATATCAACTGGCTGAAACAATTGAGAGTGAACTATATTGTTTTGTATATTTGGAGAGTAGTGATTGTTGTTTTATTCCATATGCTCTTCATGAAGATATAGTTGGAGAAATAAATATTAATGGATCACTATCTAACTTTGACAGATTGGTGGCCTTAACACATGAGGTTGGACATGTTTTGGATCACAGCACCTCAAGCAATCCAGTTCAACTAGAATTAAATGCTTGGCATTTGGGTTACAAATATATGTTAATGGAGTCTATAATTATTAATAGCGAAGAATATTTTGATCAGATGTATAGATGCTTATCACAGTATATAGAAAAGGAGAGAAAATGAACGAATATACAATTACTAAACCATGGGGCCATGAAATAAGGTTCGCAATCAGTGATAAATACATTGGTAAGATTTTATATATAGCAAAAGGCCAGAGGCTTTCTAGACAATACCATACGCAAAAAGACGAAACCATTTTTGTACAAGATGGTGTTTTATTGTTAGAAATTGGACATCCAAATGATCCTAGTTTTAAAAAAATAGAATTAGGATATGGTCATCGTTATAGAATATTTCCGGGCGTAGTACATAGGTTTTGCGCGCCTTATGATCAAGGAGTAACATTGGTAGAAGTATCAACTCCGGAATTGGATGATGTAGTTAGACTAGAAGATGATTATAATAGAGTATAGAGATTGACTCCTTCCTTTCCTAATTACTATAGGGGGGAAGGATATGTTATTTTTACTATCTTGTTTATTGTCCTATGAATT
>Ga0209232_1000665_pt1 | contig 20269 bp, 29 predicted proteins | sample ETNvirenome_2_60_FD_184066 | JGI IMG/M metagenome (GOLD analysis project Ga0209232, IMG submission 184066) | Marine viral communities from the Pacific Ocean - ETNP_2_60 (SPAdes) (version 2) | ecosystem: Environmental > Aquatic > Marine > Oceanic | place: Pacific Ocean | collected 2013-06-22
ATTAACTTTTATTTCAGTTCCAGCGTCAAATGTAGCTGTATTTTTTTGCCTATCATATAATTTTCGACCACGTTCTACAATATCATTGTCTGAGTCTCGCAATCTATTTGTAGTGTCAATTCTAAGAACATCAGATCCCAAAAGTATTTCTCCTTTTGTGTCAGGAGTATATTTAACATCAAGATCTGTATTAAATATCCAACCACGAGACTGTACTGCTCTTGATACGTTAGCTAAAATATCTTTGGCTATTGAGGCATCAGATAATCCAGCTAAATCATTTACATTTTGTATAGGTTGTTCACCTATACTTGTAAGCATAGTATTAATTGCTTTTTTTAATTCTTTATCTTTAGTAATAGCCATAAGAATATTAAAAAAAAGGGAGAACCCTAGTTAAAGAGTCCTCCCTAGAGGTTACACCAATACTCTATTAAAGAGCTTGGATGAGTGCTACAGCACACGCAGGTCGCAATATGTTGTGACCCATTGCGTATTTGGACACCATGAGAGTACCCTGTCGGTTAATTTGATATTCGCTTTCAACACTCATATCCATTAACTTAACAGTAGCTACTGCATCTGAAGTCATTACTAATCCCATAGTACGTCTTGCACAGTTAGCAGGAATCTCAGTAGTTGGAGTTCCATTCGTGTTTTTCACACGAGTAGTCCACCCAGCTACAGCAGAATTTGCGGCAAACCCATAATGATTGGTTCTACCTGAACCTGTGGCTGCACCAAGAGGTTGATGGTCTCCCCATGCAGGAGAACTAGATTGAGTTTCAACCGTACTTACAGCATCAGCGGCACCTGGAAATAAAGATGAAGACCAAGTGGTTCCTTGAGCAGTCGTGAAACTTCCAAGGTGCTGAGTTACATATACTGGCATACCAAGAATCTGAGGCACAACACCTTGCCCTACTGATCCTGATCCTCCTACATCTTTATTAAAGATAGCATAGGAAGTATCCATTGTAGCCCCATTTACCTTAAATAGATCATAATATGTATCTACATTAAGAACTACAAAAGGATCACCTGGAACTGCGGAGTTGTCAAGAATGCGTTTGGCATCCATAATACTTTGAACAATCTTATTGGCATCTCTGGTATCTCCAATACGTGAAGTAGTACCAGAACCAGTGTCACCAATAACTACGTTCTGAGTAAAATCCTCATCATCAAATGCTACATAATCTTGTCCAGCCATTGTAATAGCGGCTAGTGTAGCATTTTCAGTTAAAGCCGCTTTTACGGCTAGTCTCAAGATATTTTGGTCAGCAATCTTGCCTAGTCCAAAACCTGCTTCTTGAGCGTATACACTTCTAATATCGTAGTGGCTCATAGCCTCATCAATATTAGGAATAAACTGAGCATTTACCAAGAGATCATCAATGGTGACAATCCGTTCCCCTTGTTTGGAATTACTTGGTACAATTTCAGCCCCAGGAGTGTGATAAGCCGCATCACGGTACTTACCAGTCATGGGAAAAGAGGCCGACTTTCCTTTAGAAATAGTACGGACTCGATGCAAAGGCATCATTATATTCTTCGTCTGGAATGCAGTGAGAACTTCTCCAGCATACAATTTTAGAAATAATTTTCTAGCATTGTTACCAGCGTTCTCTATACCAGAACGATGAATAGCACTGTAATCAGTTGCCATAATATATCTCCTATTAAGGCATTATACTATAACTAAGAAAGAAAAATTCGTAATAAGTTATCCCTCGCAAGGGGCTAATTCCTACTATTAACTTCTAGTTAAAATAAAGCTGAATTTTTCAGCCTTGAAGCTACTTCATTCCTATAAGCAGGATCTGAAGCATATCTGGGATCACTCATTGCACTTGTAAGTTGCGAAAGTGAATCATATTTAGGGGCAGAGTATTTAGAAGGTTCCCCTTGAAATAATCTTGGAGGACTACCTTCTTGATTTTGCATTCTAGCCATTAAACCTTGTACTGCAAACATACTATTTGCATCAAGACTTTCTATTTGGTCATTAAAAGAATCCATTTCCCATGGTTCTAGGTTATTACCTGCCCATTCTAACATACCATTGTAAGCATCTTCTCCACCAACCATGTTATATATAGAATCAATTTGTTGATCTGCAATAGCTTCTTGACCTGTTATCCATGTGTCAACCATTTGAGGTTCAATACCTGCTTCTTGTAGTGCTAAATAAGCATCCTCTGATAGTTGTCCTGTTTCGTTGTACTCTTGTTGAAACACAGAAAAGTCAAGATCTCTTTCTGATAATAATTGATCGACCATGTGTGGAGGTGTCTCCATGATCTCTTGAGCTTGTTGCTCGTAGTTTGCTTGGTTCTCATACTGTTGAAGCTGTTCGTCACTAGAATGAAATTTAGTTTCAAGTTCAGCATAGGCTCGTGCCATTGCTTCTGGAGAATCAAATTTATCTGGAAGCCACGCAGGTCTTCCTTCAGCAGTAGGTACTTGATCATTATTAACCAAACCTTCATCATAGGTTTGAGTAGGAGTATCTATTGCCGCTAACATTTGATTAATGTGTTCAGGTGAACCTGCTTGATTTACCCCCTCTGGTTGTCCAGTTTGTACTTCTTCCATATTATCGTTGTGTTACTGCTTGGATCATTTCCTGAACCATTTCAGGATTTTCACCAGCGTTATCTGCTAATCCTTTTGCCATAGCAGGTGTTGCACCTCTAACAACATCTTGCATCATAGCCGCTTGTTGTTGTTGTTGCATCATTTGTTGTTGTTGTTCTTGAGCTTGTTGTGCTTCCATCTGTTTTTGTTCTGGAGTCTTTATAAGCCCACCTGTGTCAATACCTAATGAAGCACCTAGTCTATCAATGTAGTCATCTAGGTTAAGATTCTGCATAATAGCTTCAGGGCCAAGCGGACCAAGGTATTGTAGAAATTGAGATAATTTATTAAGATCTTGTCCTCTACCCAAGGCTTCGATACCTGTGACAATTTGTGGTTTAACAGTGTCCTTTGGAAACGAAGGCATCTTTTTTGCTTTCACAAGTCTTTGAAGTAACAGGTTTACCAATGGTAACTGGAACTCTTGAGACAACACAGAATAGACTCCACCCAAGGCAGACTCTAGTTCCTGTGCCATAAATCTAACTTCCTCTGCTGTTACTCTCTCAGCATTACGCTGAACAGAAGAGTTTAGTAGGAAAGCAAATGATAACCTATCTCTAACTTGTGTGATTGTGTCAAGTGCAATACGAAAGTCTTGACTTTTCTGTAATTGGAGTGTAGAAACATCATTAACATCTCCTTGTACGATTGCTCCATTAGGAGACTTAGCAAGTGTATTAATACGAGTGGTGCCATTAGGTCTTACTAGAAATAATACTTTAGATGCAGCCGCAGAGCCTTCTACAATCGCTTGCGTAAGAGCTTCAAGGGACCGTAGATCTCCCAAATACTCTTCCACGAGACCACGACCATAGGATTCTCCGTCAACTCTACTGAACCTAAGTGGTATAAAGGGGTTCTTATCTTTGGGGTATTTACCATAACTGTCGGGTATTGGTACACGGCCTATTTCTTGGTGGATGTGCCAGTAAGATCCTTTGTCACAAACGTAGGTATATAATTCGTAAGGTTTTTCAGGAGTTTCGTTACCTGTTTTTTCAGGTGGTGGAAGACCGATGGCTTCTCTTGCTTCTTCTGTGAGCGTTTTGGCATTTAAATTTTCTTTTGTAATAACATATAATAAATTACCCATAGGATCACGCTTAACAACATAGCGATCCAAATGAAACACACGCATACCACCCTCATCTGGCATATACAAAAGACAGTTACCTGTGACAATCAAATGTTTTATAGCCTCAAACACTGGAACACGTAATGCGAGAGTCTCCACTTCTTGCATGGCAGATCTCTCAACCTTAGCTAGTCCTTCTTCTACTGGTCCTCTCTGTTCTGGGCCGACAAGTTGCTCAATATCAAAATCGTCAACTGTCAGTCTAAAGAACGGAGAGTTGGGAGGTAGTAAAGTAAGGAGTAGTTTGGAAGATAAATGATTTACACCACGTGCACCAATGGATTGAAACGGAGTTTCGTATGTTGTAGAATACGAATCACCTGAGTCTTTAATTAACGTAGGTATCGTGAGTTTAGCACAGTCACGAGCACGTTGGAGATAGGATTCACGTTCTCCAAAACATGCCTGATACATGCTTGCTAGTTGACCTTCGGTATACTGATCTCCTGTCATGCTCTAGCAATTCTTAGTTTCCTTTTGTTCTGTCTAATTCTACTACGGTTTGCTTCTGCCATTTGTGCACCACCTTTTAAACCTTCTGTATTACCTTGTCCCATAGTTTGTCCTCCACCTGGACCTTGTGCACTAGGGGTATCATCTTTTGTTTTCTTTTTGTCATCCTTTGGTCCACCAAAGATCTGTCCCATTGCATACTGTTTAAATTCTTCTCCTTTTTCTTTTATAATATTAACAGCATTAGAACCTTCTTTTCTTAGCTTCTCACTAGCTTTTGCTAAATCAGATCTTTTTATTGCACTTTCTACAGCACCTGATCCTAAATCAGATCTAGCTACATCAGATTTGACAGACTCAATTGTACTAGATGCTCCTCTTTTAACATCTTCTATTCCTCCAGAGACATCTCTCTTAATATCTACAACACTAGGTAGTTTAGGAGGCTCTACTTTTATAGTGGGTGTCACGCTACTTACTGCTTTAGTAACTTTTTTTACAGGGTTTCCCCCACCTCCTCCACCATAACAAATAGTTTTAGATTTCGGGAATCTTTCGCAGTCCCAAGGTTGAGATAAATTTAATAAGTCCATTTTATTTTGTGATTGTTAAGGCTTTCTTACCTTGTTTTTTCTTTGTATCTTTAGAGGTCAACTTACCAGACCCTCGTTTACCTGAGCCTGACCTTTGTGTACTACCTTGCCCTGTGTAATTAGCTTCTGCGGTTTGAGCACCTTGGTCTCCACCACTGTCTCTACTCTTAGCAAGATTAAGATCTGATCTACTAAATGCGTCAGCAGTGTTAGACATTTCTTGATTAAATTTATCCATCAACATTCCCGTTTGCTGACCTGCATGTAATCCTGCTTCATCAGCAGGTGACGCTATTTTTTGATGGTAGTAATTTTGTGCTCTTTGTTGAGCACCCTCTGCAACCTTTTTAGTACCAAGTCTTTCTCCAACTGTACCACCCATGTTACCTTTTATTTAAAAATAATTTAAAATCATCACCACCTTGAGTCTGCACTGTGTCAAGTCTTTTAGACAAGATTCCGAAGAAGGGAGACTCAGGTTCACATGGTATAATGTAAGCCTGATTACCATGTTCAGACATGAGTGTGTCACATGCTTGAAAGATGGGTAGTGATTCCTTGATAGTCACTGTATTTGGATTCATCCACCAGTAAACTGTAGGACTATGAATACTAAAACATCCTACTATAGTACCCTTTTTGATAGCAATATGCGTAGGAAATATAGGATAAGTATTGGTCTCTTGGCACACCTCATATAGTTCCTCAAGTTCTTCTGAGGTTTCTATACGTTTAATGTATATATCAAGTATCCTAGACTGCGTTGAGTCCACCACCTTTGTACTTTCTGCTTCCACCTGCTTTACCCATACCTTTGTTTTTTGCTCGGTATCGTTTACCAGTAGGTTCTTTTTTACTCTTGTTTTCTGATGGAGCACCTGAATCCAACTGTGCCTCTACTACCTCTGGTTGATCCATTGGAGCAGGCGGTGGTGGAGGTGGTGGCATTTTAATCTCAGGCATTGATGGAGTCGATCCCAATAGACCTCCCATTGTCCTCCTCTAGTATTTGTTCTAATCGTTGTATTACTGACTGTTGACCCTGTAAGAATGATAATTGATTACCATTTACATCTCCCATAGGGATATGATTAGGGTAGTATTCTTTGAGATAATTTATTAATTCTTGTGTAACCATAGTTTTTAGTCCATAAATGGGTTATATTACCTCACATGCGTTTCCAGTGCAAGCTAATTCCTGTGAACTTGTGGTATAATCTTCTTTCTCATAGTCACTTAGTTCACCCCATGTTATCATAGGTACCTTGCTCATTAGTTCAATGTAAGCTTTCTCATCACACTCTTCGTATGGAGCTTGCTGATAGATATGATCGCTATGAGGTAGGAATGATATTCCTGATATACTATCAAAGTTCTGGTACACCCACGATCCTACGTCTACCCACTCATCCTCTTTAACTGACACAGTAATAGAAGGCTTGTGTTCACACCAATGTTCTGCGTACATCTGCCATGTCTCAAGTTGCATCAGAGCATCCATCTCGTCACGCTTGACAGACTTTATAGGACTTTGCATAGCAAATGAGAACACCATGTTAGAGTTGTTCATCACATCTTCTTCAAATGGAAATCCTTTCTCCTGCATAAATTTGCAGAGGGGATCTTTCCTATCCATACGGACTCTTCGTATATAATACTTGGAGTGTCTAGCATGTATGCCCGATGCAGAGTCGCATAATTGTGATACAGTACCACTTGGCTTAACACATGTAATAGCTGACGAAGGATTAATATTAAGTTTCTTAGCCCATTCTTCATTTGTCTTGACTGCTACTTTCTTAAAGTCCTCTAGCATATTAGGTGTAGGATATGCTGTCAATTCGTTGTCCATAATGCCTGTCAATGACACACCTAACAACCTTTCTTCTTCACAGTTCTTCTTCCATTCAGCACCAAGGTACTTGAAATCAGTAAGAGTAGACTGCATAGTACCTAGTATGGTAGCATATTTAATCTTCTCTTTTATCTTTACTTGGGTATCACTTTCTCTGACCACAACCTCTGATAGATTACAGAACTCTCTGGATCGTAGAATGATTTCGGAACATGGGTTGGTGCCGTAGTCCTCTCTAGCATCTCTTCGATCTCCAAGTTTTTCTGTTTGAGTCTTAGCGTTTGTGCTTGAGAAGATACCACGTTCTCCAGACTTTGACTCGTAAAGGGAAGTCCATTCATTGAGGAAGGTTCCTGTGTCTGGCTTTCCGTGATAGTTTGCTGAATTGTTTGCCAATGCTCTGTGAGGATGTTCGTCCCACCATCTTCCACTTTTCGCCTTCCGCATTTGTTCATCACCAAGGTCACTGATACTAATAAGAGCAGACCTACGAACCCCACCAACGACCACAACTTCTGCCGCTTTACAAACGATGTCATGACACTCGATTGACTTGAGCTTTCTTCCTCTTGCATTTTGAAATGTCCGTACAGTAAAATTAAATAGAGACTCTAGTGGCTCTGGTCCAGAGGCTCTGCCTCCAAATGTTTTAAGCACAGAACCAGCAGGTCTCACTTTACTCATGTCCCACTCAGGTATCACACCTGCGTACAACAGAGCAATCAGATCCTTGAATGCTTTTGCCCACCCAAGTTTACTATCTCTAACTGTGATCTTTGTGTCAGTCTTATGCAACTTATCTGGTATCACAGGTAGTTTGCTTGTGTACTTCTCCTCTACACTAAAGCCAACACCTGTCCCATTCATAAGAATGTATACAATCTCATCAAAGGATCGTGGAGAATCTATGTGAACATAGGAACAGTTGTAACCTGCTACATTCTCTTTCTCTAACGCTGGACCTGCTGTCATGAGACACCTCATGCTTGGCATGACATCCAGGTTCTTGACTGCATCCACGAGATCACGTAGTGTCTGTGTAGATGTAAAGTCAATGTCTAGTTTCTTAGCAAAGAAGTTAAAATATCTGTTTACTGTTTCTTCCCATGTCTCTCTTCTACCCTGCTCATAGTCCCACCGAGAGTAGCGAGACAGATGTATAAACTGTTGATATTGCGTTGGTAATGTCACGAATACATACTCTCCAAATTTAGTTAAAATATAATCACGGAACTCAGGACTCATTTTTACGAGTCTCACGTTCAATCAGTTTATCCAAATAAAACTTTGCTTTATTCAGATCCTTCACTCCCCCCTTCATATCGTAGCGAGATATATACTTTATAATATTTCCCTCTAAAAAGTCAAGCCCATTTTTTAGGATGTAATCCAAAGGCTCGATCTGAAACCCTGCACAATAATGTTCAGGCTTCGTTATGTCATCGAACTGAGCATTGCCAAATGACTGCTCACCTTCTGGATCAAGACCTAACTTCTCCACGTATCTCATCTGTGGATCGTACTGCTTTCTCTCAAACCTTTTGGTTTCATCTTGATTATAGTCTGCCATACTATATCCTTCCCACTGTTCACGCTGTTTCAATGATCTCATCGCTAGGATACCATAGTTTAGGGTACTTGTCAAGTCCTTCGTACTGGTCTTTGCGTAATATATACGCCATACGTGCCTGATCTATGGCGTACTCATGTCCAAACCCAGCTTTAGCATAGGTTTCTACAACTGCATCCCACATATCCTCATCTTCTTCTATGGCTTTGTCAAGTATACGTTGTGCCTTGACTTTGCCTATGCCTGGACACCCCTTGTACCCATCTGTAGAGTCTCCACTAAGAGTCTGCATGTAGAAATTGTAGTCTGCTGTAATCTGATCTATAAAAAAGATCTCTTTCTTATCGAAGTCCCAATGATAACCTGGAACCGTAAGAAGATCTTTGTCTATTGACACAATGCAACAATGCTCTGGAAACATTGTGTTCTTGACACCCATCAAGTCATCAGCCTCAAGCCAATTGGATTCAAAGGCATCATACTGTTCACGAAGGTAATCTTTGGCAATGTTAAAGCACACAGGCTTACGAATACCTGAACGATTAGCTTTATAATCAGCCAAAATTTTTTTCCTAAAATTATTCGGACTAGAAAAACATATTGACAACTCATCTATACCAGAGTCTTTTCGTAACTGATGTAACTCTGTGTCCATCATCTGTTTTACTTCTCTGAAGTCAGAGTGCAACGTCCAAAAGTCATTACCCCAATCTATCTCACGTTCAGCCGCAGATGTGTTTTTGTATACCAGTATATCACCATCAATCAGTAGCTGTTCGATCTTTGGTTTTGTTCTCATAAATATCTTTTAAATGCAACTGAGCCTCGTCTTCATATTCATTAATGAGTTTCTGCCCAGTTTCTTCCAATTTTGTACTCTCCTGTAAGGGGCAATCTGAGTCCGTACCAATTCCCTGAAAGCTCAATTGCACGTACCGCCGTTTCACCGATGTCATTTCCAAGTCCTTTCTTTGTTAAAACTTGTATCTCATCATGCACAAAGGCAACTTGTTGGTAATCAGTACCCTCTATGTAGCCTTCTCTTTTCATCATCCTATGAAACTCCACAACCCATCTCTTGCAAATAATAGCACCTGCTGACTGGCATAGTGTATTGAGTGCAGAGTGTGTGGACCTAACAGGCACCCTACGACCATCCAGGCCACGTAGGTACCCTGTCTCTGCTTTCTTCATAACATCATCACGAAACTTTTTGAAAGCAGGTAACTGTTTAAAGAATCTATCCTTTAGCTTTTGTCCTTCTTGCGGTCCTTTACCAACGATCTGACCGAGTTTTGCGTTTCCCGCACCATAACAAATAGCGTATAGAAAAGTCTTCGCCTCATCTCTTGTAGATAGTCCCACGGCTTTTTGATTGTCAGTATGTATATCCCCTTCAAGAAGAGTATTAGCGAATACACCACCGTCATACCTAGCAAGATAGTGAGCAATGACACGAGCTTCAAGACCTGAAACATCACACCCCATAAGGTCAAACCCTTCAGGAGCGTAAAACAATTGTCTACATTCTTTGCCAAAGGGTGTTTTGACACTTGGAACTTGGCCCAAATTAGGGTGCGTGTGAGAGCAACGAGAGGCGATTGTGCCCATAGTGTTGACCGACCCATGCAATCTACCCTCTTTCTCCATGTGTAACCAGCCATTTTTACCTTCAGATAGTTGACCAATCATTTTATTCAGTCGTAATGATTCAGCCATTAGTTTTGCTTCAGGATACTCAAGACTCTCAAGTATAGTCTCGTCTATCTTCGGTTCACCAGTAGGTGTGAACTCTTTAGGTTCCCAACCATGCAGGTCTTTTAACCTTTTAGCTATATGATAGCGTGAATTAGGATTAAAGTCAATCTTTTTCAGCTTCTGAACAGGAATACCTTTAACATAACCACGTGATTTGTTGTTTACCTTTGGTGTAAATATCTCACCATCTGGTTCCATCCATGATCCAAACTTATCACGTAATCTATTTTGTAGTAAACTCCTGTGCTCACATAAAATAGCGTAGAATCTAGTAGCCTTTAGTGAGTCAAAAGGAAACCCATACTCTTTCTGAGTCTCACAGATCTTATAGATCTCATGCTCTAGCTCAATGGAATCATCGCTGAATCCTCTTGACATTAACTTTTCGTACAACTTGTGATTCAATTCTACATCACGTGCACAATAGTTTAGCATGTCCACCGTAAAAGATGAGAATACACTCTCTCCTTCACCAAAGGCACCTTTTTCAAAGCCAAGTCTTTGACCCCATGACTTGAGCGAGTGTCTACCGTACAGATCCTGACGTATACGGCTTTCACTATGGTCACGTTGTGCCATGTCTGAGTACATAAGCCTAGACATGATTAACGTATCTCGTATAGCAGATCCTTCCTTTGGTTCCCAGTTGAAGATCTTCTTCAGAGCAGGTATATCAAAGGATATAATGTTATGCCCAATCAGAACATCGAACTGACTAAGATGGGCAAGACCTGAAGGTACATCATCGGGATCATACTTGCTGACATTGTTGGTATCGATGTCATGTATGACCATACAATGTACTCTCGTAAGTTTCTCATCCAGTCCGTTTGTTTCGATGTCGAATATACATGATCGTATCATTAGAAATCTTTTTCAAAAGGAATACTATCCTCTTCGTCAAAGTCAACTGCACCAGAAACCTCATTGAGTCTGCCAGTTGCTTTGTCATAATCAAGAAAACAACACTCACCTGTCTCACCTGTCCATCGATTCTTCAAGATGCGTACTGTAGTACGATCTGGGTATTCACCCTGCTGATCTCTCTCGCATCCAATAACGATGTCAGATAACTGACCAATAGCCGCAGATCCACGTAGTTGTGCCATAGATGTACGTGCTCCATCCTCGTGGCCTTTGTTGCCTTGTGGTCTCTTCAGATGTGATACCAGTATCATACCACAATTAACCTCTTCTGTCAAGCCCCGAAGTTTGGTCATCATGTTGTCAATGGCTCTACGTTCATCACCACCTTCCATACCTGAGACTACGATGGATATGTGATCAAGAATGATGTAGTTACACCCACAACCTTGGACCATGTAACGGATCTTGTTCAGTAGATTATCAGACTCAAGAGAACCCCAATGATCATACATGTACACACGACCTGTGTTCAATGTGTGCTCAAAGGCTTCTCTAAACTCTTCCTTTGGTATCTCTGAATCGCCAAGGTGCAATGGTTTGTTCAGGTAAAGACCCATGAAACCAAGTGCAGTACGCTTGTTGTTCTCTTCCAGAGCAATGTAACCAACGGTTTCGTCCTGTTCAAGCATATAATTAGCAATCTCACGACAAACCTGTGACTTACCAATGCCAGAACCTGCGGTTATGGTTACAATCTCACCTCTACGAATGCCAAGAGTCTTGTTGTTGATTCCAGTAAACGGGTACAACACGGATGCCATAGAATCTTCAGCAGACACTATGTCCCATAGTTCGGTACCACATATAATACCATCAGGTCTAAAGACCTTTGATTGCCATAGACAACTCACGAGATCCTGTACACGATTCTGTACAAGCATATCGTTTGCATCCTTGAGTGGCAACTTTGCTATTCTAGCCTTTCCAGGTGGGAGAATCTGTGCACACTCACGAGATGCCTTGACTCCTGCCTCATCATTGTCGAAACAGAATACAACCTCTTCGTAGCCATTGAGTAGCTCCAATGACTTACGTACTGCTCGTGCAGCACCTGCGGCCCCAGTTGGTACGGAATACACAGGCCACTGGTTGCCTTGTGCTTGAGAAATAGACATAGCATCTATCTCCCCTTCGCATACAACTGCTCGTTTTCCAGTGCCTGACCACAGGTGCTCACCATACAAACCTATGTCACTCATGTCACCACGGACAGTAAAATCTTTATTGCGAAACCTGATCTTCTGAGCAACTCTAGTACCCACCTGATCTTTGTAGTTTGCAATCTGAACTGGCTGTCCACCTAGTTCACCAACTCTGTAATCCCACTTCTTGCAGGTATCTTCGTTGATATTACGTGCAGATAGGTACTGATAGGCACCATCCACGAAATCACTATTCATCTGAATTTGTCGTTGTCTTGGTTGATAATTACGTACACCAATATCATCGCCATGCTCACGATAATTGCACCCGAAACAATATCCATGTCCATCACTGTACCTCGCTAAGTTATCTTTCGACCCACAAGAGGGGCAGGGTTCATGCCTAACAAATGTACTATCTTCTTCCATCACATCATTGCCCACCTCGTAGGTTTATCATTTCCTCTTCTGTAAGAGTACGTCCACCTTCCTGTGGTTCATGCCCTTCATGCCAGTCAGGTGTGAATATAACTTCAGCACCCTCTACCTCATCATCTTCAAACTTGTCAGTCAGATGATCTCCAATCATATACATAGCTTCTGCTATGGCAAGGCCAACTGCCTTACCTACGTTTGGTGGTAGGTTCTCTTCAAGAACTCCAACAACCTCTTCAAATGCTCTCTGTAAATCAGCAGAGAACACTTGTTCCCACCTATGATCAGCAAGGTTTATAACCTTACTAGGTTCGGTATCCTGTTTTTCCATATAATATCTCTCCGTTTTGTGCCCACCATTTTTTAACTGAGAAGCCTGGGCAATCGGACCCAATCAACTCACCATGTCCAACTACTTTAGCACCCTTAAACATAAATGTCAAGGCATTCACCAGAGAAAACAATGCTTCCCATTGGAAGGCACTGAAGTATGGATCAGCTTGACCATTCTCATCTACACCACCTGCTAAACAAACACCTACGGACTTACCATTATAACCTTTGCAATGTGCACCAACTTCATGTGGGTTCCTACCCGTTTCTATTGTGCCATCTTGCCTAATGAAATAATGGTATCCAATCCGTAACCAACCTCGTTGTCTATGCCACGAGTCTATGGTTTTGATGTCAATGTCCATCTTAGGTGGAGTACCAGAAGAATGAATTACAATGTAATCAGTCTGCTTTCTTTTTGACATTATCGAACCATTTCTTTGGTATTACCCTCTCTGCATACTGGAATTTGTATTTGTCGCACCATTGTCTATTTGTAAATCTGGAGCCTTCGACACGATTATTTATGTCAGCAAATACAAAGCGTATGTCAAGGTCTGGAAACTGTTTTTTTATAGCTCGATGCTTACGTGCATCTTTCTTCATCAAGCGTCCCTTTGCTTCGATGATGACCCCATTAGGCAGTATGAAGTCAGGTGTATACCTGCAATTCAATACATACCTAACGGTCATCGACTCGTAATCAAAAGAACACTTACGTTGCTCTAAATTCTGAGCAATCGAGAGTTCAAACTTTGATCTATAACCTTGTAGATCAGAAGTCTGCGTTACTCTTCTCTTCTTCTGCGAACATGTCTTCGTTGTCCGCTTTTTGTTGTGTGCTTTCAATGTTTACCTTGACTTCGTATCCTTCCTCTACATCAAAGATGTCATCACCACTAGACTCACCATTCCATTCGATGAGATTAAGAACCTGAACACCACGCATACGCAGTTGAACACCAAGACTTGCACCATGTTGGTACGGAGCCATCTCATACGCTACCTTACCTGAACTGCCGTTGGCAATCTTGATATTGGTAGGCAGAGGTGCCTTGTCTGGACCTACGACCATAGGTCTCTGGGTGAATGCCTGACCAGTACGTGAGTTCACACCACTAGCCTTCATTTTAAAGTGAAACTGAATCCCAGCTTCTAGTCCATCATCACCAAGAACCACCTTGTAAGGCATAAACTCTTGGTAAGTTTTTGGTCCTTTGGTCTTATTGACCTCAGACTTCCAGTCTGCGTGGGCTTTATCCACCTGAGAACGCATAGACTCTGCGTCCTGCCCAGATAACTGGAGTTTAACATGGTACTGGCCTTCGGCCTTGTAGGTTGTATCGGGCGTTCCTACATGTGCCCAGTGAAATTGACCTTTTGGAGTTACGGCATACTTTGTCATTTTCTATCCTATATTGAAGTTAGCCAATTCTAAAATGTCCTCTATTAGAGGGGTTATGAAAAGAAATATTTAGACTCATTAACACCATGAACATTTAGTTCACCTAAAGGTGGTGGATCGTCAAGATCAGGCAACACATCCCTTAGTGTGTCGTGTAGTCCATTCAGTACATCTGAGTCTGCATACATGCTTACAAATGATTTACGTATTGCATGAGCCATCGCAGGTACAAAGTTCGCATGTACTCCATACGAGTCATGAACAACTGCATAATCATTTATACCCTGTAGTATACATTCGTTAATAGTCAATGTCAAGGCAGAAGCATCCATACTGTGAACAAAATTAGGACTAACCCCATTGGTTGACCTTCTTTTGTCTATGTTATCCGATTCTTCAAGAACCGAAGGTTTAATTAGCACATTATCTATGTGCGTATGCACACGTTGACCACGCATACTCTTATATGCTTGATTCACAACGAACTTTGATGGTGTTTCCCATGTTATAGGGAGATTCTTGTCAGACATTTTCCGACCTATGTCACGCAACCATGCCATTGCTTCTCTAGCACAAACCACTACTTCACCTATTGCATCCCATACGTGTGCTGATAGGTACATAGATGCCTCATAGACATCTTCACCAAATGGATTTGCACCACCATTCAGTATCCTATCATTCATGGCTTCTTCAACATACTCACGACACGAGTATCGTGTTCCACCATAGGGTACCACCATGACTGGACGTTTGGTTATCTTCCGATCAATTCCGAAGTCAAGCCATGCTTGTGCATGATTTACACCAAGTGTAGCATCCTCTTTCACCTTTGTCAAGACAACATTTGCTACCATTTGGTAGATGTCCTGTGGTAACTCTTCTGGTGTAAGGTTTGTTGCCTTACCACCCACAGGATCACGGAGCATAGCTGAAAAATGCTGAAGTCCATTATTCGACCCATCCAGACACACTGGTATCTGTGACATATAGCCGAGACCTTCAGACACAAAATCAGCCCACTCAAAAGCCCATGCAAGAAAAGACCAAGGTTCATCTGCTTGTGTCCACCAACGATAGTCAAGAGGTGACTTAGCCGATGCACATATTTCGCTTGAATGGTCATATACCCAATTCACTCGATCTTTAAATGAAACCTTGTCATAGCCAAAGCAATTAGCACCATGCACAGCAAAATATTCTTCCTGCTCATGGTTATTGATTGGCATTTTATTTGCAAAGTGCAACAAAGATTTTGCATAGTCTGGACCTTGTGGTGTAAGAAACGAGTTTACTGTATATTTACGTCCACGAAAGTCACATTGATATACGAAATAGATAGCAGGATAGTCTTTAAATTTGTCTGCCATAGCTAATGTTCTAGCCAGTTGTATCCTCTTGGATGTAACCTTGGCATTCAAATCATGTACTACTGTAGCTTTCTTTTTCCATTTTATCAACTGGTCAAGCTCATGGTCATTCAACTCACTACGCTTTCCCTTGACAGGACTAGGCAATATCTTGTAATCCTCACGTGGAGGCAAGTTAGCCCACGATTCACCTGTTTCCCAACAGTTTTTTATTGTCTCAAGTACACGTTGGTTTACTTTCCATTGTGTACGTTGCAATGCGTTGATAGCACCATACTCTAGTGGCATAGGATGATAACGCATCTCATCAAGATAACCACGATTCCTGGTTTTAATCATGGGAATCGAGTTGATTCTCGATGTGTGGTACCCACCATTGTACATATCACTCCAGTCTTTTGGAGGTATGACACATGGATAAAAGTAAGGGTGTATAGTTTCACCCTCATTGTTAAGTTGTTCTATCCAATGTAGTGTAGCATCATTGGCTTGAAGATACAAGACCCTTTTCTTACGCTTGTATTGGACAGTCTTGACTTCCATCAGACCAGTAGTCTGCACGAGAATGTCAATCAACTTACACCCAAGGTGTACCTTTTCAACTTTAGTCCAAGGTTCATGATCCAACATTTCAACCTTGGTCATCTGTCTAATCAGATTGTACCTTCGGTAGACCCGATTAGTGGTCTTTTTGTTTACTCGATCTTTAATAATTCTGAATAAACGACCAGTATCATCTGAATTTGACCATAAGTCAAACTTAAATTGATCCTCTAGTCCATTTGCTAGTTTCATTGCTGTTCTAGTTAATGGACTACGGGCCGACACACCATCTATTGTGTACTTCAGTGTCAGGTAAGCACACACTTCAGGGTCCAGTAACATTAGAATGTTAGCTGATGTCTGATTCGGACCAACACGACCAGTCAAGGCTTCTGTGAGGTACTCATCAATACCATTGCGTACAACATCCAATGCTTCCTTCATGAGTGTAACACCGTAAAGTGTTACAGACTCACGACCCTTTAACTTAGCATCACGAATATTCTTTTGGTATCTTTCGACACCAAGTCCGTTCATTTCGGACTCTATTTTCTCCTGCTCAAGTTTTAAATTCAATTAAGTTGGTTTTTGGGTACCTTTGAATCCACAAGAGACTCAAAGTTGTGCTCAATCAACTGCATACTCCACTCTATGAAGTTGAGACCAGTTGCAATACGTTCATCAGCGTCTAAAGATTTATCACGTAGTGCAGTATCGACCATCATGATCGTTTTTCCCATTATACGCTGAGATTCCTGGTCAAGATCTGTTATTTCCTGTTCCGACAATCCGTACTTTGTACGCAGGTCATCTCTGGTTATATGTGCCATTTGGCTCAGGTTCATCGTCATCTTCTGTCTCTCCATCATCACACACATTACGGTCAAAGGACATGCCTTTGTACTTGACCTTGCGTGTATAGTCAGTCTTTACCTTGTGGGCTTGTGAGCCTCGGTTTTTGATACCTTTCATGATTTGACCTTTTGAGATAAAGTTCATGCTTTAGCATTATAGTATCAATCTTTGATTGCATGACTCGTGCTTCCCACACTAGAGTCTGTACTGCTAGAGCACCGTATACCAATAATGGAACAACTACTATAACATTCAAAGAAACAATTGTCAAGATTATTTTTTGCATGGCACCTCATATAAGAATCGAACTCATGTCTACTGGTTTGGAATCAGTTATGTTACCACTACACCAATGAGGTGTGTATAGCACACCACCCTCCCTCCGCCGTAGGTGTACTATATTCTGGTGGGTGAGGTAGGATTTTAACCTACATGTGTGTGCACACGCCTGATTTACAGTCAGGTTCCTTTTACATTTGGATACTCACCCGTGTTCTTACTCTTCTAATTGTACATCAATTAGTTCCCATTCGGCTGAACCATCTATTTCTTTAAAATCCTCTGGATCAGCTTCATTCATTATTTTAACTGCTTCTTCATGAGAATCAGCTTCTACTTCCAAAGATAGCTCGTAGCTACATTTGGCTATTGCTATGTATTTCATATTCTCCTGTTATACGTGTGGTTCAGTGTGCCCATGCAGATCTGATATTTGCATATTGTCTGTATGGCATGTATTGTGCATGATCTTCGGTTTTCTCAGATTCAACGAGAACAACACGATTACATACATCGTAATACACAAGACAGACAGTTGCAAGACTAAAGCTAGAATTACCATCAGTTATACCATGCAGGTACATCTGAATACTGCCACTTAGCAAACCTGGATTTGTCATGACGATAAAACTCACGATATGCGGTTATGCAATCGTCATGCTTGTATTCGTCAGGCATACATTGTGGTGGATCTGTAAATCCATTTGCTTGTATGTTATGTGGAAGATACTTTAGTAAACCATGTAATTTGGTAAATGTCAAGTGTTCTTTTCCATAACGTAACTGATACTCTTCTGACAACGCACAGAATAATTCGTATAACCACATGTAATGCTTGTCTGAACTACGTGCCCAGATAGCACTAGGATGATTCTTATGTGTACTTTTGTACAACTGGTCCATGCAATCGTCACCGTCAAGTTCACGATGTGCCGTGGACATAAGTTGTGCATACTCAAGGATCATCTTGGGTACATGCTTGTCACAGTGGTCATGAGCACATGATTCTGGCTCACGTTGCAGATAGAATATATTCATTGTCTATACATGTTTTCAGGGTCAGCACTCTTATTCTTTGACTTAGGCTTAGACACGAGACCATCCTCGTAATCATTAATCGTGCTCAATATACCATCTATTGCATCACGTTGTAGCTTAAATGTCAAGCGTAAAAATCTAAAGAATGCTTTTTGTGCGTATTCATCCATCATTCTGTAACAATCTCCACTTCAGTTATGGTACTCGTGACATACGCCAACTCTGCATGGTCTTTATGTACGACACGAAATTCTGCACCTTTTGTATCTATAACCATTCTACGAATGGCGTTCATTAGGTGCTGATCATTCATAGCTTCTATGTCTATGAACTTGTTTTTTGATTTACTCAGGTACTCAATACGTGGTTTCGGTTTTTTCTTTAAGTCTACCATTCTACATCTCCATTGTCAAGTCGTTAAAATCACATTCGATCCAAACTCGTGCACCACATGACAAAGGTTTGTCGGGTGAGTACACAACCTTGGAAGGACCATTAATCTCTACTTCGTAGCAATAATGGTTAGCCTTGTACGTTTTTACTGTCAGAGGCGGATGATTTCTATCCTCTTTTTTGTTTGCACGTATTACGTGCTGATTCACGTGGATTTGTGCTTTCATCCTACGGCTCCACAACAAAGGTTACTTCTGCAATAGCAGAGTCAAATAATCCACACTCGTCATCAAGTACGGACGAAATTACATTTGACAAGGTATCACTATCGATACCATCAAAATGCAGGGTTGCGACTTCATCCCTGCCACCATCAGGACCATCAAAATCCATGATCTTGACATGTGCATTATGACAATACATATATACTCCTGAATGATTGGGGCACCTTACATACGAACCCACGGAGCAAATGGGTTATGTACCGCATGTGGTGCCCCGTGGTTACTTTACTTGCTCTGCATAATCAATTATGTCCTTGACATAAACATCACCCATCTCAAAACTTCCATAGGTATATGGACTCTGTACAGCACAGAACCACCTTGCATGTGGGTTTTCAGCCTCTTTGCTAGGTTTCTGATACTTTTTGAGTACCTTCCATACCCATGATCCATCATAAGATTGCCATACTTCGTATGGGTTATCTATGAGCCTTGTTTTTCCACATAGGTTTTTCTCGTTCATTGTATGCTCCTAATAGTTTACGTACCAAGTGAGCCAATCGTGGTGCTCAATTTTTACTCTATTATAACAGGTTTTACTACAAGTGTCAACTGTTCCTTTGCGAGTGTTAAAGAACCTTGAGACATCATGGTGATCGATATCACCATCATCTGGATGAAACACTCGCTTGCAAAAGGTGCAGATCATCGTAGGCAATCCACATGAAGTGCAGACACATCGGCACCACCTGTGAAATAACAATCCTGCTTTTCACCTATGAGATTGCACCAGTTGATCCACATGTTGACAGAACCACCTGCATCATCTACGATGTCAAGGTATTGGTATACCTTACGAGACTTGGTATCGTCAGAATTACCCGAAGTTTGTAGGAATCCAGGTGTACCCTTGGACGCATCAACCTCTGGCATGTAACGCTTGATATTGTGTACATCCATACAACCTGCTTTACCAGTCAACAACTGGACAACAAAAGCAGACTTAGGTATACCTAACCCTGGTACCTCAAGAAATAACATGATAAGATCATGATCGGCATCAGCTTTTTTAGCTTTGATGATGGACATAGCACGAGCATATAAGTCATCACGATTCTTGCGTACATAGGTCAAGCCTGTACGTTTGTTGCCCCAGATCCATGATGACTTGAGACCACGCTTACGCCATTCCTTCATGAACTTAGGCAAGAGGAAAGTCTGGACTCTGATACTAGCGAATACGAACGCTATAAGTTGCTCCATGTGCTTTGGATTAGTTTGACCAAAGGTACGTGTGTACCCATTGTGTTGGATGTAG
>Ga0209232_1000666_pt1 | contig 20255 bp, 28 predicted proteins | sample ETNvirenome_2_60_FD_184066 | JGI IMG/M metagenome (GOLD analysis project Ga0209232, IMG submission 184066) | Marine viral communities from the Pacific Ocean - ETNP_2_60 (SPAdes) (version 2) | ecosystem: Environmental > Aquatic > Marine > Oceanic | place: Pacific Ocean | collected 2013-06-22
CCTGTGCATGTTGGTTATGGTTTTGGGCTACCACCTATTCATGTAGCCTCGCCGTCTTATGTTCTCTCACTCTTCCTCCGAAGGGAATTGGTCGAGTGTCATTTGTTCTTCAGGTAGTGGTGTTTCATCTACCTTGCATGTAGTTCCCCACATCCATGGTGGTACTTTCATGTCCTCCAGTTTGCTTCCTAGTGAGACTACCTCTCCACCTCCATCGATGTGTTGTATCATCTGCTCCCTGCTAAGGGCTGTTAGGATGGTGTCGTCTACCTTCATTCTCATGAAGTACTCGTCACCCATCAGTAGATGGTAGTCATCAGGGTCGATGGTCATGGTCTTGTTAGTGTTAGGATTGGTTGCTATGTATCCCCATATCTCGATGTTGGTGGTGTCGCCATTCTCAAGCAGCATCTCCTTGTCCTCGATGTACGATGGGAACAGTTCCTCCAGTCCCATGTCTATCAGCAGCGTGCCGTCCTTGTCAGACCAGCCTTGTGCAATCTCTCTCTTAGCATGAAGTTCCTGTGCCCATGCTTGCTCTTCATTCTCAGGTGGTGGTAGCAGTTGCACTTGCTCGTCATCCACAGAGATGTTGACTGCGTTCATCAGCAGCACCATTCTCTTGTGGTTGTTCTGCACGTCAGGTGTGTTTATCATGCTCTTCAGTAGCCATAGTGTCTCTGACTTTTTCACATAAGTCAGCCCACTTGCTTCAGGCATCCATACTCCACCCACGCTCATTTGCGAGAAGTGGTCTCGCGCCCATCCTATCAGTTCATCTTCCGGTTTCCATTCTTCATTCATACTTTTCTCCTCCATTTTCTTTACTTCCATTCCATAATACAAACTCTTCGCAATGCAGACAAACGTACACATCTCCTGTACTTGTCTTCATCACTAAGCATTCTTTGCACTGTCTCTCACACTTGGGACAAGGTATGGAAGTGTTCGCACTCCATAAGAGTACCTCGCCTTCACCCCAATCGAAAGCGAGTATAGTGCCTTCTATCTCAGCCTCGCCCTCCTTTGCTATCTCTATTAGTACCTTGGGAGTGAGTGGGAATTTGCCATCATGCTGCGACAACTTCCTGCCCTCCCTCTTCTGCTAAGTTCTCCACATGTGGTCTCTTCCAGTGTCCTTGGCAATTCTCTGACAGTAACTTGTATGCCTCATCGAACTCCTGTGGCGTACCCCACATCAAAGATTGGAAAACCTCTCTCGCTGTCATTAGTTCTTCAGGGTCTACGCCCATATCCATTTCAATACGACCAGTCAAGTCCTCTTCGACAATTGAGAAGAAGTCGCATTTCTCCAGTAGTTCCTGTCCAGTAGACCCGTCCCATGTTCTTCTGCCTCTGTTCACTGCACCTGTACGACCTGCTAGCATGGTGTTGAAATCTATGAAGGATTGCGCTTCATCACTAGTCTTCCAATACCATGGTAACTCCTTGTAGTTGTAGTAACTTGAACTGGCCTTGACTTTGTAGACAATCGTTTTGTCTTTGATAGCAGGTGGTGTAGTGTAAGTGGTTATCGCTTTACCATCTTCCCATTTGACTGATTTGTCTGTGGCTGAATCGTATTCATCGTTCTCCTTCCCGGGTATCCACTTGAACTTGGCAATCTCATACCCATAGGACATCCTGCTTTGATACTTAGTCCACTTCCAACCATTCACTAGGTCATGCTCTTTCCTGTTTTTCTTGCTGGTCTGTGCAATCCAAGCCTCAAGATGATGCAGCCAATCCCATTCCTTCCAACGATACGTAGCACTGTTACGAAGACCTTCCTTCTTAATGACGTTGAAGTTCCTAGCAGTCATTCTCCTACAAGCAGCATTGATTTGCACGATGACATCTTTCTCAGGTATTGTGTTGCCTAGTCCTCTGCTCACTCTGTCCCATAGTACGACACGCTCAGGAGCAACATCATGCAAGTCATTCTTCTCGAACATCCTACTGTTCCAACTGCTGTACACTGCTCTAACGTGCTTGCCTCTTTTCCATATTTTACTGAATGATGGTATGGGTTTACCATTCTCGTCCTTGCTTCCATACTCAATTAGGTCACCCTTGTTGTCAACTGAGCGTACCATCGCCCATCCATTGTAGTATTCAGGGCTATGATGACCGCAGTGTTTCTCAGGGTCGTCTTTCCAAAGACACTCTCCCTTGGTCTCTTGTACACGGAAACAATCAGACGAGTTGCTCAAGTCCCAAGTAGTTGAATTGAATGTCTTCTCTACAAACTCTTTGATGGGTTTCAGACGGTCTGTCATGAGCAAGGAGAGATATCTAAACTTCCTATTGCCCTGTAAGATTTTGTTGCGTGCGAGCCAAGCCTTGCTGACCCTGAACGACATAAGTTCTCTCATAGCAGGTGTCATCTTCTCCTTGATACCAATCTTTCTCGATTGCTTTGAAGATATACGTAGGTAACCATCACCTGCTCGGTAGATGTCGTTCATCTCTATATGAACAGCGTCTACCATATCATGGCCGCATTTCTCTATCCTTGGGTCTGTGATATTACCATAGCCAACTCTCCCTGACATCATAGCGACAGCCATTCTAGTGTGTTGATTCACCATATCCTTGGAAGTGAGACGAGCATTTGGGCCAGCAGATGCAAGTGTGAATGCAACCGCCGCATCGATAGGCCAGCAGTATCCAATGGTATCTCTCGTTTTACCAATTGCATGCGCTCTCACTATAGGGTCATCAGTGAAGAAGACCTCGTTCTCTACTATTCCTGCCTCGACGAACATGTCCCAGTCGCCTTGTCCTTGTCTGTATATTCTTCCGCCCATTCATATCACCTCTATCTCACTTATTACTTTCCAATTCGTATTAGATTCCCAATCCGTTTCCACCATGTCATGCGACTCAATCACCCTGTCCTCGGTCAGCATAGCCATGAAATCCCTACTCGCATTGTATAGGCTTATATCGTAACTCCTGTACTTGCCTGAACCTTGATAACCATCTAAGTACGGTACTTCGAAGTAACCATTTTCATCCACATCTTCGTGGTTTGTATTACCTAGGTAATATACAACTTCCCAGTCTTCAGCAGTGCTTCTAGTGCTATCGAATATATACTTCAATCCCATGTTCACATCTGAATCGCTGGTCTTGAGTTTTATCTGTTCCCCCTTTAGTTTCTTACCTTCATGCAATCCATCTTCAGATACACTGGTGTCAGACAAATCGTATACAACCTGAGTTGTGGAGGTGTACGGTACGCTGTATGTGCTTGGGAAGCATACCATACCTGTGTTCTTGTTTCTAATACCAAAGATTCTCTTCTTGGTAGTGCGATTAGAACGGTTATACTCCCTAGTTATCGGCGTCATAGTATCTGTATTGTTGGTTGCACAATATTCGTATTCTTTATTCTCATTCATTTTATCACTTCTTATTCTCTATCCCAGTTTATATAGTCAAGGTTTTATTATGCAAGAGAGACCGATGGTTCTCCCATTGCAGCAGTCATCATATCCATCGCAGTCCCTTGGTCTACGCCATACATAGGTGGTAATGAGAGCAACTTCTCCGCATCCCACCAGTCATTGCTAGCACCAGCCCATGCCGCTCTTACCATGGCAGGTGTCGAGTGTCCTATGACTCCGCTCTCGCCTCCGTTCAGTAGGTTGAGTGCTATCTCATGTTCGATTGGTACTGCGGATGAGTCCAGCAGGAGGGGCGATGGGCCTAGCACATAGCCCTTCATGAACGCCGGCTCGTCCCTGATTCTTATCCTGAGAGCAGACACTATGCCTAGCGGGATGTCATGCATCTCCGCCAGTTCCGCTATCAGAACTGGATGCACGATTCCCAACGCATCGTACCCATGCATCGCTCCATAGGCATGCCATCCCAAGTGACTCTGCTGCTCCGCTCTCGCTAGGTTGAACATCTTCACCCTTGAACTTCTCAACTCAGTGAGTATCTCAGATGTCTTCGGAGGCAGGTCGAAGTCCTTGCCATCGACTCCCTGTATGATGTGCGCTGCCCTGTTTATCTCAGCGACGATGAACGGGTACAAGTCTAGTAGTCCTGTCATCTGCATCACTCCAGCATATAGGTGCTCGAATCAGGGCACATGAACTCACGAAGTTCGTTGTAGAACATGTCGTCCTTGTTCTCGACGGTGAATATCGTACCGCTTCTAGTGTGCACGTCTATATCGAAGACGAGTATAAACTCACCATTTTCCTGTACTAGACTGTCGTATTCGTTTTTGAGAAAACGAGAGTTGCACTTGACGACAGCCATTATCTCCGCTATGTCTATCGTGGCCTCGCCACTTTGCGTCTTGAGTCTGATTGCGTCCTTACTCACTGGAGTCTCCTCCTGTTGTAAATGGCTCGCCTACCGCATCCTGTATGAATCCAGCAGCGTCAGCGAAGGCTAGTAGTTTCTTCACCTTCTCGCAAAGAGGATGTAGGTTCATCACAGCACCGTCCTTGTGGTTTATCTCGCTGCCGGGTATGAACATCTGAACCTCACCATTGCTGTACTTGTATAGACTGAATGGGGTATAGGCAGGTGCACCTCCTGATGCAGCAGATACCAGTACTGGTTCTTGCTCCCTCAGCCACATACTCACATCAGCAGTAGTGGGGAGTTTGACAGCCATGCCATACTCCCTGCCTCGCTGCACAGTCTTTGACACACATTGTATGTGCATCGTCTCGTCGTCATAGTTACATTTTACTTGCATTCTTTCGTTTTCTATCATATTATTTCCTCCGATTCTATCTCATCGTTCGTCTCTCTTTTTGGCGTTTTGCTTTCTACTTCAGGGTCAAACGCCCAGTCCTGTCGTTCATCATCGAAAAAGAAATCACCATCATCTGTGAAGTCAGACAGAGTTCTCTGATTCTGTCTCTTGAATGAGGGTAAGTCATCCTTCTTTTTCTTGAATGAGGGTGAGTCGTCCTTCTTTTTCCTGTCAGTTCTCTTGCTCTTTTTCTGTTTCTTGTTTACTCTCTCGTTTAGAATTTCATCGTAGTACTTGAGCCAAGACATGAATGTGCCCTCATGGTATTTCACAAACCAACAAGGATAGTATGTCCTGCCGATGAGTATGCTTATCTCATCATTCTGCTCATTCCTGACTTTCATTCCCATCTCTTCTGCTAGGAATACGTTGGACTCAGTATCGGTAGCCATCTCGATTGGATGCCATTGTCTACCACTGCCCAAGCAAGGTACTAGACCAGTCCTATCCAAAAGAGACTGGTCTGCCTGAACGACTTTGCCACCACTGTATCTGCATGGGGCTTTCATATCCTCAGCCCAAGTGCGCCTCCATTCCCAATCCAATGCGTCTTCTGAGAAGCAGAGCGACCACCCCTGCCTTATTGGTGAATCGTACTTGGTCTTAGGTGTGTACTTCTTCTTCTTCGCTTGGGTCTTCTGCTCAAACTTCTTCTGAGCATTGAGTTCCGCTTCAGTGAACATGAAGTCGTCATTGAAGTTCTGACCAGCCCAAGGGTTGTGGTTCTTCACTGCAATAGCAGACTTACCTGCTGGTATCTGACATACAGTAGCGATGTAGTCCTGTTGACATTTAGCCTCAACAGCGTGCTCGCAGAACCTCTCTCGTACCCATTTTATAAGAGAGTAAGCATCTGACTGTGTGGTTGCACCAAGCATGTGTGCTAGTATGCACAACTGGACTCCAGTCCTACCATGACCACCCATGCACTGGGTAGATATCGACTTGACTCCTTTGGATATGCAGTCTTCGACAAAGGCGAGCCACCACTCTCTACCCAAGTTGCTTGGTACATTGTAGTCAGGCCAATCTATCTCGATGATGATAGGTGCTTGCCCTATGCTAACCTTGTCTGAGCAACTCCAGCCCTGTGGCATGATATCTCTAGTCTTCATAGAACGAATTACGCCCAGTGGCCCAAGAGCCACGTCAGGCATTGGTGACATCACATGCCAGCCGCCTTGGCGATTAGTACCACCAGCATGCACTTTGATGCCTTGTGCCTCGAACACTACTGGATTACCTGAATGACATCCGTTCTTGCTCATTCAATCACCTTTCCTTCGATAGTTTTTGTTAGTTTCATCACTTCATCCATCCATTCTTGATTGTCAACCAGTTGATTCTTAGCGAACTTGGTCAGGAACTTGGTCAACAATGGGTACACTGGGTCTTTGTGATTCAATCCATTCCATGCATCGACCCACATACTGGGAGTGACCAACTCATAGGTACGCTCTCTGAGTAACTGTACCACTGCATATGACATGGTGGCTGACTTCTCATTGCCACCAGCAAGGAACACTGATGGATACTGAGGTGTGAGAAGCAGTCCGTTGACATCCTCTCCATACTTGAGTTTCATGACAACTACATCGTGCTTCTTACATTCCTCACAAGTCTCTACACCACATGGAATGAAGTCTTTCTCTTGTGACCACTTGTTACCGTGGTGCATCAACTTAGGCCCACATAGAATCGCAGCCTCTCTAAGTAGTAGAGGTACATCCTTGTGTGATGCTATGAAAGTAGACCTCCAATAAGGAGCACCCTTGCCTCGCAGGAAGTTGAATAGGGTAACCCAGTCCATCTCAGGTACGAAGCACTTCTCATTTGCATCTCCAAACATGTAGTCAGCAGCAATCTCATAAGCCTTGAACATGTATGACAGAGACTCAGTTGAGTGATTGAATAATCCCTGAATGTTACCTTCTGTGTCAGTATGAGCACTGCTGAAGTCAAAGGCTTTCTTGCTGAGGAACTTGCCGTATAGGAAACCGTTGTTGTGTTCTGCGTTCTTGGCTGCATTGACTGCTCCGATTAACTCTTGCAGAGCACCTTTGCTAGGGCTTTTCTGAAACTGAATGACTGCATCGCACACCTTGATACCTAAGTCTGCGCATCCAGCCCAGTTCTTACCTCCATACTGAGTGCTCCAACCAGTGTTGAATTGTTTCTTGCACCATTGAAGTGCCAACTTCTGCTCCAAGAAACCTACGTTGAGCCTCTCAACCATGGCATAGTAGTGCTTCCTGTTTGGGCCACTGCCGTATGGAGCGGTAGGCTTACCCTTGTGAGTAGCCTGTTTGCCTTCATCATCCAAACCGGTGACCGTGGTGATGTCCTCCCAGTTGTCAGAACCCATCATGGCGGTCAATACTGGCATGACGTCTACCATGGTGTCTCTCTTGTAGGAAGGTGCATGCCTCATCTCACCAAGACACACTGCTAGTATAGCCTTGGTCATCCAACCTACGAAACCACCAGCCAAGTATGCAGACTTGCTACCATTGTAATTCATGCCCACCCATTGATGAAAGAAGTGAGCAAGCCATCCCTGTTGCCTCTGCCACTGCACCAGCGAGTTGTCTAGTCCAGCCTTGAACTTGGACACGTAGTCCTCGGTACATGGGTCATATGGCATGGGCACTATGACTCTATCAGGGTCTCTCGCCAACCATGTGGGTGAACCTTCCACCCAGTAGTCACCCACCTGAACTTCACTGACGATGTATGGTATCCCATGCTGTCTCGCATGAGCACAGATATGAGACATCATAGAACCGGTTGGATGGGATATGACGAAGCCGTCAGGCATTGTATCCTTGGTTATCTTCTCCTCAAGCCAAGCGACCTCTTCCAAACCTGAAGCAACCCATACCTGCTTCACCTCTACACCACCGCTTGGTATCAGACCATCCACATCTGCTGTCTGCTTGATGTAATTATCAGCCCAAGTCTCATCTACGATTGTCTTCTTCTCACCTGAAGGGGTGATGATATCAACGTATTGAGTAGCGATTGGCTTCCTGTTCGAAGAGTCTAGGTAGTAGGTGAATGGGGGTGCTCTAGGTGTATGTGGTGGAGAGCCTCGTATCTGAGTTAGATACGCATTGTTACCATGATTCTTGCTCACCTTGAAGTTAGAGGTGTTCTCGTAAACCATCTCGACTTCGTACTTACCCAAGACGTGCTTGTTTGGATTGATTGAGTAGAAGTGGTCTGACATCAACGTGTCTTGCGGATTGAGAATGAAGTACAGCAATGCGTCTCCACCAGCAGTGATACCATCATGACCTGCTGCAACTGATGCGAACTGCTGTGGCCCAAGTACGAGTGATGACGATGCATGTATGAATGGTTGGAGAATGAGACAGCCATTGGGGTCGTTGCTAATCATCTTATCATTGAGAGCGACCCATCGCTCCTCGAAGTTATCGGCAGTGACCTCCACCGACTCAAGGACACCGTGTCTAGCATGCTCAGGACAAGCACGAAGGAATGCCACTTTATTTTGGGTCTTGCTCATCACTCTCTTGAAAGCCTCTTTCGCTATCGTGTAGTCGTCATCAAGTAGGAGTACCTCAGTGTGAGGGACTCTCCACTTGCCAGTGCCGGCCTTGTAGGAAGCGATGTACTGAAGAAGGGACTTAGCCTTCTGCGAGCGAACCAAGTTAGTCCTGTCAGTGGTGACGGTCTCCTTATTCGCCACGCCACTATCGCGCTCTATCTTCACATTGTTCTTCATGTCATCCCATAGGGATTCGAAGAGTTCTGCTCCTGTCAATCCCTTGAGGTCGTCGTATGCCTTGTCATTCATATTATCTCACCACAATTCCATCTTTGTTCTCTATCCCAGTTTATATAGTCAAGGTTCATTCCTCGCCCTCCGTGAAGTACTTCTCTATCTGCCATGTAGGAATCCACATCTGCTTTCCATCAGTCGAGAACACTGATACATCAGCGTCCAAGAGATACATGATACCTAGTGTGCCAGCCAATTCGCAGTGACCTCCGCCTAGCACGGCTACCCAATTACCGCCATATTGCTCAGGTAGTCGTATTGTCTTGTAGTCATGAGTGGGAACGTAAAGCCCATCACCCATGTCAACCATACCACTACCGTCAGTAGTTCCTGTCTCAAATCCAAATACATCTTCATTCATTCTTCTTCACCTCTACCTCGTTCCAATAACACATCACCGTCACTACATTTGTACTCCATGAGTATCTTGTAAGAGCAGTCTATTTTCTTGTACGCTTCTAGTGCCTCGATTTGATTGTCGAACTTCTTAATAGCATCAAACGTACCCAATGGCGGCTCTGATTTTTCATACCAAATGTGTAATTCATACACTGGTTTTGTCATTTCATCCCCATGAAGATAATTCAACAACTCGTCTTGTCGCTCAAGCAACTCGATTATCCTGTCCAGTTTCCTCTCGACTGCACCTTCGTGCCTCTCGTATCTTCCGTTTTTCATACTCACTCATGCCAACTCCAGTATATCCTTCATGCTTTTAACAACGATAGCCTTCCTGAACAGCAACCATTCGTAATTCATCTTCTTGACCCAGTAGCCCTTCGATTTGATAGCGGTCTTGTCAGACTTCCAAGCATCCCAAAACTCGCTCTCTCTAGGGATGTTCCCATACCACGTCTTCTTGTTGTTCGATAGATTCATGTCCACACCGAACGTAGTGTATCTCTGAAAGAGCGGTCTAGGCTCTTCGTGATGCTCCACATGCACTGAATGCCAAAAGCCAGTCTGCATGGCCTCATGAGCAGTGGCGAATGCCTTTTCAGTAGCGTCATCTGCTTTCTTAGCGACGTTCTTGACGAAGTACTGGAAGTGATTCATACCACCTGAGTGGTATACTATCCCCTCGTTGTACTGTGTGTAGTACTGTTCTAGTTTACCAGTCCTGCATATGTGGATGTAAAGGTCGTTGAACTGGTCTTTGCCTTCCTTACGGTACAATTTCAGATTCCTATACCCGTATCCGTCTTCTGATGTCTCTTCAATGTATTCTTGTTCGTGTGCGTCTATGTGTTTCCTCATTCCTCTTCCTCCTTTAGTTGGTGTAGTGTACCTATGTATCTCACACCGTCAAGCGTCATATCTATCATCAGAGCATCATCCTGCATCTCACAGTGCATGATGCGTCCCTTGCCTATGGGAGCACTGCTGTATTTAGCGAAGTTAATCCATTGTCTTCTCGGTTTCATAGTTATTCTTTCTATCCCAGTTTATATAGTCAAGGTTCTATCTAACGTAAAGTCAGTCATACGTATGTTGTGAAAAGCGACTATCATCTTTACACGCATGCGATATCAACATCGAGCATACGCACTACTGCGATAAGCAAGGCGTGGGTGCGAAGGGCACTCACTCTTCTTCTTCTATGTGTTTCTTAGGCTGCGACTTCTTGCTGCCATCTACCAGTGACATCATGTTAGCGGGCAAGTCACCCGCTGCAATCATGCTCTTGAGTAGTTCATTGGCTATGTTTGCACGCTCGACTTCATTCTGATTACCATCCAGCACGCCACTAACAACCTGTCTTTTACTCTCTATGACTCTATCGAAGTGCTCGTCAATAGTCCCAACAACAGATAGGTACGTAGCCCAAACGGTGTCCTTGCCCTCTGCACCAATCCTCAATATCCTGTCTTCCGCTTGCTCTTCCCAACCCGGCACCCATTCCCTCTCCACGAAGACAACTGTATCAGCAGCAGTGAGTGTGATACCTTCTCTTGCTGCACCAGTGGAGCAGAGCAGACCATCAAGCATTCCCATTTGGAACTGCTCTACATATTTGGCTCTCTTCTGTGCAGGGGTATCGCCGCTTATCACTCGCCACTTCTTGGCATTGAGTCCTTTATCACCGTCAATCGCGTTCAGCACAGCATCACCCACATCCTTGTGGTGGAAGAATACTACGAGAGGTGTCTCAGGCTTTTGTGATTTGTACTCGCTTATCCAGTCCACCGTAGGTGCGACCTTGAGTCTGCCAGCGGCATGCCTCAATTGAGTCAGCATGTTCAATACGAATCCAGCAGGTACGCTGCCTCTTGATTGCATGCTATCATACTCCCTAGTGAGAGACCTGTGTACCTGACGATAGTCAGCCAAGTCGCTGGTAGATACCATAGCAGGTATGAACTGCCTCATCTTGTCAGGCAACTCAGGGAGAACCTCAGTCTTCAGTCTGCGTATCATGACATCCCTCAGTTTCTCATGCAACTCAGGTATGTTCGATGAGCCATTGACATCCCATCCGAACCTCGTCCTGTGACCTGCACAGTATCTCTTCACATACTGCCAGTACTGACCCTTGTACTCTGATGGTCTTATCATCTCAAGCGTGGTGAATAGTTCGACTGGTCTGTTTGTGATTGGAGTACCTGATAGGCACAGCACTGAGTCAGCACCCTCCGCTACATTCATGGATGCCACTGTCCTCTTCACTGGTTTCTCCTTAGTACCCTTGTTCTTCAGGTAGTGAGACTCATCGAAGATGACTATGCCAGCCTCCATGTCAAGCAACTGCTGCTCGCAGTATGACATCAGGTCGTAGTTGATGACGGTGAAGTCAGAGTCGTCAAACTCATACTTGCGACCCTCGACCACTTGAAGGCTTGACGATGGTAGCCAAGAGCGTATCTCCTTAGCCCAGTTGTACTTGACGTTAGCAGGGCATACCACTACTACCGGCCATTGTTCCTCATGCAAGGCTGCATAGGCTAGGGCTTGGATAGTCTTACCCACACCCATATCATCACCGAGCAGGAAGCGTCCACCTGCTAGTTCACCGAAGCGAACACCAACGTACTGGAATGGGAACAGTTCCTTGCCAGCGGGGAATCTACCCTCAAGCCTGTTCCTCATCTGCTCAACTATCTCTTCATCGGATAGTGCAGACGCACCGCTGATTGCTATTCTCTCCGCCTTCCTGTGTAGGTATGTCCTGATTTCCTCATGAGCATTCATAGTCTTCGACAGTGAATGTTCAGCACCTAGCGATTGTATCAACTTGGATGCCTCGCTCAATGGTATCACCCATGCCTTAGCGTCAGAGTCCCATCTACGTGTGGTTAGATTCTTGACCTTGTACCGAGTGTCTAAGTCGTTGTGAGGAATACGCAGCATGATACCATCGCCTTCCAATGACACACCGAAGCCGGTGCTCTTCTGAACAACTACCTCATTGATGGTGTAAGCGTACTCCTTCACCTCGTTGTTGATGTAGTCATGCTCATCTAATACCTCACAGACTTTCAGTAAAGCGGTTTTGTCTTTCGATACAGACATACGTGTACCATCGTACTTGAATGTGGGAAAAGGAAGCACCTCCTTGAGAGCCTTGTACAACTCAGTATCTCTCTTGCCCCAATCCAATGCAACTCGCGTTGTCTTCTTGGGATATCTACGAGCAGGGTCGTTCTTGCTGAACCACACATCATCATACTCCTCGACCTTGACTAGCCTCTGCTCATACATGTGCTTGAGTTGAGATATCCACCCATGTGCCTCCTCTCTAGCATCTTCAGGTAGATACCCTATTCTGATGAGGTGATTTATGATTGACTTGTACCCATTGTGGGTCATCGTATGGTAGTTCTCCAGTTTCACATTGGCTCGCATCCATTCACCACCCTCGCTGAGTACCTCATCGTAAGCCTCGCCCTGCTCTCTGATAGCAGTGAGTGCTCTGTTCCAGTCCTCATCTTGAGAGTACCCTGCTATGTGTGCTATCGTAGGAAGTTGAGTCTTGGTGTACTTCTCAAATCTCCTCGCTATCTCTACGTACATGGAGAAGGACATGTGTGGGTTGTTTGCCACACTCTCGAAGAACGGTGCATCAGGCTTGTTCGGCCCGATTCCATCCAGTTCATTATCAACATGCACGGAGCAGAAAGCCTTGACCAGTTTATGCAAGTCCTCTCTGCTTGGTAAGTATTGTTCAATATCAGTCATCATATCACCAATCAACCCCAGTTTATATAGTCAAGACGCAGATACTATCTGCTCTTCACCGTGTACCTTTCTTTCATCTCATCATATGCACTCGTATCTTTAGGCCAAGCGAGTATGTTTGCTTGCCTCAGTTGCTCACGCATCTCATCCCCACTGGCATACATGTTGCCATTGTCACCATACAGTGCCAACTGTCTCATGAGACGAGTGATGTCTGCCTTGGCTTTCTGCTGCTGCATGAGGTAATCGTATCTCAACTGGGAGTTCCTACCCCACTTCTTCATCTTCGCCTTGTCTATCTTGTTCCACTTGCTCTTGCTCAGTATCCTGTGTTCCTCCATAAAAGGTAGGTATCTCTCTTCGTTTCTTCTGTTGTATTTCATTCTTCTTCACTCCATGCGTCTTTCAAACTTGGGTATGTATAGTTCATAGTACCATCATCAGATGCATAGCACCAGTGATGGTAGTCTGAGAACTCGTACAGTTCATACATTTCCACTCCGCTGTTCAAGAGATGTCTGCTTACCTCATTCAATGCGGAGAAAGTCTTGTATGTCTGCTTCTTGGAAAGCCCTTTCTTCAATCCAAACTCACGCTTGACTGAAGCAGTCGGACTACCACCTGCTACCTTGCGTGTAAGGCTCATGCCTTTAGGGAGAATGGACTCCTGTTGCAGCATCGTCTCAATCAAACCAATCCTCATGGCTGTACCTTGCTGCTCGCTCCTTATCTGATGCATCATGCTGGACACCGTATCCAACGGGTCTATGCCCTCCTTCATGTAGGGGTACACGTTGTTCTTGAGCACGCTCAAGACGTATTGGCAATACTCATCATGCTGCATTATTCTCACTGGTGGTTCACCCATTGTACTCACTCCATCCATCGCCATCACTAACCATAGTCTTTTCCGGCCACTTGATATCTTCATTCATCTCAGTATAGCAGTCTTCTGTCACAACAGTACCATCATCTAACTCCATGTGCAGTGTGCAATACTTTACCCAAAATCTCTTGACTCTACCTGAGTTCCATAATTCTAGGTTCTCTGTGCTAAAGGATTCAACATCGATAGTCATCCAACAAGAGTAAGTGCATTCTATGCTTTTTATATCCTTAATCATTCTTCCTCACCTCTATTGTCCTCGCCCTCTATCATCTCTATGTGTGAGAAGTGCCATACCTCTAACCACTCAGACATACAGTCAGCCACTTGACACACCACACGCATACTTCCATCCTCGAAGCCGTCTACGTATGATATCTCATCACTCTTACAAGTGGGGCAGGTTATCGGTTCTACTTCGTGACTCATTCTTCATCAACTCCTACCTTGTGCGGGTGATGGTTGGTGACTACGAAGGATAGTATGTCTATGATGGCATTCATCTCTGCTATGTCCACGTCATCATCGTAGTTAGCAGTACCATCGTAGTACATGTCAGCCTCCTCATCAGGGTACTGTGCGTACTTGCAGATGTAATTCTCATAGAAGTCCTCATCGTGCTCCTCTATCGCCTTGATAATTTTCCTACCCATGTTCAGTCTCTCTGTCTTGGCATTCGTTTCTCTCTTGTCTGCATCAATCATTGTTCATCCCTCGTTAAAACCATGTTCCCATCATCATCACGTTCCCACGTGCCTACTCTTTCGTAGTAATCTGCTATGGCATCTAATGCATCTTCATACAACCGGACATTGCATTTATGCAATGCATCAACAAATTGAGATGCATTGAAGATAATGTCTTCAGGCGTTATTATTCTCAACCCTTCATCACTCATTCTTCCTCGCCTCCTGTCATTATCGTCATGAGTCTCAAGAGCAGGTCACGCTGCTCAACAGTATCGATAGCACCTTTGTATGACGAGCCATCAGGCAGGGTGATTGCCACACCCACCATATGTTCAGGCACTGCATCCCTCACGATGAGTACCTTACTACCATCCTCAAGTGCTTGCATCACGTCACCCATTATGCGTGCCCCCTCTTCTGTGCTTCTTGGAATCGCTCAAGGGCACTAGGTGCACCCTTGTCCTTGTAGTACCTGTCCACCATCTGCATGAACATGAATGATAACTCTGACATGTCCTCCTCATCGAAGGAAGCACCCATGATTGTGTATCTGTTGGTGTCTGTGGTCTCGCAGTAAGTCAGCCTCATGCTAGCAGTGGTGTTCCATGTCTTGATGTATGCATGTATCCCTGTGTTCTTGTGCCCAGTACGTGTGGCCTCACCTCTGCCACCACGCACACCTCCGTAGAAGTGACTCATTGTGCCTCACTCTCCAGTCTAACAACCCTGTCCACATACAAGGCTACCATCTCATGCTGGTTCTCTGATGAGTACCCATGTGTGTACACCTTAGTACCATCCTCCATGTGCTTTATCACATCCACGACCCACTCATCCTCATGCCTCTCAAACACCACCTCCGTGTCACCTATCATACGCTGCCCTCTTATCGGCCAACGGCATTCATCAGGCTGGTACAAGCCTATGTGATTTGTACTCAAGCAATCACCCCTAGTACTCTCACTGCTATGTCAGGTGTAGCACACTCACACATGTCAATGTCAAGCCCATATGATTCTGAGTCATCCCTGTGAATACATAGGAAATCCACATCTATGTGTGCACCACAATCCATACAGTGGAACTTGATATTGTCCAGCATACGTTCAGGACTCACCACCCTCCCACGTGGATAGGCAACTCTTGAGGTTGCCAGTACATCTGTCGTTTGTTCTGCAATTGTTTGATTGAACTCCATGTTTTTATTATACTAACCCAGTTTATATAGTCAAGATTAAAATCGATGCACTGAGACAATCTTTTTCGAATCCTGACAATCGAGATTCGAACCGTGAAATCCAGTCTTTGCAGTTCAGAGATGACAATGAACAGACGAACAGACACATACAGCAAGCGACATGACACAGCGAGAACCTACGAGGAACTCACAGACATGAGGGAACTCAGGAGGAGATTGAGGGAACTCACAGACAGAGAGGCACACAAGTGCAAGCCGTGCGAGACATGCAAGACTAGGCAAGAACGCAAGGACAGAACTCGCGGCATGATAAAGACGCTAGGCAAGTGGGTGGTGGGCGTATCCTTTCGACTTGGGTATCCGCTGGCTCTTGTCTATGCGGTAGTCGAGGGTCATATCCCCATGCTGACATAGGCAAACACCACTCAACAGACAGCCAAAACGCTACACTGCTCTAATGTGTCAGGTTTTTCCTAAGAATCTTCGGGACACTAAGACAATGGGGTTGTCTGTATCCTCATCCTTACTCAAGTATATTATTCTCCTTGTATAGACATTCATCGGAAAGACAGGAAACCGTTGCCCTACTGTGCATATTCCGCTCTGTCCTCACGTGCGTATGTGCACATGGACACAATCCAAGAGTCTGCGAATCTGCAACGTGGGAAGACAGAACACCCCGATTGAGGGCACTGCACTTATGAAGGGATGAACTGGATGTGTCTCGCTCTCGCTCAACATGTCAAATTTTTCTCAGGTTTACCACCCATACGGTTGGCACGCCTGACTGTGCCGCTTCAGCGGCAGGAAGTAAGCGTGCCCAACCCGAAAATCGAAATTAAAAAAGCCCCCGCCCCACGAATGTGGGACGAGGGCATGACGTGAGACGCCCCGCAGGGACGCTCATTCGAGGATTGACCACACCTGCCCTGCACACTAGGTGCACTCTTGGTGCGGCTTAGGTGGGCATTGGTTGGTTTCGCTCGTAGGTTTGCGGGGTCGTCTGTGTCGGAGCAGTTTCGTCACGTGCTCAGGTGATGCCATCCTCCGCTCAGGATAGGCTTGCTAGGAACTTGCGAGCACCTTTGACAGTGCTTGCCTTGCTCCCAAGTGCTTGGGCTGCTGCGATGATGGCGGCATCATCTGTGTTTGCAGTGGTGCTGGTTGCTGGTGCAGGTGTCTCAGCGGGTACGCTGCCCTGTGAGATGACCGCTCTTCCTAGTATGGCGGTCTTGTCGCCCTTCCACCAGTCAGCACCGACGTGCTCACGTGCCCATGCCTTGCTTGCTTGAGATGCGTTTGGGTACTCAACTGGCTTGCCGTCCTTGCTGACCACGCCAGCAGCGAACCATACTCCGCCATTTGCTGCGGCTGCCTTGAGTGCATCTGCTCTGCGTGCTTGCCTTGCGTTCCTCTTGTCCTCTCTGCGTATCCTGACCAGTCCGTAGGCTAGTGCAGGGACAGATGTGCCTTTGTTCTTGCCGGCACTGATGGTGTATGTCACATCAAGGGCATGTGTGTGGCTTGCGGGTAGGTTGTCACAGAAGCGGCTGCTTGCAGCAGCGTTGTCCATGTACCTGTTCAGGTGTTTCCTTGCCTGTGCGGGTGTGACCTTGACGGCCTCCTCACTTGGGTCAGGGTATGCACCTGTAAGGGTGGCAGAGACCAGTGCGGTCTTGCCTGTGGCTATGCTAGCCAGCGTACACAGAATAGTGTGTATACGCTCAGTCATCGTTGGGGCTTGTACGTCAGATGTATTGCTCATTTCAACTTCCTCCACACTCCTTCTCATACCCCGTTTATATAGTCAAGACTGAAAAAGACTAGACTGAATCTAGTGGTATGAATATCAAGTATGCGTTACGCTGCAAGCGTTACGCACTAGCACAAAGGAGGTGCACTGGACAATGCACCAACCGTATGGGTGGGGGAATGCAAACGGGATGCAGGGTTTGTAAGCATCAAGCGTAGGTGTATGCTAGTGGGTGGCTTTGACTGGCACGCCATACTCATGCCACGACAAACGTGCTTGTGTTCACAGGCGAGTGGCCTGTTACGCTGTGTCTCACTGGCCGTTTCGCTGCATGACGCTACGCTTCAGCGTAGCGGGATAGGCTCGCAGTCCCCCGTTCCGCTGGGGCGTTACTCCCCCTTAGCCGGAGAGATAGCGTTACGCTAACCCGTTACGCTCTTATGACCGCACACAGCGCTGGTACAAATTTTCGATGGGGGGTATTCATACCACCTTCAAAAAATATTTTTTACAAAAATAAAGTTTTTATGGAAGAGTGGCGTAACGTCCCACATGCTCCTGTACAGCGTGGGTCTCATCGTCGGCTACGCCTCCGCCAAGTTCCTCACGCCGCGAATGCCTCGCCTCAAGACGAAGCGCTTGCACCTGCACCACTGGATATGGGCTTCGTGCCTGTTGGCCGGAGCGTACTATTTCGATGCCCCTGACGCGATATACGGCATTCTGACCGGTGTGGCGCTGCAAGGTCTGTCATACAGGAACTGGAGCATACTCCGAGCGCAAGCCAAATAACGAGACACGCTCTCCTGCGCCTCGTGCTTCCCTTCAACCAAGCGTGGGTCTTACTCAAGGAGAATTGGTATGACCATTATCCCACAGAGGCAATGTCGATGACTAATAATCAACTTGAGGGTCATGTAGAACAAATGGTTACAAGTCTCGTAGACCATCCTAATTGGGAGATTTTCAAGGAAGCGGGACATCCATGGGAAAGAGTAGAGGAGTTCTTTGGTTTAGAGGGCAAGCAGTGGCTTGATGCCTCTTCTGAGTTTAGAGAAGAAGCAGAACATCGTGCGAAAGAGGATGACGGGCCAACCGGCTTTGACGCAGATTTTGCGCCCGAAGTTTTCATGGAGCATAAGAGGCGCAACATAGTCAATCATCCCGATGGAAGGCGTACCACCGAGTTTTTGCCTAGTTATGGGAATGTCAATATCAGACCACCTGCTCCAATAGATACCTACAACTACGGTGTTAAAGTAGGAAGGGATATGCAGAATATGCCATTACACGATGGAAAAGAGGACGTGTTCTCTCCGTGGAATGATAGATACAAAGGTCAGAGAATAGGGCCGCATAGCCAAAATCCGTTCAGTGACCAAGACCAAATGAAGTATGCCAGCGAACCCTTCGACCAAGCGTGGAATCTAATGAAAGCGCAACCGTTAGTGGGTGTGTTGGGTTATACCGATGAGGAATCAGGTAATCAACGTGGTAGAGCGGAGGTGAGGACGCAGAATCCGCAGGTGCAGGGGATTCTACAACGCTATTCAGGTGGCGTTGGCTATCAAGGGAATACTCCCGGTGATGCAGTGATGGTCATGCGAGACTATGGAAGCGAGCCTAATTATGCGGCTGGTGCTCCTAATTCGGGCTACGGTGATGCAAATGTCGATGCTGAAACAGCGAGGGTAGAGCCAAGTAGGAAGTGGACTCCTGAACGGAAACTGTTCTACGATGCGATAAAGCCGAAACGCCCTAAGAGTCGTTATGGTACTGCTTACGGAGGCTTGGGCATACCTAGAGGTGAAGTAGGTATGGGTGATAACAGTCGATTGCATGCTACAACTCTGCCTTCTGTATATCGTGATAGGTATCATGAGGAGAGGATGCAGCAACATGGCCCTCTTCAGGTGGCTGTGAGATGACCGACTTCTCAATCTACGAGGTTGGGCCGAGAGACGGGTTGCAGAGCGCGGACACCATCATGCCCACTGCCAGCAAGGTCGAGATGATTGAGCGTATCGCGGGGGCTGGCATCAAGAACATAGAGGTCGGTGCGATGGTGAATCCCGAGAAAGTCCCCAATATGGCTGACAGTGCATCCGTGTTCAAGAGGGTGCATTATCTGAGGCCGGAGGTCACGCTAGGTATGCTAGTGCCCAACAAGAGGGGCATAGACAGGGCGAAGAGAGTGGGGGTCGACAAGTTCAACGTGTTCTTCTCACCGTCGGAGTACTTCAACGCGAACAACCACGGCAAGAGCCTCGCGGCTGTGTTCAGCGAGTACTGCACTGCGTTGCATGGTGTGGATAAGGAGGATGTCCGAGTATACGTGTCGACCGCGTTCGGATGCCCGATACAGGGCGAGATACGCAATGAGGACATGGCTAGGGCGCTCACATGGGCTGACAGCCTAGGGTCTTCGATAGTGCTGGCAGACACGATAGGCAGTGCTAATCCGATTCTCATCAACGATATCATGCGCGTCACCGACAAGATGGGGCTGAATGCCGATATAGCACTGCATCTTCATCATGGGCCGCGCAAGAACAAGATGTTCGACAACCTCAGTACTGCGTTCGATTGCGGAATCACGCAGTTCGACAGCAGCATCAAGGGATTGGGCGGTTGCCCGTTCGTGCCGGGGAGCGGGGGCAATCTAGCCACGGAGGAACTAATCGCATGGGCTGACAAGGAGAACTTGGACTGCGGTGTGGAGTTGAGCAAGATAATGCCTGTGTCGAAATTCGTCGAGAGCAGGATGTAGTCAGAGGGTCTCCAAGACCGCTATCGCTATGAAGCACAGTAGCGCCAATGCCATCAGAAGGTCGGTTATCACTACCTGTACGACTTGCTTGACTAATTTCTTGAATGTCGTTGCTATCATATTACGCCACAGCCACTTTCGCGCCCGTATTGGCTTTAGCCCTTCCGTCCTCGGCGATTCTCTCGATGCGTT
>Ga0209232_1000667_pt1 | contig 20253 bp, 21 predicted proteins | sample ETNvirenome_2_60_FD_184066 | JGI IMG/M metagenome (GOLD analysis project Ga0209232, IMG submission 184066) | Marine viral communities from the Pacific Ocean - ETNP_2_60 (SPAdes) (version 2) | ecosystem: Environmental > Aquatic > Marine > Oceanic | place: Pacific Ocean | collected 2013-06-22
AAGACAAGACCGCTAATTGTAGCCAAATTGGAGGAGTACGTTAGAAACAAACTAATTAATATACACTCCAATCGTGTTTTTCACGAACTAAAAACTTTTATTTGGCACAACGGCAAGCCACAAGCAATGCGCTCTTACAATGATGATTTGGTTATGTCCCTAGCAATAGCATGTTGGGTACGAGACACAGCCCTCTCAGAAAACGAAAGAGACATGGCTTATAAAAAGGCAATGCTAGGTGGTTTGATGAAGTCGACAACGACAATGAACACTCAAATCAAAGGTCAAAAAATTTACAATGAAACGTTCGAGGAAAAGTACGAGGAGGAAATAAAAAGCACAAAAGAATTTTTGTGGATATACAAAGGATAAAGTATGGCTCGTAACGATAGAAACCCGAATAATAATCAGAATGATTTATTTAAAGCTTTAACAAGAATGTTCTCGGGGCCTATGACCCAACGACGAACACAGTCTGGCCGCCAACTGCGACGACGCCATCTAGATATCTACGCAAAGCGCTTTAGGTCAGCTTCCGGACAACAATTCAAAAAGTCAGAATACAACCCAATGAACGTCATGGCTTTGAACATGATCTCAAACAGAAACCGTTCAGAGCGTTATGTAGACTTCGACCAAATGGAATTTACACCAGAGATCGCATCTTCTCTCGACATTTATGCAGACGAGATGACGACTCACTCAGCATTGACTCCAATGCTTCACGTCAAGTGCCCCAATGATGAGATCAAGTATCTCCTTCATTCTCTCTACTACAATACCATGAATGTAGAGCACAACCTTTTTGGCTGGGCTAGAACGATGTGCAAATACGGAGATATGTTTTTATACTTGGACCTCGACGAAGAAAAGGGTCTTCAAAACTGTATTGGTTTGCCTCCGCAAGAAGTCGAAAGACTTGAAGGAGAAGATCCAACAAATCCAAACTACGTCCAGTTCCAATGGAATAACGCAGGGATGACTCTTGAGAATTGGCAAATGGCTCACTTTAGAATTCTCGGACACGACAAGCATGCTCCTTATGGAACTTCCGTTCTAGAGCCTTCCAGACGTATCTGGAGACAACTTACGCTTCTCGAAGACGCAATGATGGCCTATCGTATTACAAGGTCGCCAGAGCGACGTATGTTCAAGATTGACGTTGGCGGGATTGCTCCTCAAGATGTTGAACAGTACATGCAAAAGGTGATGACTCAAATGAAGCGCCACCAAGTTGTAGACCCTACCACCGGACGCGTAGATTTGCGCTACAACCCACTTTCAATTGAAGAGGACTACTTTATCCCAGTCAGAGGTGGACAGTCCTCTACGGACATTCAGAGCCTTCCTGGTGGAGCTTTCACAGCACAGATCGAAGATGTGAAATATCTCCGAGACAAATTGTTCTCAGCATTGAAAGTTCCACAATCATACTTGTCAATGGGCGAAGGTGCTGGTACAGAAGATAAGACCACTCTCGCACAAAAGGACATCCGCTTCGCAAGAACCATCCAGAGACTCCAACGTGTGTTGATCTCTGAATTAGAAAAGATTGGAATCGTACATCTCTATACTCTCGGGTATCGCGGAGATGACCTTCTTAATTTTAAACTGTCTCTCAACAATCCTTCTAAGATTGCCGAGATGCAAGAGCTCGAACACTGGAAGACAAAGTTCGATATCGCTGGTGCTGCGACTGAGGGATACTTCTCTCGACGTTGGGTATCTGAGAACTTGCTTGGTCTATCTCAAGATGAATATCTCAGAATGCAAAGAGAGATGTTCTCCGACAAGAAGTTCATGGCTGCTCTTGAAGCTGCTGCACAACCTCCTGAGGAGGGCGGAGACGCTGGTGGAGGCCTCGGAGGTGATCTTGGAGGAGACTTGGGGGGAGATCTCGGAGGAGACTTTGGAGATGATCTTGGAGACGACCTAGGTGGAGACCTCGGAGGAGATGAAGGAGCAGATGACGCAGGTGGAGACGATGAGGGAGATCTCTTAGCTGAACCACCAGCAAAGCGTGACGACAACTCAAAACGTCGAGGACCCTACAAGAAGCATAAGATTTCTTATCGCAAAGGTGGATTTTCCAAGCAAATGAAGAATCAAGCATTTAGCGGAGAAGTCCGAGGATCCACATCACGAACAACTTTTCCGGGCAAAGTCGGCTTTGGAGGATTAGATTCTTTGGCTAGAGGAATTTACGAAGGCAACACGAAAGAAGAAGAGAAACTATTTACCATCGATGCAGACATTAAAAACCTGCTCGAATCACTAAACAGAAAGGAAGATACCAATGAAACTAAATAAAGAAACGCTAAAGCGAATTATCAAAGAAGAGCTCGAGACCATGCTGAGAGAAGAGGAATCCGAGGCTTATGGACTTGGGTATGATGCCGGCTATATGAATATGCCTGCGAGCATAGAGATGGTCGAAGACCCAGAATACATGCGAGGTTACAACGAAGGACTAGCAGCAGGTGGACACCCACCTTTAGAATATTGAAATACAATTAGGGAGTCATAATGAAACTTAACAAAGAAACACTAAAACAAATTATAAAAGAAGAGCTTGGCCATGTTCTTCATGAAGCTGGAGACTTTAATCCACACTACCGAGCCGAACAAATGATGAAAGGTGGCGGTAGAGCAATGATGGCCGTTAAAGACCCAAACAGCTATGAGAATGAAATCTATGATGATGAGGGAAACCCAGGAAGAGATGAGACAATGTTCTTTATATACAGAGCTTTACAAAACGCAGATACAGTCGCAAATAGACTGAGAACAGGCGACATGGAAGAGGCAAAAAGAATAGGAATGAATTCTTTATCTGATTTTCAAGAAGCAGAAGAAATGATTCGTAACGACCTAAGACCACCGGACTCCGGCGGGTTAAAATACATGGTTTCAATGGTTGAAGGTGCAGCTGCTCATATCTTCATAAGACAAATAATTGCACGCTCTAACTAAATATAAAAAAATAACAAGGAAACAAACATGAAACATAATAAGAAAAGAAATACCGCTTTTCTTTACGAATGTCTGATTCGTGAACTAACAAAAGCAATTATAAAAGAAGACAAGATTAAACAAACAAAAGTCAAGGGTCTTTTGCGTGAGTTTTTCTCAAAAGGAAAGGCTCTTGGTAAAGAGCTTGATCTTTACAAGTCTCTACTTGAAAGCAAAGAGCTTAACCAAGACTTCTCCCGCAGACTTATGATCGAGACAAAAAAAGACTTTGACGCAATTGATCGCAAAGTGGTCTTTAACGAACAGACATCTTTGATTAACAAAATTAACAAGGCACTTGGCAATCACGCATTTTCAAACTTTGTGCCAAACTACAAAGACCTTGCAACAATCGGATTGTATTTTCAAAACTCAAACCTCGGAGCAAAGAAAAGAATTATGCTCGAGGACAAAGTGGTAGGATATCTTACCAGATTGGAAGAGAACCGTACAGAAATGAAACCGGTTGACTCACTTGAATTCAAAATGTTTGTAAAGAGATTTAACGAAACGTATGAGCACTCATTATTGAGAGAGCAAAAGGATTTGTTAAGCAACTTTATCGTATCGTTCTCAGACAATGGTCTGGGCCTTAAGTCTTTCTTGAATGACGAAATCGGCCGCCTCAAAGAAGCGGTCTCATCACATATTGTAGAAGGGTCCGATACACCACTGAATGAAAATTTTAAAAAAGTTAGAGCAAAGCTGGATAGTTATGCTAAGACACCCATGAACTCAAAGATTGTGGAGGAAGTGTTTTATATCCAAGATCTTTTAGCGGAGGTAAAGCGAAATGCCAATAAACATTAAATTAACAGGTGAAGAAGAAATCGAAGAAACAAACCCATCAACGATCAAAGTCAAGATTGTAAAGTCTGACTCTGAAGAGGTCCCTGATGACGACGGTGTAAAAATTGAAGTTGTCGAGAAAGATAGAATCGAAGCGAAGCTAAAGCTGCGATCTGCTATCAATGGCGACTTAATGATTCTAGACCACAAAGACATCGACATCGTAATCAAGCAAGGAGATAAGAAGATTGTAGCCTTTGCTAAAGAGACTTTGTCTGACTTGGTATATGGCGCAGAAGCTCGCTTGCTTGAGTACTTGAGAAGAAACGGCTTGATTGAAATTGATTCAATCCAAGGCGGCAACATCTACGGGTCTTTAGAGGGCAAGTTGCAAGAAGGAAAGAAGACTGTCGAGGTCACGCTCATGAAAATCTCTGAGTGGATGGAGACGGAAGAGCCAATGATGTCTGGTCGTACAGGATATGACGACATGCAAGATGATCACTTGTTGTCACCAGACGGAGAGTTCTCAACAGAACTCGGAGAAGTACCACACGAAGAGGAAAAGGGGTCAATCAGACAACACAACCTTTTTGCTCCATATTTGTACGGGAGATACACTTATGAGTGATCACAAACTTATATTGGAAAGTTGGAGAGACTTTTTTCGAGCGCAAACAAGAAGAGGCCCAAACCCTTCTAATATTACAATGGATTCAAATTATGATCCGTTTGTAAAAGAGTACGACCACTTCTTTTACAAGGAGCCGTGGACCACTCCTAGGACTAGAGATCATGCGGTATACAATAAGTACAAAACTGCGCCCACAGGTGAGTTGGTAGATATTATTACTAATCATAGACTCGGCGAGCATTTTTTGGTCAGACCAAACATGTTGGGACATCAAGGCGAGTTTCATAGTTGGAAAAAATTTAAAACTTTAAATTCAAAAGTCGAAGAAATCAAAAGACAAAAAGAAGAAGCTAGAAGAAAAGAACATGAAAGAAGAGCCGAGATGGTTAGGAAAGCCACGAGCCAAGTTACAACTGATTCAGAACTAGCTTTAGCTGTTCTCCATGAAGACAATTTGAATATATTAGTTCTTTATCAACCAATCGTTATTGAACGCGACGGCTTTCCAAGAATCATAGGGATGATAGCCTTGGGAGAAACGACTGGCCCTTGTATACCAAATACACTTCAAGTAAGATACTCGGCAGTAGCAAGAAAGTTTCAAAAATCTGGATTTGGCACAATACTATATAGATTGGCGGCAGCTCATGCAAAAGAGACCAAAAATGACGGAGGCATCACATCTGATCACGAAGGTAGTACTAGTCAAGATGCAAGAAGAAGATGGACAGCAATCGATTCAGACCCAGAATTCCATAAGAGAACTACATCAGCAGGAAGTAGCATGTTCGATTATGACGGAAAGAGAACACCAGATGATATTGAAGACAACTGTAACGACTCCACAGGTGATCCAGCCGCACCACACAGCTACGGAGTTAATGACCGTGTTGTGCAGGTATACAAAGATCTTCATGTTGCTGATATAATTCATAACGAGGATGACTTGCTATATAGTAGCTATAAGTTTTATCGTAAAGCCATGGATGTGTTTGGCAATAGCTATAGAAATAGGAGTTCCTAATGAATAATCACAAACTTATAATGGAAGGATGGAGAGACTTCTTTGGTTCATTATTCGGACCCGAGGAACCTAAGTTTGATGAGAATCATGATAAATTCTATTATAAAGAGCCATACCTTGCAAGCAGCAAAGACAACATTACTTCCACCGATAACTTGGTAAAAATAATTGTTGACCACCCGGTCGCTGAACACTTTATGGTTAGACCAGGTACAATGGGGCACCAAGGTGAGTTTTATAATTGGAAAAAATTTAAAACTTTAAATTCAAAAGTTGAAGAAATTAAAAGAGAAAAAGAAGAAGCCATAAGAAAAACACTTCAGCAGAAAGCAGAGCTGGTAAAAAGGGCGCTCAAGCAGGGTACAACTGACTCAGATTTAGCCTTGGCTATTCTTGAGGGAGAAGGTGTGGACACACTAGTTTTATATCGCCCAAAAAATATTGAGCAGGACGGCCTACCAATAGTCATAGGAATGATTTCTTTGGAAAGCACGGATAAACCTTGCATACCAAATACACTTCAAGTAAGATACGCAGCAGTAGCAAAAAGGTTTCAAAAATCCGGATTTGGATCAATATTGTATCGATTAGCAGCAGCACATGCAAAAAAGACCAAAAATGGTGGAGGCATCACATCTGATCACGCAGGCAGCACCAGCAAAGATGCAGAAAGAAGATGGTCGGCAATCGATTCAAGCTCTGATTTTCACAAGAGAACTACGAAGCAAGGAAGCAACACATTCGATTACACCGGCTCTAAGACACCAGACGACCCTGAGGATGATTGCGAGTTTCCTGAAGACAACCCGGCAGTTTCCCACAGCTACGGAGTTAATGACAATGTTTTGCAAATATACGAAGGACTTGTTGTGGCCGATTTAATCTACAACAAAGATGATTTTCTATACGCCCAAGATGATCTTAATCGTAAAGCCTTCAAGGTGTTCGACAAAAGTTATATGGAGCGCGGTCGATGAATAATCACAAACTTATAATGGAAGGATGGAGAAAGTTTATTAATGAATCTCGAGCATCCGTAACCGAAATTGACGGTCAACAAATCTGTCTTTACTATCATTCAAAACACCCACCTGCATTCAGTATAGTTTTGTACGTAGTAGGTCCGCAAGATAACAGACTTACAGACTATAAAGTGATCGCTGGTATAGACTGTGTTACCACTGATGATCCTTGCATACCAAAAACTTTACAAGTAGGAACATCGTATAGGCACTCTGATTACGCCGGCAAAGGTCTTGGGCCTCTCGTGTATGATCTAGCTTTCTTTATTGCTCAATCTATGGGATATGGACTAACATCTGATAGAGAAACTGGCTCGAAACCGAAAGCTAGAGATAGATGGTCAAAAATAGAGGCGGATCCAAACTACGAGAAGCAAAAAACATCTGCAGGCAACGATAAGTTTGATTATTATAACGACACCCCTGATGATCCTGATGACGATTGCACCAAAGATTTGTTTGATGACTCAAATGCGACTGATCATTCTTTCATCAAAAAAGATGTCGATCAAATTCACAGCACCCTAATGGATCTCGAAGCCAATCATTTGAATCATATAGAGACCATCCCCGGAGCTCGAGCTAAGAAAGAATTTCTAAAAGATCTTAGGATGGAATCAACTGACCTCTTTCATGATGAATATAGCTTAACGGAGCAGAAGAAGTGAAATCTTACAAACTACATAAAAACTTCAGAAAATTTCTTTTAAATGAAAGCGTCGAAACCCCCGGACTGTGTCTGTATCACCTAGGCGCTGGTACAAATTATCAAAGAATAATAATATATAAGCCAGTATCGGACGAAGCGATCAAGATGAATCGCCAATATATGGACACCGTTATAATTGGAGCTATCACGTTTGACAACACAAAAAATGTTGTAAGAGAACCATGTATTCCGGAAACTTTTCAAGTTAGCACCGTCTTTACCCACAAAGACTATGAGGGTCAAGGTTTTCAAAAGTTACTGATGGACTGTGCGTTTTATGCACTGGGCAAAGAGAACAAGGGACTAACCTCGGATCAAAGTGTCGGAACTAGACGTCGAGCAGAGAAGGCATGGGTCAAAATTGAAAAATCAAGCGATTATGAAAAGCAGCAAACGAAAGCAGGAAACGATGAATTTGATTATTCAGGTAGAACACCCGATCCAGATGATGATTGCAATATGCCGATGAAGTTTCCTTCAGTCATGCACAGCTTTAAAAAGAAAGATACATCAGATGGAAAAGAACAATATGAAAAGATGAATTCTGATCACAAAACTTTTGTCAAGAAGCTAGGCAGAAACAAAGGTGCTTTCGAGAACATGTTGAAAAATCGATCAGCAGAAAATTTTAGAGTAAGATTCCGCGGACTTTAAATGGAAACATTGCACTTTATTCTTGCCGCTTACGGCATGACTTTTATCATTGTATACGGAAAGATATTTGAGGACATTCGACCTTCAAAAGACTATACCAAAAAATGGAACACCTTGTGGAACTGCCCTCTATGTGTTGGTTTTTGGGTTGGAGTCTTTATTTCACGTCTTTCTCCCTATACGGAACTATTTAGTTTCGAGCGTTCATTCGTGAATGCGTTCTTGCTTGGCTGTTTGTCTGCTGGAACATCTTATTTAATTTCGGTCTTGGTCGATGATTTCGGCTTAAGACTATCATCAAGATCAGGGGGTGAGCATGTTGGTGATTAAGCGTTGGGTTCTACAACCCGTCCGTCGCTGCTGCAGCGGATCCTAGCTCGGGCCGGTAGCGCCGGCCCACCTTTTTAAAGAATTGGAGAATAATAATGAAAATATCAAACAAACAACTGAAGCAAATTATTAAAGAAGAGCTCGCTGCTGTTCTCGGAGAAGGCGGAGTAGCATACTCTGGTGTTGTACTCGATGAGCAAAGTGTACAAGCTCTTACTGATGCAGCAAAAAAATTTGGTATACCTGAGGGTTTCGTATTCAACACAAAGGCTGGTGCGCCTTTGCCTCACCATATGACGATTGTACCATTTAGCCCAATCGTCCACCCAAAAGGGAAACACGATCTCAGCGCTGACTATCCAGTCGGTGGAGAAATAACGCTAGAGGTGTTGTCCTTTGGATACACTGATAAGGCTATGGCTGCGCTGGTAAAGCCACCAGCACCAATTCATAAGAAAGTAAAGTTTCCACATGTAACAATTGCTATTCCTGAGGGAGGGAGGCCATTTGACTCAAACAAAATTCCTAAAGAAAACTTTAAAGGACCCAAGCCCACTGTAAAAGATGAACAAAGTGGTGAGGAGAAACCTCTTTTCATCAAAGGAATTGTTCAAGAGGTACCTTCGTGAGCACAAGAGGAAAAACTTTATTTGAGTCGTGGAAAAGGTTTCTCAACGAGGCATCATGGAGCAATTCTCCCGATGAAGATTGGCCTGCTTCTGATACAAACGTAAAGCAATTTAAATCAGACAAAGTTGTTGTGTTTAATTCAGAAGAGGAGTATGGCGATGCAGGCGCTGACTCTCATGGTCTTGATAGTCACATGAGCAAACATTGGTTTGAGTTTAGTGAGAGCGATATCAGCACATCAATTAAGAAGGCTATTGACTTAATTTCTGACTATCATAAAGATAATGAAATTTTCTTTATGACAAAAGGAACTGGGCAGATAAAGCCTATATCTTCTATCTCAGATATTAAAAATGGAGACATTGTAAACACTTTCGATTTAATTAACGATAAAAAATTTGATCAAGAAAAACTCTTAGATATTGAGAAAAAAATATATACTCAAGCAATGTCGGACTCAATAGGTAGTTACGACAGCGAAGCGGATCAACTTATGAGCTCTGCTGTCGATGTCTCAGATGCAGAAATGCAAAGCATGGAAAAACTAATTGAAACTTTAAAAAACAATAGCGCAATAAAATTCAAAGCAACCTATCAAGGTCAAGAAAAAACATATTATTATGAAATAAAGAAAACTGCTATAATCGCTCAATTAGATGATGGCTCAATCGCAACATTGTTTAGATTACGCAATAAAGGAAAGCCAAAGCAAGAAGATCCGAACCGATCAGTCAGAGGTTTTCACAGCAACAGCGGAACTGTCCCGACAGACGAATATTCCCTATTGAGATCTCTTGCTGATGGAGAGAAAGCCAAAGGTGCACAACAAGCACCTAAGCCAAAAAAGAAAAAACAACAAAAGAAAAAGCAATCGCCAACTGAGTTTGTTCAATCTTTGGTTAGTAGAGGGCAAAGCCCAGATCAAATAAGAAATATTTTATCAAAAAAGTATCCAAAGATGCCTCAACAAGGAATCGATGGTGTTATGAAGAAGGCTGGACTATAGGAGAATTTAGATGTCTAAACAATTACTAAGAGAGTTTCACGCATTATGTCCGGACGGCATGTGCCAAGACTTATTGAGCGAAAGAGAAAAGCGCGAAATAAAAGAGGAAGGCGTGATGTATCTCACAGGTCGTATTCAAACAGCCGATAAGAAGAACGGCAACGGTCGTAAATATCCTGAGAAGGTTCTCAAAAGAGAAATGAACAACTACATGACTATCGTAAAAGACAATCGAGCTTGTGGCGAACTAGACCATCCGGATGATTCAGTCATCAATCTTAAGAACGTATCTCACATGATTACTGACTGTTGGTGGGAAGGCAAAGACGTCATGGGCAAGATCAAAGTTCTTGATACTCCTTCTGGTCGCATCCTTAAGGATTTGATCAACGCCGGAGTGAAACTTGGTATTTCATCACGAGGTCTTGGATCCGTCAAAGAGTCGATGGGAGAGACCATCGTTGAAGAAGACTTTCAACTGATTTGCTTTGATATCGTATCAGAGCCATCAACTCCCGATGCTTATGTATATCCCGGAGAAGGATCGAAGAAAGCATTTAAGTTCTCGACAAGATTGCGAGAACAGAAAGAAAATAACATTGACAATCTATTTAAGAAGATTCTTGGAGACTAAATGAACAAAGAACAATTAAAGAAAACCCTTAAGCCTCTTATCAAAGAGTGCATCAAAGAAGTTATATTCGAAGAAGGGGTTCTCTCGGGAATCATTTCCGAAGTTGTTAAAGGCACAGGCGGCCAGCGTATCGTCGAGACTCAACAACCTCAACAGTATCAAAAACCACAAATTGATCACGAACTAGAAGAACGTAAAAGAAAAGAACGCAGACGAAAGATGCTTGACTCAATCGGTAGAGAATCCTATAATGGTGTAGACCTATTTGAAGGGACAAGTCCAATGTCTAATAGAGACAGTGGGAGATCTGCGAGTTCGCCTCATGGCTCTAAAGCATTAGACGGAGTATCTCCAAACGATCCCGGAGTTGATATCTCGGCTTTCGGATCAAGTTCGGCTATCTGGTCAAAATTAGCAAAGGGAAAATAATGGCTACCAACTATAAAATGAAGCCTCGCAAAGGCGAGACTATGGAACGGTTTATCAAAAGATTTACCAAGAAATGTAAGAAACTTGGAATCATTCAAGAGATGAGGGACAAGCGACACTTCACTTCTGACTCCGAGAAGAAACGCCTCGCTCGTAAAAAATGGAGAGCAAACCTCAAGAAGAAGAAGAAATAACTATTTAGTCCTAAAGAGAGGGAAGAATTATGAGTTCAAATTTTTATAGCGTAGGGCTAAATCACGTTGGAGCATATCAAGTAAGCGGAACACCTTACTTGGTCCAGTCTGCACTACTTACGGTTTCTGCCGATTCACTAAGGTTTGAGTTTCCAAATGTAACCAAATCAATAACAGTAAAGTCAAATCACGCATCAATTCGCGTGCACTTTGCTCCATATACTGCTGGTCATCATGGGTACACGGGCGGCGCAGTTGCAAACGGTAACTTCGTGACCATCGCCAGCGGAGAGTCTCAAACATTTGATTTTAAATGCAAAGAAATATTTATCTCTAATACTGGTACCTCGACCGGTGGCGCTGATGATGTTCAAATATTCGCAGAACTTACAAATATCCCCGCAGCTAGAATGTATAGTCTAGACGGAGTTGTCGGAGTGACAAACTAATGAGCTTTAACTACACTGCAGGTCTGCAAAACGTAGGCTCATATCAAGTCTCTGGTCAACCATGGCTAAAAACCATAACATCTTTAGCAGACGGAAGCACTCAATTCATAGAGTTTCCAAATGTAACAAAGAAGTTGACGGTCAAAAACAACACTGGGTCTGGGACATGTCTTTTCGGATTCTGTACAAATCCAGGATCAGGAATTAATTTTACGGGTACTGGATATATTGAAAGTTCTTTTGCGGCCCTTACCGATTTTACAGTTTCGTTTTGGTGTGATTTTACTGAATTGGGCTCTACATCTGGGACTAGAAAAAGAATTATAGATGTTAACACTCCATCTGAAGGAAGTAACAATGCCTTCTCAATGCACATGTACAAGAATTCAGATACAGAGATAGAGTTTAGATTTTACACTAGGAATGGTGGTGCAGCAGGGTTTGATACCATAACAGTTAGTGTTGACACTGTGAACAAATGGCATAATATCGCACTGAGCGTATCTGGTACTTCACACAAGGTTTATATTGACGGGTTGCACGTAGCCACAAGAACAGGTACTGGAGCTGGTGCTGATGGTCTTGTAGTAGGTTCCGCAACATCCGCCTACCAAGGTGGGTATGACCAAATGACCCTATGGAACGCTGCTCTTACAGATGCAGAAGTTCTTACATTAGCTGAATATGGTGCAGGTGATCCTACGTCACCAGATCTTTCAATCACATCAGGTGCCTTGGTGTCTTGGTGGGCATTTGAATCTAATTTGCATAAAACATTCTTTTCAACACCAGACGATGCAAGTACAATTTTCGATAGAGTAGGCGCAAACAACTTTACCATATCATCCGGAGCTTATGATTTTGTAGATGGATTTAATTTAGCCAATGTTTTTAATGGAGGTCATGCACTTTCATTGGGATCATCAAAGATGATAGAAGTATCATGTAAGACAAAATCAATTGTTGTAAAGGCATCTGGTGCCGCTCAAGATTTTGATGTATCGGCTTCTCTCACAGGCATCGCAGCATCGCGCATGCATGAATTAACCGGACCGGGAATCGATGAGTAATGGCGAAGAAGTTTGGATGGGCATATGTTGTCGGTCGTCAGGGATCGGGTCCTAAGGGAGCTGTTCAACTTGCCGGCTCTGGTGTTGAACTAGAACACGACCCGAACTTGTTTTGGTCCGATGAGGACAATGCACTCTTGGTGTCTGGTGATATCGTTGCTCACAACTTCGAAATCCAAAATCAAACAAAAACAGTTTTTAACTTTGAGGTCTCGGGATCATCGATCTTCGGAGACACTCTTGACGACAACCACCGATTCACAGGATCGCTTGATATAACGGGAAATGTAAGCGCAGACAATTTCTATGGATGGGGTGGTGACCTTGATGGTGTACCCATCAACTATGCGACAAACTTCGCAGACAATCGTATCATCACTTCAGTTACCGGAGATACAGTCAATGCAGAAGAGAACCTCACATTCGACGGAGCGCTTCTAAGCGTCGTTGGTGACCTTAACGCTCTAGAGATCGATGCCTCACAATTCAGCGGAAGCATTGCGCTCTTTGGCTCTGCTGATGTTGAAGACCTTGAAGTCCTAGAGTTTACCGATGGTACGCTCTCAATACAAACAGGCTCAATCTCTAGCGCTGGACATATCCAAAGCACAACCTTCGAAGGATTGTTGACAACTCCATCTCAACCAAACATTACAGAGGTTGGTACACTTACCAGTCTTAACGTAGCAAACGATGCGACCATCAACGGAACGCTCTACGTTAAAAGTGCCGAGGGCAAAATAGGAGTAAATGTCTCCGACCCTCAAGCAACAAAGGAAATCCTTTCTCCGACGACTCAGTTGAGACTTACAAGTCAGAGACCTGTATTCGGCATACAATCCCACGCCTTCACTGATCTGCACACAAATACAGATGGAAACTTCTCAATATCTCCCTCGAGCAACTTGACCAACATTGTGGGCAACGCTGTTATAACAGGAGACTTGATGGTCTCCGGAACACTCAGCGCCAAGGTCACAGACTTTAATGTCTCAGCGGACACTCTAACCTTTGGAGACGAATCTTCGGACTCCATCGTTGTAAATGCACGAACCATGACTGCACCTAATGATCTCGAGATCAATAGCGTTCTTTTTGTCTCTCCGTCTACGGTTGGAGTTGGAGCGCACTCCACAGCCAAATTTGGAGTAACATCAGCCTCAAATCAACTAGAGCTTGGAAATGGATCTCAGAACCTTTCTATAAGCGTCACAAATGGCTCCACAAGCATTTCTACAAACAATTCGACCTTAGACATAGGCAATAACACAAACGTCCTTGGAGAGCTTGTGGTGGGCTCTAATGGCGATATAATTCTTGATAACGCAGGTCAACTATCATCATCCGTTTCTGTGTCGTCACACACGGGATACTTTACGAACATCACATCAACCATGATCACAAATGGTAATTCAGTTATCAACAACGACAGCATTCAAACTCCAACTCTTGACGCACCAACAGTAAATTCTACAAACATTGCAGGCACACTTAACACCGCTGCACAGCCGAACATAACAAGTTTAGGGACGCTAACTTCACTTAATGTTGCGAATGCAGCAAACATCGGAGGACCTATAGCGGTAAATAAATCAAGTGCTGCTCGAATGGTCGAGATCAAAGACTCAAGCAATGCACAGTTAAGATTAACAAACTCTGAGTTCGTATTCGGCTTAAGTCAAAACAACTACACTGATCTCAATACAAATGCGAACGGTGAACTCGAGATAACTCCAAGTGCAGGAAAGGTTGTAATGCCTCAGCTTAAACTAACAAATGTACAAGAAGGAGTGTCCAACAATTTCCTATCTGTTGATGCGAATGGTGACCTTGTTATATGCCCTCCATATCAAACGGACATTGAAGTCAGAAACAGAACAGTTGTCACAGCTAGCTATAACGTTGCAGTAAATGATTACTTTGTTGGTATCCAAGCAACTCAAAATCTTGTTATTACTCTACCTGATGCTTCAACTTTATTCAATGGTCAAATAATGGTAATCAAAGACGAGTTGGCAAACGCAAATCAGTTCACTATTCAAGTAGCCGCACAGCCCAATCAGTTCATTGAAAATAGGCAAAGTATAACCTTGGTTTCTCCGGGTTCGGGTGTTAACATATATTGCGACGGCCAGTCTAAATTCTTCATTATGTAATGCTTCTATATCATCGGTACTACCGATAGTATAGAGTTTTTTTTACTTTTTTTTGGCGATTCAAATCCTGAAGACTAAACTAGTTCATTTTTATTGTCTTTTGGGATTATCGAGTAGTAGTTAGGGGTACTCTCGAGACCTGCGGGTTTTCGATTGTTTTAAATACATTATTGGAGGAAATATAATGTCTACATTTTATACTGGAATTGTAAAAATTGATCAACAAGTAACATTGTTTGATATGTCCGAAATGACACCTGGCACTTTGGAACTTCCAGGAAACGCAGTTAAAGAGTTGGGTCAACTCTCTGCTGACGTTCTTCTTGGTCTTGGTATTGAGCCACAAGCTGGTGGCGGAAAAATGGTTCGTGAAGCTCACTTGAAAGCTCTTGAATCTGATATCGTTGCTGAAATCGCTCGCGTTGATGGCGAATTGGCTGCCGAAATTGCTCGTGCACAAGGTGCTGAGTCTACAAATGCTGCTGCAATCGTGACTGAAAAAGGTCGCGCTGAAGCTGCTGAAGCTGCACTTCAAGGTGAAATCGATGCTGAAGAAACTCTTCGTGCTTCTGAAATCACTCGCGTAGAAGGTCTTGTATCTTCTGAACAAGCATCTCGTATTGCTGCTGTATCTTCTGAAGCTACTGCACGTCAAGGTGCTGATACTACTCTTCAAGGTAATATCGACGCATTGTCTGGCGCTGTTGCTTCTGACTTTTCTGCTATGGAAGCTGCTTTTGTAGCTGACTTGGCTGCTGAAGAGTCTGCACGTCAAGCTGCTGATGCTGGTCTTTCTGGCGAATTGGCTACTGAAAGAGGTCGTATCGACGCTATGTTGGCTGGATCTTCTGTTGATCTTGATCAATTGATTGAACTTGTTGACGCTTATGAATTGGCTGATAGTGATATCGTTAGTTCTATCACTACATTGCAAGGCGCTCTTGCTACTGAAATCACTAACCGTGAAGCTGATGTAGATGCAGAAGAAGTACGCTCTTTGGCTGCTGAAGCTGTATTGGCTGGTAACATTGCTAACGAAGAAGCAGCACGTATTGCTGCTGATGGTACTGCGACTACTGATCGTGCTGCTATCCGTTCTGAATTTGCTGCTGCAGATTCATCTGAAGCTGCTGCTCGCGTTGCTGCTGATAACGTTCTTCAAGGAAACATTGATTCTGAAGCTGCTTCTCGTCTTGCTTCTGATCAAGGTCTTCAAGCGAACATCGATTCAGAAGCTGCTACTCGTGCTGCTGCTGATAACGCTTTGACTAGTGACCTTAGCACTTTGGCTGACGAATTGTCTGCTGAAGAAAACGCTCGTATCGCTGCTGACAACGCTCTTCAAGCAAACATCACTGCTGAAGAATCTGCTCGTCAAGCTGCTGATACTACTTTGACTACTAACTTGGCTGCTGAAGCTACTACAGCTCGTGCTGCTGAACAAGCAAACGCTGCTGCAATCGTTTCAGAAGAAAACGCTCGTATCGCTGCTGTTTCTGCTGAAAATGCTGCTATGCTTGCTGCTGTTGCTGGTGTACAAGCTGATGTAGATCAAAATGAATTGGATGCTGACGCTGCTATCGCTGCTGAAGCAACTGCACGCCAAGGCGCTGACGCTACCCTTCAAGGTAACATCGATGCTCTTTCTGGTGCTGTAGAAGCTGATTTCGCATCTATGGAAGCTGCTATGGTAGCTGATATTGCTGCTCTTCAAGCAGACGTAGATGGTAACGAAGCTGACGCTGACGCTGCTATCGCAGGTGTTGCTGCTGATCTTGCATCTTACGAAACTTCTAATGACGCTGCTTTGGCTCAAGAAGTTGCTGATCGTGGTGCTGCTGTTTCTGCAGAAGCTACTGCTCGTACAAACGCTGATGCTGGTCTTCAAGCACAGATTGACAACATCATCTCTAACACAGATCCAGCTGCTTTGGATTCTATGACTGAGATCGTTGCTGCTTTCCAAGCTGAAGATGGTAACTTGAGCAACTCTATCACTACTTTGGCTGCAAATCAAACTTCTGCTTTGAATGCATTGTCTGGTGCTGTTGCTGCTGACTTTGCTTCTATGGAAGCATCTATGGTTGCAGACATCGCTGCTCTTCAAGCTGACGTTGATGGTAACGAAGCTGATGGCGACACTGACCGTGCTTTGATTCGTACTGAAATGGCTGCTGAAGTTTTGGCTCTCGAAACTGCTCAAGCTGATGAAGAAGCTCGTGCTTTGGCTGCTGAAGCTGTATTGGCTGCTTCTGTTGCTTCAGAAGAAGCTGGTCGCATTGCTGCTGATACTACCCTTCAAGGTAACATTGATGCATTGTCTGGTGCTGTAGCTGCTGACTTCTCTGCTCTTGAGACTGATTTCACTTCTGAAATTGCTTCTCTTCAAGCGGACGTTGACCAAAATGAAGCTGACGCTGACGCTGCAATTGCTGCTGAAGTTTCTCGTGCACAAACTGAAGAAGCTCGTATCGAAGCTAAGCATGATGCTCACTTTGATGGTTTCGTTAAGTTTGCTTACTTGACTGAAGCTGACGCTGTAATGGGTCTTGCTACTCACTACGTAGTTAACGCATCTTCTGCTAAGACTTTTGCCTTCCCAGCAATCGCTGATGAGTACTTCTTTATGGTTAAGGTTGCTGCTGGTTCTAACTCTGTTGAGTTCACTGGTAACATTAACGGTGAAGCAGACAACTCTATCACAGTACACGCTGGTGCATCTGTAATGGTTGTTTCTTACGGTGGCGAATTGTACTTGTTCTAATCTATTGATTAGCTAAGTGCTAATGCCTTAGAGGTATTGACCTTGGGCCTCGGGGATTTCTTCGAGGCCCTTTTTTATTATAAAAACACATTTTTGGAGGATTAAAAAATGTCAATAACAAAATATACAGCCGGAACTTCGGCACCTGATGGCTCTTCTGTCGGTGTATCACCTGGTGCATCTCACAATACAGCGATCTGCATTGGCTTCACTGATGTTGGAGTCTATGGAAAAAATGGAGCAACTTGGGAACTTGTTGGTTCTACCAGCAGCGATGACAAAATTGTTTTCGTTCCTTTCGAAACATACTCGGAGATTTTCTTTAAGTCTGAATCTGGACAAGAAGAAACTGTTCGCGTAGTATTCATGGAAGACTCTTTGGTTAAAGCCGCAGCACCGTCTCCCGCATCTGTAAGCGAGATCAGCGATGTTCCAGCTTTCACAGCATCTGATGCTGGTAAGATTCTTTCAGTTGACGCTGGTGGGAATCTTGTTTGGATCACACGATAACGGAGGATCTAGATATGAAAAAACAAAAATTAATGAAACTGACCGCTCATACGGCAGAGCCAAATTTAGTCGGCTCCTTTACGGTTCCAGCTACTCACGACTCTGAGATTTCAATTGTGTTTGGCGGAAAAGATATTTCTATCCATGGATATGATGGATCAGTTTGGACAACAATTAGCTCTTGGGATGGTGCAGCCAACCAGTTCACAGTAGATAACAAAGTGCATCAGTATACAAACTTTTATCTCAAATCATTGACCGGTTCTGATGAAACTATTCGAGTTTCTTTCTTCTCAGCAGAAAAGTATCAAGGCTCTACACCATCAATGGCTGGTATTGATCGCGATGTAAAATTTTACGATATCGACGAGGTACCCATCTATACCGCATCTGATGACGGTAAGTTCTTAACTGTTCGTTCTGATGGCTCTTTAGCTTGGCTTGCTGCTGATGAATCGTTTGTGGTGGAGTCTGAAGGTGGAGAAGAAGGTGGTGGAGAAGAAGGTCCTCAAGCCAATTTCTTGGAAGATCTTGCAAGATTCAATTTCCCTACCGGAATAATTACCGATAACGGCTCGGGAATGGGACACAGAGTAGTATTCAATTTGAATACCGACAATGTCATTGCCTATGGTGGTGATGGTGAAGCTGTAGAAGAAGAATTCACTATTTCTTGGTGGATGAATCTTAACAGCACTCAGGCTGCCGGTGTCGTTAGTGTTCTTGGAAACTATGCTCTCCCGAACAGATTTGCGTTGAAAGTTAGTGGAAATATCACTTCAAATGCACACATCACAACCAACATAGGTACTCAGGTCATGTTTAACAACCATACTGGGATTGCTGTTGCTGGTGATTGGGTTCACGGGGCATACACATGTAAGTCAGATGGATCTAATCTTATAGTTAGTCTTTACATAAATGGGACTAAGCTTCCGGGAACTAAAAGTTATGCTTTAGGAACCAAGCTGCTTCCTAGCACTTCGAATGCTTCGTTTTCTGTTGGTGGTAGCGGAATGTCTGGTAAGACTGCTAAAGGACAATTTGATTCAATTCAAATTGAAGATGGTATTGCTCTAACAGATGCTCAAGTTGCTGCTATTGCTGCTCAAACAGATCGTCAAATGGGAATTGAGGCTGCTTCTTTGCTTTAATCTCGTTTAACTATTTGTTAACATCAACTCCTCGTCCCTTTGGGATGGGGGGTTTTTTCTTTTTAAGGCTTCTTTTGTACTTTAAAATCTATTTACACTATTTATTGGAGAAAAACAAATATGGGAGATGATTTAATGTCCAACATGCTAGAACAGGCAATTGCCGATGCCGCCGCACTTAGAGAGCAAGCGATTAAAAATGCAGAACAATCAGTTCTTGACAAGTATTCGAAGCAGATCAAAGAAGCGGTTGATCAAATGCTTGAGATGGATGACGCTCCAATACGAGCAGAAGAAATGATTGCCGATGCAGAAGATGAAATCATGCAAGAAGAAGAGATGGCGATGGCCGGAGCTCCTGCTGGAGAATCTGCTACTATCGAAGCTCCTGCTGCTTATGATTCGCGTCCCGGCTCTGAAGATGTATACGTTAAAATGTCTGCGATGCTTGACAACCTTCCATTTGATGATAATGATGAAATTGAACTTGACTTCGGAGATCTTGACCCAGAACCAATCGACCTCTCACAGCCCGCAGAAGACACCTCAGGCGATCTTGGCGGATTAGATATGGGAACACCCGATGATGCTGCTGGTGATGATCTAGGTGGAGATTTGGACCTCGGAGGTGGGGATTTGGGTGGAGACGATGACCTCGACCTTCAACTGCAAGAAGTCCTCAGTATGCTTGCGGAAGAAGATGAAGACGAAGTCATCGAAGAAAAAGTTCATCACGACTATCTGCCTGAAGCCGACGCCACAGGAGTTTGGAGACACAGTCCATCTCGAGAAAAATTCAATGCAGATATGGCCGAAGTTCTTTACGGAGAAGAAGAATCCGAAGAAGATGACGTAAACGAAGAATTAAAGGGTCAAGTCAATGACCTACATGAGACAGTAAACTCTCTGACGCAACAAAACTCACAATTAGAGCGCGTCCTTACCAAGTTGGAAGTCCACCTTGAGGAGTCTTTACTATCAAACGCAAAACTTTTATATCAAAACCGCACACTAGCTGATGCCTCCCTGAATGAGCGACAAAAATCTAAAATTGTCGAAGCCATTGCTAATGCGGAGTCTCCG